>Ga0179593_1559604_pt1 | contig 12699 bp, 15 predicted proteins | sample CZODoug2_1_08_16_FD_185931 | JGI IMG/M metagenome (GOLD analysis project Ga0179593, IMG submission 185931) | Vadose zone soil fungal communities from Angelo Coast Range Reserve, California, USA - CZODoug2_1_08_16fungal (PacBio error correction) | ecosystem: Environmental > Terrestrial > Soil >... | reverse complement strand
GAAATCGTTCTCTCTGATGGTTGTGATTCACTCGCCTCCCTTGAGTACCATCGTCCCTTGAGAAAAAATTCCCTCCGAGGAGATGATTTCCCATTCGTCAGGGGCTTTAGTTTTTCTCTGGGTAAGCGATCACCCTGACGTTTTAGGCCAGCCCGTTTCTTCAGTTCGAGACACCTGGGTCGTTTGACGGACCCGGAGTTCTCCGTTGGACAACCTGAAAAGGAAACGTCCTTCCTCTTTTTGATTTTTTTTGGGGAAGGATTTCCAACCTCCGGTTTTTTCCCCGGAATTACCGGTCAGCGGTAGTCCCCACCCCCATAGGTGTGTTTTGAGCTCCGCTGGTGTGTTAACCCCTCTATCTTCCGGTTTTGGAACTTTTTTGGGAATACTCCCTCCCACAGATTTTTGATCGCTACTTCTTTTTTTTTGTTCTCACGCGCCTTGGATACTGTCCTCTCGGAGACGAATTAGATCCTATGAACGAATCACTCCGTCTGCTTGCCCTTTTTTCACCGATCGCAGGCTTCGGAACCCACACCCCTCTTTTCGGTCGCCTTCGAAAACTCCCTGGGCAAGCGGCTTCCTCCCCTCTTTTCCTCCTGATACTCTTACTCCTGGTCCCCCACTGGAGCAATTTTCAGCTCCTGCTCTGTATGCTTATTTTTCCCTGGGGTGATTGGTGTCTTTCTAGGCAGAATTTTTTTTGGGTGAGGTCCAACCCTTGTCGGCCCCCCCTTAGCGTTTCCTCTTTTTATTTACGTCAGTCCCCGTCGACCTTGTGTAACCCTTCTTTCCCAGGGGATAGGCGGTTTCTTGCTGATGGAGTGTCTTCGGACCACCGACTCTTTCCCCTCCCTTGATGGCCGCCGGCTCCTTTGCCGCCGTCGCGGTTTCTTTTTCTCTCCTGCTGTTCTTCTTCGGTAGATTCCTGCGCTTTCCCCCTTGCGTGTCTTAATCCTTTCCTCGGTCGATGAGGAACTCTTTTCCTTCAAACTTTCTTCCTCATGGGGAGTTGCTTGGTTGGTTAGTCCTTCTTTTTTTTTCCAATTAAGGACCCGCCCCAAAGGCGAATTCCCCCCACCTTCTTTGGAAAAACATCCAATAGGTTTGGAGTTATGCTTATCCTCCCCCTGAGAACCCCGGTGCCTGCCTCTTACGTCTTAGCCCTCTTCCTTATTTGGCAAAATAAGCCTTTTTAGTCCCTCTTTTCCTGAAGTTAATGCTTTTTTTTTTTGTCTATGTGACTTTTTTCCTTCTCTCCAAAAGAAGTTTTTTTCTGCATCTACAGATGCCTCTCCTACGTCTAATGGGGGCTGTTATAGACTTCCCTTAGAGAGGTAACCCACTGCGAATGTCTTTGTAGTTAGTCGATTTCGGTCGCTGGATCCTCCCCCTTTCCCCCTTTTCTTTAGATTTTCTGAGTATAGGACTTCTTCCATTCACACCGAGAAAAAACCGGCTCTTCATGTCAGAGGGTGCCATCTCTTTTGTGTGAGAGAAACGTTCTTTCCATGAAGGATAGTACATTTCTTCTCTTTCCTTTCTTTTTTCCTCCGCGAGATCCGTTTCTGCCTCTCCGGGATAAAGAGCAGGGTTTTTTTTGTACGGGCTGTCGTTGAGCGCCCGATGTGGCGGTCCTTCCCTTTTTTAAGAGGAGTTTCCTTGTCCTCATGCCTCTCTTTCCTTTGCCTGCAAAAGTCCCGGCTTCCGAGGTGATGACAGTTCCCTTTCTTTCCCCGAACATGTCATCTTGTCTGGTTTTTAGCTCATTTTTTCGTCCGATAGCGTCGATATGTTCCCTTGTCTCTAGAAGACTCCTCAACGTTCCCTCTCCTCCCTTTTAGTGAAGAATTCTACGTTTGAGTCGTTGATATCCTTTTCTGGCAGCGGACGATCATCCCTGGGTTAGTCGGGAATGCTCTCCCTTTCGGATCCCTACTTTCTGCTTAAAACGTCCACTACTCCCACCCCTCCCCACACCACTCCCCGATCTTTCATACTTTCTCTCATTATGAGAATGTTTTTCCCCCACAGACACCCCCGGTCCAGGCACTCCCAACACCCTCTCCCGTTTTCCCCTTTTTAGTCTTTTCCACACGAGAGACCCCCCACGCCGGCCGACAACGTAACCCTTTCCCCCCTCTTTTTAACACGCTCGAGAGAGTTGAGTTTGCTTCCACCCCCCCACAGACGGTGACCTCCCTCATACGACCGCCCCCAGCCCGCCTGGGTGATTTCTAGGTAGGATTCAACATTTGGTGAAATACTTGCTTTTCGTAAAGACCCCACTTTGCAAGGTCTTGGTGGTTTTTCTTAGTAGTCACTTCAATTTTCCCCCCGTCCCCCCCTTTTAGGCATTCCTTGTTGAACGCCCCTTTCCGATCTTCAGATGAAAGCCCCCCAGGTTCCCCTATAGGATAGAACATTTAGTATTTCCTCTATTTTTTTTTTTTTCTCGATAGATGGAGAGATTGGTATTTCCCCCTGTCCTCATGGACGCCCCCCCCCCCAACACCCCCCCCCCCCCCCCCCCCCCCCACCCCCCCCCCCCCCCCCCCCCCCCCCCAAAAACCCCCCCCCCCCCCCCCCCCCCCCCCCCCCCCCCCCCCCCCAACCCCCCCCCCCCCCCCCCCCCCCCCCCCCCCCCCCCCCCCCCCACCCCCCCCCCCCCCCCCCCCCCCCCCCCCCCCCCCCCCCCCCCCCCCCCCCCCCCCCACTCTATTACGTTTTTTTCTTTTTTCCCTGAGATATAGACCCACTTTCCCGTCCCAGTCAAGTCGGATTTTCCTTTCTTCTAGCGTGCTTACTGCCGATATTTTTGGCTCAAAAAAACCCCCCACACAAACCCCCCAAACCCCCCCCCCCCCCCCCCCTGAAATTTTGGAGGTTGGACTTCTTTCTCAGTATGCCTCTTTCGTGGAGTGCAGACCTTTTTTCCTCTATTAGTGGTGCCCCACACTGTCTCCTTCTCTGTTCTTTTGATCCCCCTCCCCCCCCTCCAAAAGATAGCAACGCTCCTTATCCAGGACTTCCCCTCCTTAGCGAGCAGATTGCCCACCTGCCGAGCACCTTCCCCCTTGCACTTTTTTTTCACGCCTTTTCCCAAGGTTTATTCTAGCTTTTTCCCCACTTCCAAAGCACCCCGTGGTTCCCTTTTTTCCACGATCCACCAGACCTTCCCCCCCCTGGAAAAGAAGAATCCTCCTTTTCCCCCGACGCCCTTCTTATCTCCCTCTCTTTTTTCGGGCAAGATGAGAGACACGGCCTCCTGGGCGCCGGTAGTCTAATCCTTACTTTTTTTTTCAACTGGACAGTAGGTTTCGCGTCGTCTTCTCTTTTTCCTTTAAAACATAGACGCATCTTTTCTCTACGCTTTCACCACCAAGACAAGTACCCTCACGGCTGTTCTCAGTGCGGCCTCCCTTCTTCTTTTCAGCACTCACGTTTCCCTTTTTTGACGCGCGCTCCTCCTTTTGATCCTCTCGAACAGGTTCTGACCGGCTCTTTTTTCTCACCTAGTGCTCCCCCCTCATGTAGCCCGGAGATCATACCTTTTTTTTGCATTTTGTCCCGCCAATTCTCCCCTTCTTATCGACAATGACGAGTCCTGCGTTTCCCCCCCGTGCTCGCCACCCGACGCCTTCCCCCTTCTTTTTTCTTCCGGCACATCCTCGTGTTTTTCTCCCTTTCCGCCGCCGGCACCACCAGTCCCCCAGTATTTCCTTCCACCGGTTCTCATTCAGCCGACGAACCTCCCCCCCAGTAGACAATTCCTTTAAGGGCTCTTTTCCTTTAAGTTTCATACCGCCTCTCCCCAAAAGAAGCTACCCGGCATTCGATTCAAAGACTTCCTCACCTTTTTTCTGAAAGAGGGCCCGCCCCTCCGCATCCTTCAGTCACCCCAACAACCCCCCCCCCACACTCCCCCCCCCCCACCCCCCGTCAGACTCTTCGATTTTTTTCCCAAATGTAGAGCGAAACCTTCTTTTCCCTTATTAAACGTCCTCCCTTCCCCTCCACGAGAAGAATAAGTACGATTTTGCCGATACAACTTTTCCCCCCTGTGGTGGTTCTTCTGAGATCCTTTTTTCAGAAGAACGCCCCCCAACCCATCAGGAAGAACTTTCTGATGCGGACCCCTTTTCTCTTTACTCAAGACCTTAAGTAAGCGAACGAAATCCGTTCAAAGGATCCCTGAACTCCTCCTTCTTTCTGTAAAAAGGCGGAAATTTCTTTCCAGCAGCACCCGCCCTTGCGAAAAATGGTCCCGACTACTCAATAAGCGATTTTGTCGGTTTGATCTTTTCCTCCCCTCCTGGTTTCCCTTTTTCAAGAGCTTCCCAAGTTGCACATCCCAGAGCTCGCCGGCCGATTTCCTATAAAGCGATCTCCCTTCTTTTGAAAACGACTGCTTATCTTTTCTCTTTCCCGCTCTTGAGAAGGAGAACTTCCCCCCAAAAAAACCCAGCCCCTTCATCCCCGGTATTTTTTTCTCAGAATAAAGAGCAGGTGTCTTTTTCTTTCGAGGGGCCCTTCCTTAGATGAAGCGGCTTACGGAGCTTAAAAGATCTCCTCATTAATGGTCGAACTTTCTTCCCATCGTAGTTCCCTACCCTTGTAAATCTTGTGTTTTTAAGTCCTGTGACTTTTCTAGGAAAAGGGAAGCCTCGCGGCAACAAAGGTGTTTCCTCTTTTTCCCCGTAGTAACCCTATACACCTTCTTCCTTTCCAAAAAAAATAAGTTAGCTCCAATCTTCCCTATTGAAATAAATAAAGTCCTTCCCCCCTGAGATATTTGTTATTCTTACCAAAACACTGATCTCCTTCTTCCCGGGGGGGGTTTCCGAACTTTTTCGGTTAATCGGAGTAGGGAGTCATACTGATTTTCCCACTCCATAGAGGGAAGCAAACCCACAGGGTTTTTCTTGGTGGAACCCAAAAGGACCCCCTTTCCCTAGAAGTCAAGAAACCAGCCTTTTTTTTTCACCTGACCTCCTTTTTCCTAGATGAGAAAAGGTACCCTTGAGAGTGAAATTTCCCTCTCCAGAGAAGATCAGTCCCCCACCCGAGTCGCAGTCATCTCCCTGTGAGAGAAGAAATTCGCGTGAAGAGGTTCCTACTTTCTTAATAAAGGCACTCCACCCTCCAGTATATGTAATAATCGATCTTTTATCCTCCTCAGGTGGTTGTTGTTTCTCTTTCCCATCGGATCCTGATGGTTGTCCTTTTGACGTTTCGAGAGGATTTTTCCGAACTCTCTGTTAGGCTCTTCACCTTCACGAAGAGGCCCTTTCCTTTGCCACTAGGGGTCTTATATCCTTTCAGGAGAGACGTTCGTCTCCCCTTTTCAGAATAAAGGAACGACGCTGGGAGATCCCTCCGGACCCCGATTCCCTTTAGGGTGGTTCTTTCTGGAGGTGTCTTATCTAGGGTGGTCGCAGTTGTCCCCCCCCCCCCCTTCTGAAATTATTTTTTTTCTGATGGGGACGAGTTTTCACTCAGGACCGTCCCTCTGCTAACTACGCCGGCATTAAAGGTCTCCCTAACCAGCTCCCCCCTAGAATAGGTTTTTCTTCTTGTGTGGACGACTACCCCTCTTTCAGGGGGGCGACAGCTTTGGAACGGGGGCTATTCTCCCAAAGCCTTGATCTCCCCCTTGTGTTGTGCTCGGACATCTCCTTCTCCTTAAGCGAAGAGATTTTTCCGATACGCTTCCTAAAACCCCCTTTCTCCGAAGATGCTGACATTCTTTCTTCTTTCCGAATGCTCTCGTCCTTTAAAAAAATAGTACCTCTTTCCTTTCTGGAAAGCTTTTTTTCCTATGATTCTTCCCCTATCGTGCCATGCTATCTTCAGGCCCCTCTTCTTACCCAAAATGGCCGCAGATCCCCCTCCTGGGCTAATGGTTTTTCTCCCTTGGTGACCTCCTGCTTCTTCCCCCTTCAGGAAGGTGCTTTCTAAAAACCTGGGCTTTCTTTTTCACATTAGAGTATTCTCTTTTTTTTCATTTAGATAAGTTAAACCCTTTTGTCTATGGATGGAGAGTGCTCCATTTTCTTTTCGGGGGATATTTTCTCTTTTCTCGATCTCCCCAGCCCCCCCCCCCCCCATAGAGGGATTTTTCCCCCCCCTCTTTGACGAAGTAGATTTTTTTCTTAGGCCTTTCCTTCTTCTTTTTGAATGGAGCTTTTTCTTCGAGTGAAGGTAGACCCTTCCTAGTTTTGCTTCTTTTGAGTAAACTCAGATAGGAATGGGATCTCTCGTTGAAATTTTCGGCCTCGACTGGAATCCCACTTCTGCTCCAATCCATGGTATTCCACCTTTTTGTAAACCATGGTTGATCTTTTAATCGTTTTTCCCTTTGCGTTCTCACGTTGAGAAGCCGATTCCCCCCCCCCCTTCACTTTCTCTAGTCCTTTTGGGCAACTTCTCCCGGGAGGATGTCATTTGTCGGCCGAGGAGCCGTCTGCAGTTCATGTATACATATATGTTTTTCTTAAGTTGTCCTTACTACTTCCCCTGAAGTTGGGGAGGGAATATACATTTCTTTCTGCGGTTTTCCCTTCCCCTTCTAGAATTTACCGCTTTCGGAGAGAGACCCTTCACCCTCCGGCCTTCTTTTTATTTCTGTTAGTCTTTTTTTCTCCTTAAAAATAATGGTACGTTCGGCTCTTTCCTTATTCTTCTCTTTTATATTAAACTCCCCAAAACACCGCGGCTCTTTTATTTGACCTTAAGCCCCGTAGTCTTTCCCCCGAGACCGTTGCCACTCCCTTTAGAGAGGGATATTCTTGATTATCATTTGGGCTGTCCCACTTTCCTGATCTCGATGAGAGAGGAGAGGTTGGTGGGCTTTCAGATTTTGGCTGTAATATGCCTTTTCTCTTGTTTCAGTTTGCGCTTTGTGTCCCCCCCTCTCTTGAGAATGTCTCTCCGTCGGTTGAAATGCCCACGTCCGGTCAGTAAACTCCCCCTGAAAGATTTTTTTCATCCCCCAAAGACGTTACCTTCGTTTATTTGTCCTTTTTCGAAGCTCTGTCTCTTCATTCCTCTCCTTTCCCCCCTGTAGATAAGACAGACTCCGTCTTTCTATTGCCTGTCAGTTCCCTCAGAATTAGGAGAACGGCGCCCCTCCCTCGTTTGAGCGCAAGCTTCCCTTCTTTTTCTTCTTTAGAGGGATCCCTCTTGAATTTTCTGTCCTTGTTTAGGGTTCCCTTATGGGCTTCGGTTCTCACTTTCCCGTGAAACAAGGACTGGTTCTTTTTTTGTGCGCCCTTGATTCTTTTTTCTTTCTGTAGGACGATTTCTTTTCCCCCCCCTTTGGACGAAGCTCCCCGTTGAAAGGAGCGTCTTCTCCGTATATTGTTCGGGAATGGGTAATCGTGATTTTTTTTTGCTTTTCTCTTTGTTCCCTTTAAGATAGAATATGGAGTTACTCCCTTTGTTCTCTTCCTGAAAGTTAGGCGCCTTACACGATTTGTCAATAGTTCATTTTCTCTCAGGAACGCCCCTATGAAATTTTTTCTTTATGTGGTTGATATATCCACTCTCCCCCAGGAAAAGTCAACAACTTCTGTTTCGAACATTTCTTCCTTTGTTATAGAAACAGACTCACACTCTTTCTTCAATATAGGCATAGAATCTCTATATCTTTTTCTTTATTTTTTTTAGAGAGATCGAATGTGAGTCGTCCCTTCTATCAGAGAGTGTATTTCTATTCCAAGGGGTGGATTTTGATATTTACTTCCCTTCCAAAATGAAGAAACATGGAAGTTTTTTCCCCCACCCCCCCCCACCCCCCCCCCCCCCCCCCCCCCCTTTTAATATAGCTCCTTTTTCCCGGCTCAAGAACTTTCATGGTCCTTTTCCTTGTTGCAGCGCTTCCTTTTTTTTCGTTGACGTCCCTTTTTCATCTATATCCCCTGCTGAAAGGAGTTTTCGGCTTTTTTCTTTTTTTTCCCCCAGACACGAAACGCCCACTCTTCAGCTTGTCCCCCCTTCCTTGAAACAATATAAGGGCGCCTCAGTCCCCCTCCCGAAACGTGCTCTTCCCTTAACCCCGACCTCCTGTAACCACATGCGGGCAGGCTCTCTGTTCAATGGCTCCGAACAAATCTCCCCTTCTTTTTTACATCCCGTTCTCCCCTCTCATTTTCCCCCCCAGATGAATGGGACCTCCCTCCGATTCCGTATTCTTCCGAAAAAAGGCAGGTCCTTCTCAGAAAAGATTCCATACTGGGCGCCTGTTTCATTCTTTTCCTGACTGGCTCCCCCTGCGCCAGTCTTTTCTCTCCTCCACGGGTTAACATTCCCCCTTTCGTTAGCCCCCACACCTCTCTTAAAAAAAGAAATGCCTTTGACCTTATGGGTGATACGTGTTCCTCACTGTCTGGACGGTCTCTTTACTGTTGCAGGGACCCCCCCGAGAGAGACAGATCGGTTCTTCTTCCCAATTCCTTAGGATGCAGACATGCTGATTCGACACATTCTTTTCCTTCCTCCGATCCCGGAGCTCTTTCCCTCTTCCTAGAAAAATGATCATCCTCTTCTCCTTCCCTCCGGCAATGAAATGCCTTTCTTCAACCCCCCTTTCTCTGCACACCCGTCCTCACGCTCGGGCGGCAGGTCCCTTCCCCCTCTGCACTGTGTCTTTCCGATCCTTCTCTTTCCCTTTCTTGAAAACCATCTCTCCCCCCTTGTGATAATCACACGTCCTCCCGCAACTTACCTCCCATCAGCGCCCATTTCCCTTTTTTCGAAGAAGCTTATCCCTCCCTACCCCCCACGCGTACCTGCCTTCAGGGACAGATAGTTCCTTCAGCATGAGATTCCCTGCTTTTGACTCCACTGGATTCCCTCCAGCACCAGATTATTCCTTTTGTTTTGAAGGCCGATACTCGCTCCCCGGAGAGATTTTGTTTCTCCTCCACGATGTCGCATCCCCATGAGGATGTTTGCTCAACCTTTCTTTCTATGAAGCAGACCTCCCAGACGTTCCCCCTGCCAAAGAGCACCCCTTGGGTTTACAACATACGGTGGTTCTTCTCTTTCTGGATGGCCCGTGATTCCCCCCTTCCTTAAAGTCCTTTCCCCCCGAACGTACGCTTCTCCTTCAAGGGGTAAGAAAGACAAGTTCTTCTACCTAAAGTATACTTTTCCTCCGTCACGAGATTTTCCCAGTCCCCTTCCCTCCCGAAGATAAGAAGGCCTCTTCCCCTACGTGGGGCAATGTTCACTCTCTCTCCCCTTGTTGGAGGGGAAATCGTCTGTCAGTATCTACGACTCCATAAGCTCTCCTCCTCTCCAAATGAGAGCACCCCACCCTCTTCGCCCTGGTGGAAACGGATCGCCCTTTCTTCAGACTTTGACAACGCTTTCTTGTAGATAAGAACAAGTTAACAACCATGTCTCCCTCCTTTCCCCCCAAACCACTTTTCTCCATTCCTCCCTTCCTTCTTACTGGGACAGTGGTTCCTTTCTCTTCCCTCGCATCGTCAGTATCTCCCCACTCTCTTTAATGGTAGCAACAGCTTCCCTTTTTCGTGGTAGACCCCCCCCCCCTTGTACCCCCCTGCGCCCTTCTCCGGCTCTTGAAAAGGCACATCTGGCTTTCCCCCTTACCTCTCATCTCCTTTCTCCCTCCTCCAAAGAGATTTCGGAGCACAAACCCATACTTTCTCTTCTAAAAAGCATCTGTGGGCAATCTTCTTTCCCTTCCTTTACAGCTGTTTTTTTGTCGCCCCCCCCCCTCCCTTTTTCGAAAAAAGAGTGCCCTTTGGCTTTTTTCTTTTCTCCCCGACAGGGTAATGAAGAGTAGGGAGACCTTCATTATGGTCCGTTTCCGTCCCCCCCTTCAACCTAGCCCCATTCTACCCGCCCTTCTTCCGCCGGGTGAATTTGACCCCCTCCTTTTCCTTATACAGTTCCGGAAACAGACTTTCCCCTCCCTACAGCCGGTTTCTTCCTCTTCGCCTTCTTCTGTAAGTGTTTTTCCCTCCAGCAGAGCTGCCCTTTTCCCCTCCCTCAGAGATGGATTCATCTTTCCTTGTGCAGCTCTATTGAAGAGGTCCGCCGTTCCTCGCTTTCATAAAGGCCCCCCCCCCCCCCCCATTCCCAAAAATCTTTCTTTTTTTCATTATATCTCTCTCCCTCAGGTGTTGGGGTGAAGAGATCCTCCCTCTGATCGTCTCTAGGTCTGGTTTTATTTTGTTTTTTCCGCGCGGCACTCCCCCCGGGACGAACTCCTTCACCCTTTCACACAGTCACTCCCCTTTTTTCTCTAATGACCATCTCTTCGTGATTCCCTTCCTTTGAAGTTGGGTTCCGCTTCCCTTTTTTCCCTCCCTTTCTCAGATTTTCCCTTCCCCCCTGGTCATTCGGGTTCTTTACGGATTCCTGTGTCATAGCATTCCTTCCACCCTAAAAAGGAGGGAACTTCCCCCCCCCATTCGCGTGTAGATTTTGGTGTCTCCTCTCTGTGGCCGCCTTCAGTCCTTTCCTTTCTTCCGGAATAAAGTTTTTTCTTACTCACCAGCATCATCCCCCCTTTTCCCCTCCAAGAAGTGCGTTGGACCGACCCCTCTATCTCATGGGTGAGCGACCAGACCTCTCCACCTTTATTCCCCCCGAATTTCCCCCCCCTCTTATAGAATAACGTATGTTTTGTGCCCCTCCTTTGGATCTAGACTATATTCCTGATCTAAGATTACTTCCCCCCTTTTTTACGAACGACTCTTTTTTCTCTACTGGTTAGACCTTTTGACCATCCCCCCCCTCTGTAAAAGTGGGTTTCTTTCTCGAAGATGGGAAAGCTGCTTTTTCGCCACAATGAATCGCTTTGATCTCCCCCGAGGTTCCTTCATCAACCTGCAAAGGAACTTCTTGTGATGGGATACAATTGTGGTACTTAAGTGATGTTTGTGCTCTTCCTGCTCAGTTCCCTGTTTCTTATCTCCTGATTAATAGTTTTAACATCTCACGCATGTCTTCTATCCTTTTCCCTCCGTGACGGAGCGCTGTGGTTCCTATAGGATGGAGAAGTTCTTTTGGATATGATTCTTCTAGTAGAGATCCTTCTTCCCCCACGAAACAGGCTGTTGGCGATAGGCCCGTGAAAAGGTGGGCTACCCCCCCCCCCCCCGTTGTACCCTCCTTTAGTGATGTAGAAGTGTGTTTCTCTCGCATATTCTGTCCCTTTTCCGAGTACTTTTCTTTAAAGACCTTGCCCTCCACGGTAGATGAATCCTCTTTTGTAGACCCTTCCCCCCTGAATGGGAGTGGAAGTGCCCCACTCTGGGTACGGAATGACTTACTTGAATAACCATTTCTTCCCCCGAGGAGGTGATTTTGCTGAATCTTTTCCTTATGATAGTGCGTTCTCTCCTTCTCAACTTCCCTTTGAGAGTCTTAAATAAGTTCCCCTGTTAGTACTTTCTCGAAGGATGATGCCCTGTCATGTTTCATTCTTTTATCCTTGAATAGGGATTAAGTTGCACGGTTATACTTATTTGATTCAAAAGAAGTTGTGGTTTTTTCCCACATTTCATGAAGCCCCCTGGTGGGGTTCTTTTTTTTTCGGTAAGATGGGTGCTCTCCCCTCTGTCGACTTCTTTCCGTAATGGAGATGATGGTGTTTTCTTTCTTACCTGAAGATGGTGATTTTAACTTTTTTCACTTTTTCTCTACTCTTTCTCAACCGGTATAGGCTCTGTAATATTTAAAGGCAAACCCTTCGTGTGAATTCTCCCATTCTCTTCTTCAGTAGGGGTCAGTTATTAAAAGCAGGCTTTGTAGATAGGGATATTATTACCCTACTTCATTTTCTTTCAAAAATTACTTCTAAGAGGTTCCGTCTCCTTTTGTAGTCCCTTTTTTTGCGAGATGTGGAGATCTTTTCCTCCGGTCGTTGGCAGACTTTTCTCTTCGTTTGATTCAACCCTTTCCGAGATGATTAGAGCCCTTCTGTTGCATGAAACCTCTTCGTAAATGCCGTCTTTCTTTCCCAAGAAGTATTACATCCCATTATCACATCTTCTTTGGTATGGTAGTGGTTTTAGCGCGGCATGCTCTTCCCTTCTCTTTGATGTTAAAAAACGAGTCTTTCTTCTCCTTTTTCCCAGAGGCCTATCTTTTTTCATCCCCTTTGTCGTTGGAAAGCCCCCTCCCTTCCCCCTTTCCCCTTATGGTCCCTTTCCCCCCTGAAGTTTTTCTACTTCCCGAAAGATAAGAAAGGTGGGTTCTTCTTCATTGAGGTTCTGCTTTTCCCCTCCTCCTTTAGGGTAGAAAGGTTCTTCCAAGTTGAAAAAAAATGGCCTTTTTTTTTATGAGAAACCTCATAATGCCTTCTCTTTTCCCTGTAGGAGATTATTTTTGGCCTGGTTGCCTCTCGTTTAATAGGAGTTGACCTGCTTCTCTCTTATATTGTTACGAGGGCTTTCCCCCTTGCTCATCTTCTTTTGGCTTTTTTTCACGCCGTCGTTCCTCTCTTTCTCAGGGTCGCCGGTTGTTCTATAGATGCGCCCTTCTTCGAAGTCCTTTCACCTCTTTTTTTTCGTAAAGAAACAAACGTTCCCCCCCTTCTCAGTGTCGGAAATTCGAACGCTATCCCCAGTTGCACTTTTTCATGGTTTCCTTCTTTTTTTCGCAGATGCCGCTGGCCTCCCCCTCCCCCAATTCAATCTCCGTAACCAACGGCCCCCG
>Ga0179593_1530377_pt1 | contig 12699 bp, 10 predicted proteins | sample CZODoug2_1_08_16_FD_185931 | JGI IMG/M metagenome (GOLD analysis project Ga0179593, IMG submission 185931) | Vadose zone soil fungal communities from Angelo Coast Range Reserve, California, USA - CZODoug2_1_08_16fungal (PacBio error correction) | ecosystem: Environmental > Terrestrial > Soil >... | reverse complement strand
CTGTTTCTCCCCTATTCGTTTAGAAATTCGAACTTTCCCCCACCCCGTTGCTCCGGCAAGCGCCTTTTTCTTGCTATCCTTCGATCAAACTGGTAATCGACATGCCTAGCCCCCTACTTCGTCTTGGTACCGCGCAGACGACTTTTCCCTGCGTCGGCGGCCACGGACCGAAAGTACCCGGCACCTTGAGGAAGTAAGGAGCTTCTCCCCGTTGACAGAAACACGCTTGAGGTGAGGTCTGGTACACGACTCTTTTTGCTGAGGGTCCTGCCTCGGATTTCCGCAAGAGCGGCTATTTATGACGACGGAATGCAATTCACCCCTGTTGATCACCGGTCGGCGGCTTAGGTTTTTTGGGATACCCCTTTTCTCCTTTCCACAGTCCGGGGTATATGGGACGTCTAACCCCGGCGCGTGGGGGCGATTTAGGTTTGCGATTATCTGTATATTCCCCCTTCCCCCTCCTAGTGCCCCGGATGCTTGAGGATGCCAGTGAAGGGCTTCGCTGGCCGCCCGACGGTACGAAATCTTCGCACCGGGGATTTTTTCCGTCTTGTACTTACCAGTTTTTTCCCCATTTTTCGCAAGATCGCCATAGCCCTTTTCCCTCTTGTGTTGGGTTCATCATAAGCTAGAAAAGATCCCCCCCTATCGCCGTAATTCTCACCCCTAAACCTGAGATTGTATTCTTTCCATACCCGTCAGGTGCATGGGCCCCCCTTTTCTTTTTGGTCGCTTTACAGATCGAAGCTGGTTGATCGGCGACTTGGTCACTCCATCGGACGTTCGCAGAACAGTTTTATAGAACGTTCCCGTAGCGATTTTCTCTCAGCGGTGTAGATTTTTCATGGTACCACCCCCCCCACCTTCCAGCTTGCTTGATGGGGCACCGATGCGCCCAACTGGCGGACCGACTCCTTTTGCGTGACGTTTTTTTGCCTGCAGGACCCGGAAGACCATGTGTATTCCTTCTCCCGGGAGGCGAAGTGCAGAATGTTCTCAGAGACGGCCGTTTGGATGATTCAGCTGGGAGTCGCCTCAATGGTATTCGCAGTTCTCTGACTACCTACGTGCTAGGCTCCCAGAGATTTTTCTAGAATTTTGAAGAAGAATGGGAGTGCCCCCCTTCCCTATTTCTAGAGAGTGGAGAGGCGGCTAACTCAGAAGAAGAAGGTGAGACCACCACCGCAACGGGAAACAAACCTTGCGCAAGCATTAGGAGGAGGTGGTTTCTATTCGTCTTCGAGGAGTTAAGTTCTGCACCTCCAATGCATCGAGGAAAGAAGTCTTCCCTGCTTCCCCTTATAACTATTCCGGCTGCAATTCTGAAAGCGCGATCAATCAAAGGAAAAACCCATTCCTTTTTACTCCTGTCATACCCCCCGATTTTCATTTCAAATAAGGGTGAACGCGGTTCCCAGTCTCAACCCCTCACTTGTGAGAGGTTCCTCAGATCTTTTTGTATCCCTTGAATGACCCCCGATGAGAAAGGAGGCCCCCTTGGTCCGGACCCTTGCAGGCCCAAAAAGGTGTCACGTTTTCCCCCCCTTTCCCACAATAACCCCCCACCAGATTTTGTTATTTTCCAGGTCCGACGTTTATACACAATGAAGAAATCTTTTCCTCCTCTGGAGGTCTCTAGCCGAAGGTCATTCATACTGTTACGGGCAACAAGAGCTCCTCTAGACCGTCGTGTCAGGACCCCCCCCCTTGTTTATGAATTGATAACCCACTTAGGCTTTGCTCCCTTTTTCAAGATATGCAACGTTTTCGACGAGCACGACAACAATGCCAGAGAAACCCCATTGGAGCCTCCCCCCTCTTTTGTCTTTTTTTGGCCTGAGGAAGATTCTTTTTGTAGCGCCCTTCTCCCGTTCACCCGCTCACGTTGGCTTCATGAAAAACGCGCTCCACTCTGGTTTTCTCGGGCACGCCGGTTCCCCCCCCCCCCAAACAGTAGGTACCAAGGGTAAGAACCGCGGTTATTCAATTGCGCGTCATTCGTTTTTGCAAGCTCTCTAGTGCCTCAAAGTCTCTTCTACCCCCATGGTAGAAAAAACCATCAGTTCGTTTCCATTCGTGCGTTTCCCCCGTCCTGCCCCTTGACCCCCCTAAGAATTAGAGCTCCAACATGCCCAAATTTTAATTCCGGGCTGGAAGTTTTTTTCGCTTCGATCACCACCGAAATCTGAGGAATTATTTCTTTGTACACAATGGTAAATGTCTAATGGATTCCCTCTTCGAAGTCCCCCCCAACGTCCCATCGTTCCGACCTGACGTGAGTGGACTTCGCCCCCCTCCCTTCCTCCGGTTTGAGTGACGACTCCCTCTCCCTTTCCACCCCCCCCGTTGTTTTTTTTTCTTCGAGATCCCGAGTCGGCCAAAGCGAATCTTCTTTGCCCTAACCCCATCCCGGTCGTGCATGTTTTTTTTTTTTCACTTGCGGCCCGTTCATTTGCCTTCGACATTTTTACATTGGAGAAACCGTATAATTATCGACTTCTTGTTTTTTGCCTTCCTTCTCAACTTGATGCGCCTAGCTTCGTTGACATTTTGTACGCGAATCCGAGAGGTGTTGAGCATAAATTCCCCTCCCCCCCCTCCTCTAATCCCCCCTTTACCTGATTTTTTTTTCTCTTGTTTTCGAACTCGCAGACCATATCTTTCTATCGATGCAAGGATCAGGACGCTTGGTTCTTGGCTTAATGGTTTTTTTCTCCTCCCCCCAGTTCCCTTTCGCAAGAGCTGCGTGTTTTCCCAGCTTTCCCCTTTTTTTGGGGGAAGCGCTCCTGAGAATTACATCTGCTCCTTTTCCCCACCCAGGTGAACCAAGCCTATTAGCAAGGTTTCTCTTTTTCATGTCTTCCACGCTCAGCGAATCGTCGAACCCCCGTTCCCTCTTGCCGGATGGACAATAGCCAACCTCCGCTCCTCTCAAGGCTAGAAGCTTCACGTTCTAGCGGCGCTCTACCATTGGTTCAGACCACGAATAATCACCTTCGTTCCAGGTTAGATGCCTGGCAGGTGGTACCTTGGCTTTCAAACCGTTCAAACCAAAAAATCTTTTTTTTTTTTTTTTTTCCGCCACAGGTTTTGCCGCTCCTTTTCCCTGTCACACTGTCGAGGATTCTTCCGAGCAGGATAAAGTACCCCCCCCTCTTGTCAGCCCCCCTCGAACAATTGCGGTTTTTGAACAGTCGAAGCCGGATGCCGGTAGGACAAATGCTGGCTCTCGCCTTTTTTAACCCTGCTACTTTGGCTTCTGTGATTCGCGCGTTCTGCCGACCTTGACTAGGGAGAATTCCTCCTGATAGATTTCCTCTGGACGACGCTGGTCCGGCCGCCGCTCAGCGCCTTTAGACCCCTCCCTCCCATTTCCCGCGTCAGGTTGTTGCTATTGGATCAGACGGCTTCTTCTCTAGCCCCCTCGCAGTTTCTATAGCGGCCTTGCAGGTTACTCGTCACCTTGTATGAACCTCGGATGAGGAAGCCCCTTAATTTCTTCAGAGAATGGAGACCCTAAAATGCGTGACCTAAGTCAACTCTTGATTTACGCAACCGGCCTTACGCTGAAACGTCACTCGAAAGGAAAGGATCCTCCCCCAGTTATTATGTACCACTTCACCAAGAAACATGAAGAAAAAGAGAGTCCTTTTTTTTTGATCGGAGAGCTCCCCAACCCTCACCTCATACGTAGTAGTCGACCACGGGCTAGCGACTCTTTTCGATCCCTTCCAAATCCGTTGTCGCATGTTCACAGCCAGCCGCGTGATTCCTTACCTCGGGCTCATACCGTCACCCTCCTCCTCCGCGTAGCGAAACCTCGGAAATGATCCCTTCTTCATTACAGTACCACGATGATATCTTCTTGGTGGGGATTAAATTTCAGTGTTTCTTGGCCTGCTTTTGTACTCGGCAGCGTACGTCCTGCGACAATAAACTATCTCCTAGCTCTATTGTCAAATGACAACAGTGAGGAATAGATGGAGTCACCACCCCGTAAGCGGTACCTTTTGATTTAGTAGTTTAATGTATCTTCATACAAAAGGGCCCAAGGAAACGTGTTCATATCTCCCATTGCCTTCCTTCCTAGAATCTAGCTACTCGCAAAACTCAGAGAGTTAATTCTCCACCAAGCCCTTTTTTGCTTAAAGCTTCTATACCATGAAGAAGCTAGTCGATAAAGACCGTAAGTCTCCCCTATCCTAGTGAAGCCCCACCCCTAGATGTAATAGACTGCAGATAGTGCATTCCTAGGCATATTCAAATTCGAGAATCTATATTCAATCTTCCGTCAAATCTCCCACCCTTTGTCGACATCATTCAATTTCCTTCTGCCTTATTTCTCTCTGAAGGGACAGACGTATGACAACCAGATAGTAGAGTTCCCAGCTACCAAATTTCCTTAGAGCTGGGTTAGATGTCTCTAGATCATTGGGGTCCTAAGAAAGGCCGGGTTTCGGGCGGGACCTTTTCATCTTCCTTAGCTTTCTCCCAGAACTCCGCTGTTTGTAACACGCATACATATATTCTCACTCTGTTGTTGTTCGAGAGTGCGGTTGTAGCCAAACTTATAATAGCTTGCACGCTTGAAAAGGACCCTAGAAGGTTTGCTCTTCCTACCGCCGAAAATTTCATCCCGACCGATGACCGTTTTCTGGAATTCCTACCTGATTTTCGTCGTAGTCCTCAGTTCCCCTAGGGGGTGGGACAGCTAATTGCAGGAGATTTCATAAGTTAACGTTTTTGAGCCCTCTCTGTGCCTCGGCTCTTTCCTTGCTCGCTGTGGCTCGTTACGTCACCTCTCGATCTTGCCTCATAAATTTAGGCTCTTTCTGCAGCGAGCTGGCTTGTTCCTTGAATTTGATCCCCTTTCTGTTGAATTTCAACATTGGGACAACCAGGAAAGGGGTTCTGCTTAGGGTGAGAGTGCTTTCTTTGGGAGGAAGGATCCTTTATCAGAACACCCCGTTGTCCAGGGAGTCTGAAATTCTTCCTTTCCTCTTTGAAGAAACCTCTACGCCCTCGCCCTGAAGAGGAGCTTTTGTCTCCAGGTCTTCCCAAGTTGGCCTTTTCTACTTTCAGTTCACATGCCCATACTTGTGATGTAGAGAAACAATCGTCGTTCCATCTCCAATCTTCCCCCCAACCCACCACCGATAGCCCACCGTACCTTTATTCCCGGAGATCTCTATATAATTGACCCCGATCCGGTAGAATGCGTATGTGGTCGCTTAACTTCTTTCGTTTTAGGGAGCGAAGTGTACTGGCTTCTCCAAGAGAGTGTGGCGGGGCCATTTCTGCCGCAATTCCTTTCCCGAGGGACCCTTCTACGCCCCGTGACTAAGCGAACTTGTTCCAAAAATCAAGCCATTCCTGGTTTTTTTTTCCTCCCCCTGCTTTTTGAGCGACACAAAAATTCTTCCTTTGGTCCTGCAAATTGTCGCCTTTCTCCGGAATTATCCCCCTACAGACAGTTTTTTCACTACTTCCCCTTGCTTCCCCCCGAAGGCGTCTGGTCGGTGCTTTTTTTTTTTTTTTTTAGGATATTGATTTTTTGCTTCCCCATTTCTTTTACCCCCCCAGATGAGTCTGATCCTTGTCTGCATCCCTCTTTTCATGCAAAGGTCCCCCGAAGAGGATTTTCCCGGCCTGAGTCTGATACCATTTGAGGGGGACCCGCGAAAGAAGTCAGAATTAAACTCCACCCGACGTTTTTCCACAAATTGACCCGGTGCTTGTAGTCGTTTCGCGACTCCGCACCCTAGGTGTGGTTGGTCGAGGAGAGTTCGAGTTAGCGGGCGCTAGTGAGTTGCCCTTGGAGACCTGAGTCTCGTTATAATGGGATCGAATCTTCCCAGGCGCCGCCTTCCATTGACCGCGAGTTTTACCCCCGAGAACACCGAAGATAAAGAGTTTCTCTTACAGAACCCAAGTTCAACAGTTTTTTTTTTTTTTTTCTAAGATGAGGCCTTTTACAAGTACACCGTCCTTTTTTTTTTCGGTGAACGGGATCCTCGGCGTGCTGAAATTACCCTAGACCTCGCCTATTTTTCCTTCAAGTCCGTTCGGGACCCCCCGTTTCCTTCTGGGTGGAAAAGGTTTCCAAATAAACCCCAACCTATTTTTTTGACAGCGGTTGAAAGGTTTACGACTTTTTTTCCCAAAAGGAAGTCCATGAAGCGACGCCGAGTTATTTCCTTCCCCTGTGCATTGAGTCTTCCCAAGAGTGGATAGCCCACACGCGGTGAACGACACTTTTTCTGGCAGTTTCACCATTCATGCGGCGTTGTTTGCTGCCCGGCGCCAGCGGCCCGGGGCGACGAGTCCAGGCGACCCCTGTTCACCCTTAGCGACCTGGTATTTTTTTCCTTTGTCAACGTGGGTTTGCCTGCTGTTAGCCGCCATTTCGACGCGTCCCCAGATTTTTTACTTTAGCGGCTCAATTTTCTTCTTCCCGCGGGCCAGAATGACCTCGCGGCTTGCCCAAAAAACACGTCTTTTAATTTTTTGTTTTCTTAACCTACTTGGAACTTTTATTAGAGTCTTCGAGACTCTTCGGAGACATCTCACTGTACTCAAACCACCCATATTCATTTCTTGATCGAGCGACTGTAACGTCCTTGCTCCCCCGTTCCTCCTACCGCGGGCGAGCATTCCCCCTCATCCGGGGACAAGCCGGGTGAGGATTTGCCCCCAACCGCATTGAGTTTTCGCCATCAGGTACATGGCTCTTGAGCCTCTGCCCGTCCAACACGTCTTTTCACCCCCATCGTTCCCCTGAACTGGATGTTTTTTTTTGCCCCCTCGCACGCCCGAAGCTTCGCGTGAGGTCCGGATGAGATCCTTTCCTCCTCCTCCGTTTTTTTGCTTCAGATTTTTCGGCCGGCCTCACAGTTTTACTTTCTTGCTTCCCCCCCCCGCACAATAAGGTCGGGATTTGTGCCTAGGGCGCAGTCATTTGATTTAGCCCGGTTTTCCCCTTTTTTATGACTGGCCCTGACCTTAGATTTTTGGATCGTAGTGGAAGACCTTTCTGCCCCGGCGAAGGGTGTGTTGTCCACAGGTTGGCTCTATTTTTTTTTTTGTGTTTTTTTTTCATTCCTTCTGCCGAGGAGACGGATGCCTTTTTTCTCCGTCAGCACCCTTACTGAGGTTTTTCCATTGTGTGTCTTCCGACGGTTTTCCCACGGTTCGCTACCATCTGTGCCGCTCAGTTTTCATCACTTTTTTTCCTTTTGACGCGGTTGCTCCCGCTGTGGTTTGCCGGCCTCGGTCCTGGCTTGCTCGTTGTCTTTTTTTCAGTCGCTCGCCTGCGGACTTTGGTGCGCGTTCTTGCGTCATCGGCCTTCAGGCCAACCCCCCAAAGGGCCAGTCGCCCTTTGTGTGCTGCCAGGTTCGCCTTCTGATTTTAAATTTTTTTTTTCTTGCCTGAAGTGCAATCCACGCCGGCGCGTGTACTGCCATCTCACGGTACTTTTTCGGCGCACCTCCATGTTTTGCCTTTGAAACGGGAAATTGCACTTGGCTCTCCTTTCCTTTTAGTGCCTTGTGCTGCCCCTTTTGTATTTGGCCTGTAAAACGTTACACACCCCTCGGTGTTTCTTTTCCCCCCCTTCCCCATTTAAAATTGCGTTTTTTTCCCACGACCCCCCCCCGGGCGCCTCACGGTATTGAAGATATTTCCGATGCAGTTGGTCGCAAATTGATTTTCCTTGACATAGAAACGACGTTGTCGAAAAGGCCCAGCGGATAAAGGCCGGGATTGCACTTTCTGATGGTTATGCTGACTCTTCTGCGTCTTGGCCGTTGATTCCCTGCGGGCCCTTTTCAAGCATTGACGAGGCCTTGAAGATAATGCGATCCTTTGTCCTTAGATATTCTCGCTTTTCGGCAGAATCCCCAACCTTCCTTACTATACCGCCCCCTTAAAAGTCCTCCTTTCCTTTTCAAGATAAATCGACTTCCCTCCCATACAACATTTATTGACCAGGATCCCGAGTACGGTTTCCCCCCCCCCCCCCGCGGTGTAGGGGATTCAGGTTTTTGCTTAGTAGAGTTTATCCCCCCCGCCCCCTCCATTTCTCAGTGCAGTTGATTTTGTCTCCTCTTCCCGTTCACCCCCCTTTAGACATTGCGGTCTTACTCTAGCGTCTGCAGCGAATCGACTCGATAAAAATGCGTATCCCGCCCAGCTTCCCGAAGCACCCGCCGTAGATTATTCGACCATTTCTCCCGCCCTCAGATGTTTAATAAATGGTAGGTGCGGTTCGGCACCACGTCCCTGTCCCCTTCCCGACACGAGAGTATGTCTTGTGAAGGAGCCTTCTGCGTCGCCCCCCCCAGCTCGGCGTAGTTTGTTTTTCAATCAAAAGTTTACCCCTTTTTCGTATTGGCCGACACCCTTCTCTTCACGTTTTTTTTTTCCCCGTGGTTCGTCTCCACTCCCCTTCCTTTTCTCCCCTGGCCCCATGGACCACGTCTCCTGCATAGTCGCTGAATGACCAAAAACCGAGACTAGCTGCGTACTTCCCGCAACACATATCAACCTCCCCTTGGTGAGGTCCTAAGGACGGTAGGATTGGTCTTGTTGCTCGATATCTGAAGTCAGCACCCCAGTGACAGTTACTTTATTTTCCCTATTTATTGAAGACTGTCCAAATGGTTCACGTAGTGGAGTCCCCTCTAGTGTCAGGAAACCGTAGGCCTCAATATTGTCGCTTTCGGCAATAGTCCAAGGAGCGCACTATGGACCCCCGATCTAGGGCGGATCCTATCCAGACCTCCCCCACCGCAGAGCGGTCTGATCTACTCCTCACTTACGGTGGAAAATTTAGACTCCTAGCTGTTTTCCCGACCACCCGGCCGTCCTTTTTCAGCCCTGAAGCCCCCTACCTTCTGGCCCGATCCCCGCTAGGGGTAGCGCGACCCATTCGAGCCCTTCCTCACCCCTCCCTAAAAAAAGTGGGTTTCTCCATTCCAAGAATGAAATTACACCGTTTTTCCTTCGCGGCTGCTGCACCGACTACGTAGATAGTCGCTAGGCGTCCCCACACCCGTAGTTCTAGGAGAGAATGTTCCTTTGTATTGAGACTTGCCCCGAATCAAAGCAACAGGTTCGGCCGTTAGGACCCTGAGTTTATTTTCATAACGAGCGGTGATCCCCTTTTACTTTTACCCCCTAATCCGTTGTTTGTTTAGAGCGTCATTCGTGTTAAAGAAATTTAGTATACATAGAAATCTAACTCATCCTCCTGACCCGAGAAGGTTTCACTTCTTAATGAGAGACTTTTTACACCTTGCCATGCTAGAGATGCTCTCCTTTATTCCTGCCCGAGCGGATCTTCGTTAGAGTACTTCGGCACCGTCACGAACGATTACTTGCTGCTTTTCCCTTCAAGGTTTTGAGAGAACCCATTTAGGTTGTCAGATGGTTTTGCATCTCGACTTTCTCCGCAGGTCCCTATCGCAATTGATCTTTGAGCACGATCTATGGTCAGACGTAATTCGATCGCCAAGCGAGTAAGGCGGCTAATGGCTGAACCTTAAATTCAATTTTTGATCTGGCATGCGACGTGGCGCCGGGATTTTTCGGGCTTGGCGATAATACATAAATCCCCTGCCGGGCAAAGGGACTGATTCTTCAATCCGGCCTTTGCGTCTATTCCCCCTTATAAGACATTCCCCCTAACTCGGCTGTTGGAAGACCCGTTAGTCCACGTTGCAGTTTTTTCTCCCTTCAAGCAACTATGGCTGTCCCACCGTTCGTGCAGCCATAACTTGCCGGGACCAAACTCCGATCCTCCCAGTCTTGCTCCCTCACCACTATTTTTCCATGGACATTGTCGAATGTCGTCTTCGTGTGTTCCTATTCCCGATCACGAGGGCGGATTTAGAGTTTGTCTTACTGTGAATGACGAGAGTTAGCATCCCCACTGCGGACGGAGAAAATACACTGGTCCCTTATTTTAGTGGTACCTTCTCGCTTTAGACAGGTTACAAACTTACGCGTTTCTAGTGTTTTAATTTTTGGCGACGTGTCGCACGCCAACTCCGGAATGCTATTTGTTCTTCGGATGTCCAAGTGGGAGCGACAGAAAAGCGACGGACGCGCCGTCCCCTTCCGGCCCCGTTAAGTAGAGAAGGGTCATCTCCTTTTCATAGGGTGGTTGGCATGAAGTTTCGTAGCCCCCCCCCCCTTCTTCTAGTACCCCCCCTCTAGATGCCTACCGCAGTCAGGCAGTCAGATTCCTCATTACGGTGCCCCCCCCGACTTCTTAGTTACCTCCCGTTATCGTATTGGAGCCGTTTCGCAAGCCTTCTTCCCCCCTGGCAAAAGTTTCAAGCCCGGCAACCACCGGCCGAGTTTAGGAGGATGTTTTCTGGAGTGAGCCCCCTTGCGTCAATTTCTCCCGTCTTTTTTTAAAGTAGGCAAGAACCTCTATGTAGTAATGGAATATCGTTCCCCAGATCTCTATAAATTTCAAAAACCCTTGAAGAATAACATGTCTTTATCCCAGTAATATACCCCAAAGTTGTGAAAGCTAGGAAATGGGCCATATCTCCAAGTAACGAATCTGTATTCTGCCCCCCAGTCCTACCTAGATCTCCGCACAGTGATGTCTTGAGAGACATCCTTTCGAACCCTTGAATTTTTTCCGCCCCCCCCCCAAAGAGGGGTGTTCGTCCTGACGACTCTCCCCCCTCTGTCCCCAACGACCCCGAGGATTTTGATCGAGCTTTTCCTATGACTTTTGTTCGCCAAGATGTAGGATCCGTCGGGTTCCCGACCACATCTTTTATATGGCCCCCCGAATCAGGCGTCATTCCCCGGAAGGAGGCGTCCTCGACTAGACCCCTGACCTGGCCCAAATGAGACAATTTTTCCCCCCTTTATTCACCGGTGGTGCATGCGGCCGATTTAGCTCCGCGCACGACCCAGTAATTCCCTTTCTGAATGAAAAAACTTCGACGCGGTTTTCCCCCCTGCGGGGCACCCCCAGGTACCCTTCGTGTACTTCACGCGGCCTTGTCATTCATTGCAGTTTTTTCCTATCTATTTTCGAAAAGCCCCCACTTCGAAACCACAATGTCTTTGGTGTCGTCGGGCACCCGTCCGCTGAACCCCTGCCCTCCATCCTTCGTTGTTTTTCATAGAAAACTCACCCCACTCGATTTCTGCAGAAGTTACCGGACAGTTACGCTCCACCCTACTTCGGAATCCAATGGGTTCTAATTTCTGTAATAAAGGGTAAATGTCGAATGTATCCCTCGGTCATGTCCTAACACAATTCTGACAACCTAGTGCAAGCCCGACGTGGGTTCAGCGGCAGATTCGATGTGGTTCCCGACCGCCTTCTTCCCTCCCTCGTGTTTTGAGAGATCCTCTTCTGTACTTCACCCGAATAGGCCCCTCGTATAAGGTCCCCAAAACCCCTGCAATCAGTTCTTTTTTTGTTGCCCCTAAGTGTTAGGTCCTCCTCCCCCCTCTTCTGATTTATCCTTAAACCCCTGACATCGGCCCGCCCCTGATAATTTCTCTAGTCTTTGTATCCTGGACTCCCGTCGCATCCTTGCGTGATTACCTTTGGAGTCCCCTCAGTAGATGGCCTTTTTCTAAGGCTTTGACGGGTACCATCAACCTTCTGGTTTTAGAAATGTGTGTTTTTACTATCCCAGTTTAGCCGAAAATTCCTCTTCCCCTCCATCCCCAAGCCAAGGACTTGTCTCTGTTTGACTTCCTCCGGTGTTGACCTCGCGCTCTTGTCCCTCCTGTTAGAGAGGTTAAGGCTCAAGTCTTCGTTGACGAGTCGTCTGTCCCTCTTCTAGGCCACCCATAGGTTGTCAAAACCGCTTTTCGAAAAGGTGGTGCGATTCAGTTGTTCCAGGTACCTCTTCCGACCAACGTGGCCGCCGCCTTCCTAGCACAACGACGAATGCTCGTACAGGTAAATAGAACCTCGTTTGGCACCTCCCGGGAATCTCTCTTGTACGAACATTCATAGTCACGGCGACGAGCACCTTCGTAGTCATGACGGGATGAAGGGGTAGCCGTTTTTCATTTTTTCCCCCCGCTTAAACCAAAACGGGTTTTGTATTTCCCCCTTAACAAGGCGGTTCCCCCGTGGGTACAGGACTCCTTCAGAGGTCCGAGGTCTATGCCTGCAGCAAGCCTTTCCTTTCTTTTATCTCCCCCCCCTTTTCCCCCCCCCTTTTTGGGCTGGCAGTCGGCCTTTTTCCCAAGCCGGTAACTTCTTTTTTCTGCCGGCTGAACCGCGGTTTTTTCGGCCTTTCCTCTCTGTCAGTAAATCGCCTTTCTGACACTTGCATCCATTGCCGCGTTCTTTTTTTCGGGCCTGCGCACGTACGCACGCCGCGACGCATACTCAAGTCTCAAGGCCCGCTTTTGCTTTCGGTCGGGGTCTAGGATCTAGGCGACGGTAGCACCGAGTAGTTGATATCCTCTGCTGGTCCTCCCCTTACGGAAAAGTTGACTATAATTTGATCCAATGCCTAATGATTTCCCCGAGCCTACCATTGAGGGATTTTTTAAGACCCCTCTAGAGCCCCGAGGAATCTAACATAGAGTGATCCTTCTAGTACGTAACTTCTCGCATTAAGGACCATCCCATTGGGAATTGACACAATCTAGTTAGTTTGGGACCCCTTCGCCGAATTACCCCAAATGCCAGAATCTTC
>Ga0179593_1475948_pt1 | contig 12699 bp, 10 predicted proteins | sample CZODoug2_1_08_16_FD_185931 | JGI IMG/M metagenome (GOLD analysis project Ga0179593, IMG submission 185931) | Vadose zone soil fungal communities from Angelo Coast Range Reserve, California, USA - CZODoug2_1_08_16fungal (PacBio error correction) | ecosystem: Environmental > Terrestrial > Soil >... | reverse complement strand
CTGAAAACTTCTGTACGAATTTTCATTCCACTTTTTTTTTCCCCTCCCCCCCCCCCTATCCTTTCTCTCCTTTGGTTGAAAAGGCTCTTCCTTTTATCTGGGCCTGCGTTCTCTCCCGTTCCTGTTCCTTACTCTTTCTGGGATCTAAACTTTCCTCTTTTTGTGGCACGGTCTTTCTTCTCCCCACTCTCGGCTGGTCCCCTCGTGGCTCAAAACCAACTCGTCCTGTACGGCAAATACGCCCCCTACCATCCTTCATCCCCCTTAGTTTTTGGCGTCTCTCCGGTTCGTCAACAAACGAAACCCCCCTCGACTCGATTTGAAGAACGTCTAACCTGTTTTGGTTTTCCCCCTTTTGTTCTACAGACCGGAACGATTCTCGATTGGAGCTTCCGTCTCTTCAGCCCCTTCCTTTCCTTCGTAACGTTTGTCCATAACGCCCCCCCCACCCTTCCGGTCCCCACTTCTCCTCGGCATCCGTTTTCTTTACCTTCCGTTCCCAAGAACCTGCCCCTCTTAAGTCATAGAGGCAACTTGGACTCGCGTGACCGTTTGTTTCTTTCGCCGGGAGGTTACTCCCACCGTTTTAAGTGGGCCCCTTTTCTCCACGTCCCCGTTGCTATTCTTATCCAACCTTCGACGGGTAAATTTCTTCCTGTTCCGGGGCCAACGTCTTTTGAAACCTGCACACTGTATACTCGCTTAGACTCAGGGTCCACTTCGATCCCAGCGCGATTGTCACCATCGACCTCTCCCTTTTTGACGTTTCCGCGTGGTCCCTCATTCTCTTTACTAGCCCCCCGTGTCTAGCACTAAAGGATTTCCGAGCCGCCGTCAGACCATGATCCCGATGTCTACTGTTGTTTCCCCACTATTTTCGGCCCCGAAACCCCTTTTTCCCTTCTGCGTAAATCCTCTTCCCCCAGATCGCTTTTCCCCTCGCAGTTCATTGCCCCTGTTTCGGATGACGCTATGCCTTTGTTGAATATGCGAGGCTTCGTCGGGACCTCGACAACGCACCGAATTTTCCTTAATCTGGGACCATTTTTCCTTGCTCTCTGTTAATCTGACGACTTGTACCTGTATGGATATGTAGGCGACTTCTCAGGTTCCTTTATCGACCGCCGCCCAACACCTGGCCTAGTCCCTATTTTCAGGCCCGTTTCTCACTTTTAAGCTCCCACCCACAATGCATTGCAGGAGCGCTTTTTTCAGCTTCTTGTCCTTGAAGAAGTAGGACGAAGAGGTTCCAGAAGTTCCTTCCCCAGTTTCCTCCCTGCTCCCTGTAGTTCTCCCCGCAAGAGCTTAGTGGCTTTTTCGTTGGACGTGGTTGAATAGTCCTTCTTTTTCACCGGATGCCGGAATTGGCTATTTCCCAGCCGCTACTAAAATTCCGGTCCCCCTCAGCTGTCCTCTCCCCCGAAAACTCCCCTCCACCCAGACCTTAGGAAGAGATAATCCAGTTCTCCACCGAGCACGCTCTTCTACCCCCCCCCATGTTTTAGACCCCCCCCTGCCATCCTGCATAGTTCGCACATCTTGACCGTAATCCCCCGATCCTCAGGGCCAGGCTATCTTCTCCCCCCGCTCCCTTTGAAGGCTTCCCCCTAGTTCCATGGAGACCGATTCGCTGGTCAACCGTCAAACTTTGTTTTCTAGGAATGCAAACAGTTCAATCGCAATAACCCCAACTCTCAACCGGTTTCAGTTCCGCGAAATGCCCTTTTGTTAAATCTTTCCGGTCCCCCCCCTGACGTGCCGGTTCCCGCCCTCCCCAGCAACTCTCAAACAAATGGTTTGTATACTTTTTCTGCTCATGTCGTCACACAAGAACTCGTTTTTCCTTCCCCCCGTCTTCCCAGTTCCATGCGCACTTCCGCGACAAAAGCGGACTCCTTTGATGACTAACTAGAGCTCGATAGGATATTTAAGTCCTTAAGGCCTATACTAACGGTCATTGGTCACGCTGGAATCTACCATCACCCGCTATATTTTTTGAAGTCCTCCCCCAAAGAGCTTTTTAGTGTAATACTTGCTCCAGCTCCTGTGTTAGACTCCAACGCGTAAATCGTATTCTCTATACCCGCACTCTCTTATCGTTGTCTTGAAGTGTATGTGCCAATTCCTTATCACTATCCGCGAGTTTCAAGCCCTTCCCTCTATCGCCTGAAGACAAAGGTTTTCTCCCGCTTCACGTGCAGTCCGCGACAAGTTAGACGTGATTTTTTCTATCCGAAGATCTTGACTCGCGCGCTGACCCTCTCTTCGTTTAGCTACCACTCCGTACTGCTGCCCATTACGATGTTGCTCCTTTTCTGGGTGGTTCCAATCCGACGGCTTTGTATCCGCTTTCTTCAAAACATAAACTCCCTCCGTTCCCTTTCTTCTTTTTCTAGGGCCTTTACCCTTTTAGACATAATCTTCGCACCACCCCTTTTTTGACCACACCAGCATTTTCCCCCCCCCACTGCATTAGTATTTCTCCCCCGTGAACACAAATTGGACGCTGTCTTTGACCATCTTTTCCCCAAAACTTCTTGCCGTTAATGGCTTTGGTCCTGCTTCTTCATCCCCCATGTCTGGCAAACAACGTTGTTTCCACCCTTCTCTTTACCCTTTCCACTCCGGTGTTTCCCAAAGGGAAAGTCTATTTCTCCTCACAACTCTGACCCCCATTCCCCCGCTCTATCTATTAAGCTACTGTTTTAGCCCCCCCAGCGAAAGGTGTCGTTGCGGTTTCCCCTCTTCATCGTCTTTATAAATTTACTGTTAGACTGAGTGATCCTCCACCCCCAATCTTACAGAGTTCTCCTTCTATCTCCCCCCGGGCCTGTTCCTACAGGAATCTCCCTCCGTACAGATAACCGGACAGTTTCGTCAAATTTATTCCGCCCGCGCTGCTATTGGTATACAGTTTCTCTCTTGTCCGCCTGTGCCCCCCCTGGAAAACCCCCGTCCCCCGGACCCCCACTATTCTGCGACACAAACATCTTATAATCTTTTTAATCCCCCCCCCCCACCCTTGCGGCCCGCCCCCTTACCTAACCGCGCGGTGTGGCTTTTCCCCCGATGGGCGTGACCGTGGCCGTCGCCCCAAAACTCTCTCGGCGTATTTCAAAAGGTACCCCAAATCTAGTAAACGGTTTCACCTTCCTTCAGACCTTTCCCAATGAGTTTACCTAGCAGGCTCTCGTGTTTAGACACCCTCTTCACTTGCATGGACCTTTATTTCACGCCTGGTATACTAGGAGTAGCACCGTCTGGACCGTATTCTTTTCTTTTCTTATCTTCTTCACTCCTACGTGGTTTTATGAGAGATAATCCCCCTCCCCTTGTCATCTCTATTCCTCTTTTAATCTCAGGACATTGAGCCTATCAGTCCTCGTTGATCCTTACGTTTTTTCCCCCTTCGGATTCTCCCTGCTATTACTTCCTTTGGTCTGCATACTGACTCGGGTTCTTTTTTTTAATTTTCTCTCTTTCTATTCCTTTTTCGGGCTCAACTTTTCCCCTCGTGAGGAACCTCCGCGTTCGTTCGCACTTTTTTTTTGATTTGTGCATTTATAGTTTCAGAGGCTTCTGGATAATTTGTTGCCACTTTTAGCAATTTTGCATGCTCATATTTCGTTCTCAAACTTGGTGCAAGCTATCCGTCCGTCTCCTCCCGCCCACATTTATGACCGGAAACAAGGTGGAGTCGCGTCTTTCTCGTCTAGGCTGCCCCCCCCTTTCTTATCTCATTGCTCTTCTTGGGTCTTCATAGGGTATAATGTTTGATTAATTAAGCGTCACTTGATAACCGCCAGGCTCCCATTTCGCCGCCATCCGTTGTCGATTCATTTCGACGGTTCTATACTCCCCTCCTTTTACCTTTTTTGACACCTCTACCCTTGCTGTTGCAGTTGTTTCCATTTTTTTTCTTCATTCTTAGTTCTGCCCTTTTTTGGGCCCGCCTTGTTCACGTAATAGTTCCCCCCAAGGGTTCCCCCTCGTATGACTTTCAAACCCCACTTCATTCCGAATGGGAAACCTTTTTGAACAATGGTTCTCTCTGTCTCCAAGGGTTCGTCCTCACCCCCCCTGACCTCCATGGCCGGCTCTTGCGTGTTTGAAAACACCAGTCCATCAGACCGCCGCCGATCCATCGTCCATTGGATAGTCTAGGTCCTCTTTTCTCTTCCCCACGGGACCCCATGTACGGGAGGCATGGCCCTCGTTTCTTGTACGTTTGACACGAGTATTTTTTCCGTCGCCATTCCCCGTTCGCTTCTTCCTCTTTTCTTATAGTATTGTCTCTTATGGATTGATTTTTACCTTCCCGCCAAAACCCTGGGCTCACAGTAGAGTTCGGTTCGCCCTTCTTTAGCCCCCCCGCCCTTTGGGTAAACGCTGCAGCAAGGATTCCCCCCTCATGTTTTAACAGTCGTACTCTGTTGGGGAGCAGTCCCTTTGACCCCCACTCCCCTTTCCTCCGGCCTTTCCGGAGCGGCGTATAATCTTTTTTGCTTCCCAGTTGTCCTCCCCCTCTACCCCAGCGGTTTGCTTTCCCTGTTGGCGCAAATAAATAGTTAGCCTCCCTTTTTGCTATTCTTTTGACTTCCTCCTCTGATCAGCAAAATTATAACTTTTTTCTGGCTTTCTTGGGTCGTTTAAAACCCGTGCGCCATTCCCTTTTTGTCCTTTTGGAAAAGCAGTTACTCCTCTTTTTCTGGACGCTTTTTTCATTTTCGGTGTTTTATCGCGCTGGCTGGTTGATTTCAGCCCAACCCTCTTTTCCTTTTTTGATTGAAACGGTCGTCGATATAATTTGACTTTCTCCTTTATTTTTGTGGCAGATCGCATTGTCCCTGCCTTATCGTTTTTATTACTAAAGAATCTCCTTCTCCGGTTTACTTTGGCTCCCCCCTGTGGTGAGCAATATAGCAGCGGTGGACTCTCTGAGGCGATTTATAGGTCTCGCTATTGGTTTCTTTTTTTTACCTTTAGTGACATCTCCTGTGGAAAACTTTTTATTCATTTCTTGAGTTCACTCTGGACTCCTCCTCTGGTAAGATATTATATTCACCCTACCTCCTCCCCCCCGGTCCGAAACTAAAGCTTCTCATTTTCTGGGGCCCCGTCCTTGGCCCTGTTTCCGTCCCTTCCATTCTTTCCAATCTCTTACACAACAAGCTCTAAACTTCTCTTACGTGCAGTGTTTTTGGGAGTATCATTTCCCCTGACTCTAGGACGTTAATTTCCCCCCCGTTGTTGGTTCGTCCCTTTTGTTACCGCGTGAGTCGATGACCTCCCAAAGTTCGTCTTCCATGATCCGTCTCTCACTCCACCTCCACGGAAGTCGGTGACGTTTTTCCATCGCTTCCCCTCAATCCCGAAGCCGCTCAATATCAACGTCCCAATCCTTTTTCACTACCTTCCCCAGGTTCGGTGTACCAATGCTGGCTTAAGACCGGCGTAATCTAGGTAGCTGACCTTTTCTCCCTTTTCTTTTGTGAAAAATGACAAACGCCCCGACACTTATCCTTTTCTTACGGTACTCTCCTCACTGTTCCTGAGGAGGTTTTTCTCATCGGTCGCACCTTCAGTCGTACCAACACGGTCCAAAATTTCTTCTCGGGTTATGTTCCATCGCCCCTTGATGAATTTCCCACCTTCTCGTTGCTCAGGTGCTGTTCAATCATTACACATCGGTGTGGTTTGGTGCTCGTCACACTCCTTTGCTGAACGTTAAATAAGTCGTTCTCTGCCAAACCTTTAAGACCCCACCCCCTTTTTTTCCTTGCAACAATCAGGTTCCTCCCCTGCGCCTGAATCCCCCCCCCCAAACATTTCCCGCTCTTCCCCCTTTCTCTAGGATCCGTCAGGGCGTTGCTTTTGGCCGTTCTCCCCCCCATCCCCGGTCTTTCCCGCGAGGAAGTTGCCGGTCTTTTTCCTTTCACGCCTTTAAACGGATTCATTTTTTCTAACCTCTCGCCCAGGATGCTACCGTGACTGCCTTTCGTGTCTGTACCTCGCAGCCCACACCCTTCTTTTCTTTCCCACCGAGAATCGTTCCTTCACCCCGAGGAATTGGTTAACCTGAAAAACTGTCCCCTTCCAATAAGCGCACTCGAAAGTCTTTGTGTGCTAGTTGTCAGTGGTTGAGTACTGCTGCCTTTCTTCCTTTTCTTTTACTCGTTTTTTCGCACCCTGAGTTCCGCGAGGATTGTATCAACCACCAATCCCGGAACATTTTACTGATCCCAGAACTTCTTCTGTAGTAGAACGGGAGTCTTACGTTTACTCCTCTACGGTCGCGGTCCGTTTCCCACCCAAGAAGCCCCCTGTGGTCCTTTATGGAAACCAACAGTGTTCATCTGAAAATCTGATCAGCTGACTTTTCAGACCTCGCTATTTGAATCATCTTTGTTGAGAGAGCTCTTTCAACCCTCCTGATTACTCATTCCATACTACACCTTTGGTTTCCAGTTAAACTACAAATTATCAAGGAGGCATTCCTTGGTGGTTTCCTACTTTCCCTTTTGTTATCTGGTTTCGCCGTTCTTTCCTCCTTCTGATTCGGGATCCGATCCCCATTTCGCAAGGGTGGACGATTTGATGTGACTCTTCCGTTTGGAAACTTTCAGGTGTTCCTGTTAGTAAGCAATCGTTCAAAAGCTTCGCCACCCCGCTAAGAACCGTCCGCTTTCGCGTGGCGACCTTTTTCTGCTTTAGTACTTTTACTCCCACGAAGTACCCGTTCGAAAGAACTCTCCCCTTACTTGTGAGAACAGTTTTTTTCTGTAAAAGACAGATCTTCGATCTGTCCCTTTTCCTTTTTTTACCCCCCCTCCTTTTAAGGATGGACAAGGTTGGATATGACCCCTTCAACTTCTCCGTCCCATGATCCCGTTTTCTCTGCTGGCCCCAATCCCCTCTTCCTGCCTTTCCCTTCTCCTTCCCCGTCTTTGAAGAGAGTGACCTGTGTCTTTCGAGCCGGGACATCCACCTTTTTCCCGAAAACCCCAACCACTCCCCCCCCCGGACCCCCCCCCCCCACTTCTCCATTCCTTCCTGTTCTAATGAGGCTTTACTCGACGGATTTTCAACCGCGGTCTCCCCCCCACGGCTTTCCCCCACCGGCACCCGGTTCCCTCCCACTTCGTTCTCTGTTCTTCCCTTTTCACTCCAGCTTCGAGGAAACCATCACCTTACCCTTTTCTTGCCTTTGTACGAGAAGGGGGTAAACTTCACTGAGCCGTTCTCCTACATTAACAACCTCGTCTCCTCAGTCAGATTATTAATGTCTGGTTATGGGGTTACCAGTCTGGCGAAGACCCTACTCCCCCTTAGCCCCAGGAAGATTGATCTTATCGCCTCTTGACCTACCCCTTTCATTCAGATGGCCTCTGATTGGTCTTCTATGCTATTCTTAGGTTAGAACGTATCCCCACAACGACTCTCGTTCTGAGCTTCCTGATCCCCCGATTTTTTCTTTACGAACTTGTCTTCCCCCTTTCGACTCGAGGACGGTACTTAGTGACTTCCCCAAAACTTAATTTCCTTTCCGGGTCGAGGTTGCATTAGCTCCCCCAACCCCCCCTAAGTGAAGTCGCGTTCTTTTTACGCGTCTTTCCATATTCCTTGGAAGAGGTCCATTGATTGCAAACAATTTCCCCCCGCCCTTCTGCTTCCCATCTCCAAGAAGAAAGCTGCTATGCCCTTTCCCCCGTGGTCTTGGCATTTTTTTCCCATCTCTTTTTCCACGATTGACGGACCTTTGCTTTCCCCCTTCCTGTAATCCATCACTTTGTCCCCTTCAGCGGTGCCGTCCCAGCTTTAACAAAGCAAGAAAAAGAGCGGGGAACCCTGATAATCGCGTCCTCCCCCGTCCACCGAGCCTGACCCCCATTCTCGGCGCCCCACATGGTCAGACCCGGCCAGAGGCAGTCTCCCTAAACCAACTCTATTTCCGCATCGATCAGGCGGATTGCAGTAGCCATCCCCCCCGAAGGAGCGGCGTCCTTCCCTCCCATAATTTACCGTGCATTTAAACCGTTCACTACTATTGTTGAGGCGAGGAATGCATCAGCTGCTAATAAACCCAACCTCCAAGCACACAGGAGCTCTCTGACTGCTAAGACCAGGCATCCTGGTAACCTCTGTCTAAGGTTCCTTCTGCCTTCTCTACCTAGGTTTTCAAGCCCCCCCCACGGTTAACCTTGTCACCAAATGGATTTACCTTTTCCTCTTGATAGGTTTCGAGAACGATTTCCTCAGTCTGATTTCTACCGAGTGATGGCCACACAAAACCCACGTCTGTTCTCCTCCCTTATGAGAGCGCAAAGGACTATTCGCCGCTCCCTTGAAGGAAGGAGCACAAATGACTTGTAAAGGGACCTCCCCCCCACCCCTCTATACGGGTCTGTCTTTCAACGTCGTATGCCTGCGAATCCTTTTTGCCCTCTCTGTCTCTCCAATCCCCGATTAATAGATGGCCTTTCCTCCCCGACCACTTCGGAGTGTTCGCTGCCATTGCAGTGCCTTTCCACTGTGCCTTATCAAAGGAGATCGGCAAATCTCGAGATCCTCCCGATCCCCCCTTCAAAGCCTATTCATTTTTCTCTTCAAGTTAGAAGTCGGTGCCCATTTCCATCTTTCTCATTCGATTCTTTAACCTTTTAGCTCTACGCCCTGAACTTTTCTTAATACTCCAATTTCCTGTCCATTTTCTTGCAACGTTCGTCGGTTAAGTTTTGTTTTCCCCCAAAAACCCCCGCCCCCCCTCTTCCGTGTAGCGTATGAGGTAGGCACTTTCTACCCTTTCTACCTTCTTCCCCTTTTCCATTCCAGTAGTTCCCGTCCTCTTCCCCCAAAGAATTGGCCGTTTGTTGAATTCTAACAAATCTGTTACAACACCTTCCTTGCTTTGTGACGCTCCCACCCTGAGGCAAACAAAACAGGCAAACCACGATTTTCGTCTTCCCCGTTCCCCTTTCTCTCGTCTACCTCCCGGCGCGATGTAATCCGCTACTTGATGGCGCCCCAGAACCTTCTTTGTTCCTGTTTCTCTTTCCATCGTCCTATTAACCTCTCTTTTCCCATTAGCACGATGAGCTCCACAATAAGATTCTCCTACTCCAACGTGCTTTTGTACGCCCTCTTTCCAAAGTTCTCGACAAGAAAGTCCGGTCAATTTCTCATTTCCTGATTTTCTCTTCAACACACAATGTTTTTTTTTTTTTATCTCTTTCTCCTTTCCAACTGAAACAGTGCAGAGACCGGCCCATTCCCCCGGCTCCACCCTACCATAGGTGCCATCAACTACCCCCCCCTTGCGGGAGTCCGCTACCGCGGTTTTCCTTCCCGTTTCCTTACCCTTGAAGTCGCACCGATCTCTGGTCTCTACCCCCCCTTTGAAGATAGACCGAGCTATTTAGACGTAATTCGCCCCTTAGGATTTCCCTCCTATGTTTCTACCGAAGTTGTCTCAGCACCCATTACGTCTAACCGCTTCATAGACTCCTTCAGCCTTTCCTACTCAACCTTTCGTCCTCTTTCGACCGTTATTTCTTTTATCTTAGAGATCGATTACCTCCTCCTGTTGTGTAATCTAAATCATTCCCCGTCCTTTCTGTCCCCGTTATAACAGTTAGTACCATTTCTTTTAATATATATAGTGCTCCGTTCATCTTTCTGAGCACCACTGTATTCGCTGGCTTACCCTCTGGTCTGTAATTACGTCTCTTATCTCGATTTTGCTAGTTGGGTAGAGTATTTCTTCCACCCCTTTTTTTCCATTTAGTAAAAGCCCAAATCGTTTCTCTCTTAGCATTTGTGTTTTTAGTTTACTTGCCTTCTATAGTGTTCTATCTGTTACTCGTTCGGCACTTTTATCCTCATTTTTTTCTCATTCTCCCCTAGTAGTATCCACTTTGAAGAGAGGCCATTCCTTTAGGTAATCCGCAATTGAGACGGACCCTTCTTTCTATCGGCGACCTCTTTTCTGTCTCTTCCCCCTTGCCCTTTTCCTCCAGATAGGAATTGAGTAATGCGTCAAAGGGTCTGTTTTCAGACTTTTCCCACAGACGAGCAATTCCCCCCTCCCTGACCAGTGGCTCAAATCAAGTATTTATCCTTTCTTCTGTCTTATACCCCTCGACTTTTCCCTTTTTTACCCCCATGGAAATAGTTGTTGTGCCTCAGCTCTCTCCCGTCCACCTCTTTTCATGCTGTTTGGCCCGATTGTTTTTCCCCTTCCTATTTGGTTCCGAAATGTGACTTGAACCATAATTTCCTTTCCTCCAATTTCACTCTTCTTATGAAAAATGGTAAGGGTCGTACCCGTTTCCCCTCCCCTTTTTGGCTAGCGGCGCTATTTTGTTTTTTTGCAAACAAGCGTAGCACCTTGTTAAAATTTACCTTCCCTGTCTTTAGTATCTTGCATTCGGGTCGTCGCCAAGGGACCTCATCAGAGACCCTCTCATTTCATCCTTCCCCCTTTTCCTTCAAATTGTTTGTGATATACTTTTACGTGAGCTTTTTACACGTGTTCTCATGTCTATATTTAACCTTCCGATCTTCCCGTCCATTTGCCATACCACTCCAACCACTTTCCCTTCCCTATAAGAGAGTTCTTATTAATATTAAGCACGCTTGTCTTCTCCATCTCGGCAGCCATTCTTCTCCTACAGCATTTTGAGATCCCGTTTTATCTGTTGGGGTAGCCCCCTTTTCAACAAGTACCCTTGGATCAGGCATTATTAATTTTTCTCCCCTCCATCTTTCTACGTTGTCATTCACCCGTCTAATCGACCCGCTTTGAGCTGTTTTCCCGCAATCACACTTCTATCGCTGTATCCACTTTTAATAGCACGGTAGAGCTAAGAAAACTCCCTTCCCCCTTTCTTTTAGGGTCCACCTTGATGTTTTTCCCCCAGATACCTTTCCATTTGGGCCGTCACCGCATTTGCGTACAGGTTCCATGAAGGTTATATTCCGGTTTGATTCCTTGTGTTTTATCCTCTCTTTGACCTCTTTTCACTTACTAGTCCATCCCACCTATTTGACTTTTTATGCCCGGTAGATATCAGACTTTCCGCTCGTTTTTCTCCTTTTCTAGACCCTCCCCTTTTATCCTCTGGCAATTATTAGTGTTTAACTATCCTTTCTTAGCCCCCTCTAGTTTACCGTTTCTGACCCAATTTTGGTTTTGAATGTTTAGGGTTTTGACTCTTTTTTTAGTCGCCTCTCTTATAGATTAATTTGCTATTGGGTATTTCGGTTCGTTTTATCTGCTCTGACCCCCTCTTCCACCTGTCCCCCCTATTTTGGAGAGTAGTTGCTGGGCCCTAGCCAATTTCGATATTCGTCCCCCGGCCTTTACTATTCTCCACACAGGCTCTGCGGCCGGTCAACACGCAGCTCTTTGATGCTTTTCCGGGCGCCCGGTGCGGTTTCCCTTGTCACACTTTCTTCCCTCTTCCCAATTTCTGCAAAAGGAAACAAACGCGCCTAAACAAGCGGCATTCCCTTCATTTATTTTGTTGGCTTTCCTCTCACACGTCGCCGCCTCCTCGACCACCGTCTTCCCGTTTTTACTATTCTTCCCGCACGGAACTCGCTGTTTCCCCGTCCCTACCCATCGTAAGTTCCCCCCAGAAGTCCGTCCCCCTATAATGACCTTCGTTTTTATTTTTGTGGAATAGAGTCCGACGTCATAGAATATTCCCCGTCCCCCCCCCCTACTTTCATCGACATCCATTTTTCGGCTTTTTTCGTGATACCCTTTTCCGGAATCGATGTCCCGTTTGTCTCCTTCTTTTTTCTTTTTTATGGCCATCTTAAACCAATCACCATGACTTCCTCTCCTTTTTGCTTGCTGTGTTCTATTCCTTTTTTAGGCGATACTTTTTGAGCATAGTCAATCTTTGACCCCCCTCTGTAAACCCCCGGCCACCTTTCCGCTTCTTCCCAGTCGAGATGAGTGTACTCCCCAAGACCGTTCCTTCTTCCTTTGACAATAACAGTTGCGGTGGTAATTTCCTGCCCGTCCCCCCCCTCCCAGGTTTTCCCTTTGACCTCTTATATTACTTCCCCTCCAGTAGTCACTACTTTATTTTGAACACTTTCCGGGGCTCTAAAGGCTCGATCATCTGACTGACCCCAGCACCCCCTTGCATGAAATGACCTTCCTCTTTGCCTTTCCGGCGCCGTAACCCAATCCTCCCCTTCCTTATTGACGCTGACTCTTTGACCAGGGAGAACGGTCGAACGTTAGGCCTTGCACGCCCTCCCCTCCTAACTGGCTACCTTCTCCTCTCCTCTTCATGTTCAACAACTGTTCTTCAACGTCTTTAAGCGCGTCTTCAACCCCTTTCAGTCGTTGTATAACCGTTTTGTCCTGTTTAAAAACTTAACTTGAAGGAAACGCCCACTCGTCCTTAAAGCGAACGTGCTTATGTTCCGTTTCCTCCGCTGCCCTTCTTATCTCCTCCCTTTTCGCCCACTAGTTCCACCGCGGATGTGAAAACAACTTCCCTCTCAATGCCCCCTTTCGGACAACATTTTTTATATTCATCCCCCATAACATTTTCGTTTACTCTGCCTCCTTTATCATCTCTCCCCCCCTTTCATCCACGGCCTTCCAACCCAAAGAACTCCTATAGCTTTCTTTCTGACCCACCCTTTTCTTTCGACCAAAATTAGTATAGATCAGTT
>Ga0179593_1424639_pt1 | contig 12699 bp, 11 predicted proteins | sample CZODoug2_1_08_16_FD_185931 | JGI IMG/M metagenome (GOLD analysis project Ga0179593, IMG submission 185931) | Vadose zone soil fungal communities from Angelo Coast Range Reserve, California, USA - CZODoug2_1_08_16fungal (PacBio error correction) | ecosystem: Environmental > Terrestrial > Soil >... | reverse complement strand
TGTTTTAATTTTTCCCTGTCATTTTCCTTTTTTTAAGCTTATTCTTCTTTCTTTCTTTTCTGCCCGGGTGCGTCTCACCTACCCCTTTGGATTTGGTTTTTTTTTTTCAGTTTTAGTATCATCCCTTGGGTTTTTTTCCTGTGACGCTCTTCTTTTGGGCTTCCTTTTCAACCATACGCGCTTCCGGCCTTTTCCATTCCCGCTGCTTTTGCAGCCGTTTGCGCCCTTTTTTAAACGCCCAAACACAGGCGTTGATGTCTCAATCCCAAGAGAGATTTTCCCTCTTTGATTTATAGAGGTCTCTTTTTCTCTCTTGTCCTCGGGTGTCCCAAGATGCGTTGAGGCTTCCCCCGAGTTTTTTTTTGAGCCTCTTCATTCCCCAGGGACTCTTAGGTTAGTGAGGTTGGGATACATGTCGGCGGACGGCAAATCCCAAGCCTCCGCATTTCTTTCTTCTCGCGGATGGATGTCTTCTAACCCCCCACTCGACTGAATATTTTCTCCGCGGTTAAGTGAGGTTATCCAGAGCCGCGTCTTTTTTGACCCATGTGATACCCCTTGCCGATCGAACATTTTTCGTCCGAAGCGAGCGTTCTCATTTTCTGGGGCCCACGCAAGCCCCCTCAAACTCCCCTTTTCCGGTTGTGGATGCATCATCGAACTCGTTCCATAAATCCGCGTCGTGTTGCGTGTTTTAGGCTGTTTTTGGCGCGCCATCCGCCGGATTCTTCTGTCTGACGGGTCCCTCCTGCTTTCTATTGGTCGAGGCGGTTTTTTTTTCCACCGGCTCTCACCCCCCAGCATCAATAGATCGGTACGTTGTGAGGATGATGTCTCCCCGCTTCTTTGCATTCACCTTTTCCTGTTTCCGTTTTATCGCGCTTGCTTTTTTGAAACCATTCTACCTGTACTGTTCTCCCCGCCGTTCCGACTCTGCAAGACCCATTGATTTTTTTTTGCGTCTCCCTATCGAGTTTTTATTTTTGCGGTAGGTCTGTGCTGTATTCTTCTTCGTTGCGCGGTTTCGCCCCAAGTAACGGACGTCTCTTTTTTCTCTGGCTTGCATTTACATCCTTGTTTATCAGCTCTACTTTCCTTCCGAGATGATAAAGATTTTAGGTCTTCGCCCACTCCCTTGTTATCGGTGCGTCGAATGCACTACCCCTTCTTCCGCTTGCGAAATTGGCCTCTCACTGGGAGTCAGTCTTTTATGGGGATGTGAGTCGCCCGACTGCCGTGCTTTCGGATAAGTTTTATTCTTCGGATCCACACCCCATGTCGTCAAAGTATGACGTTCTCTCATCGATGGTGTGCAAGGTCGAGACCTTCCCTTTTTCCGTTGATGTTGATAATGGTCGCATTGGTTAACGCTAACCACACCGGGCCTTCATATTCTCGTCTAACCACTTCTATTCCTCCGGGTACCACTATTTCGAGTAAGTTCCTAGGGTTCATGATTTTACCTCGTCTTCCGGCAGCCCCCCCCCGATTCCTACTTACGTCGAGTATTCGGGACAGCGGATTCCTTCCCTCAGCTTCCCGACCCCCGCAATTTCCTGTCCGGGTCCTTCTTTGGCCTGGCCGATGATCCCACTCTCCTGCACACCGCGCTGGTTGACAGTCAAACATTCTGATGGGAATTGCACGAGGCTTTTCGTCGAGAGATTGAATTTCCTCCCAGTTCCTCTACGTTGGTGGGATCTCGCTTTTCTTATTCCAATTTTCCTCCTAAATTCATCTCCGCGGTCTCCCCAGTCACACCCCTCATTTTTTTCCTGATCAAGAAGAGTGTGAGAATACGAATCGTCAATATGAAGGGTATTACTTGCCGCGCCATGGAATGATTTATCCCCCTTTTGGGTCTTGGCCGCCCTTTGTGACGGTCAGGATTTCTGACGTAAGCCTCCTGCCGCAGGATTTTTTCCTTGGTGTCTCTCGAAGAAGAGTCTCTGCCTTTTTACCTTTCCCGGTTCTCTTACTCAGCCCCCTTGTCCCTTAGTCCAGACCTAGGCCCCACTGGGTCGGAAGTGTTTCTTTACCCCGGGTACGGTCTTCTATCTCCCTTCTTTCTGAATCCCTTCCGCGATCGAATACGCTTTTCACCCCCAGCTGGCTGCTCCCGGTCATACTTGACAGACATGGGTTTGATCTGTTTGACATGCAGATTTTTGCTTCTCAAGTTTTCTGATTCCCCGAAGCACTCCTCCCTCCCCGGTATTGACACTCCAAGAAACTGTCTCCATATGCATCGTTTTGTCCTCTTTCTATAAAGTCTTTTCTATTCCCTTTGTTTGTTGCCACCTGAGACCCTCCATTTGTGATCTTCTTACTTCCCCGTCTTACATAGTGTATCCCGCCCCTTTCTGGCCGTGGTCGCCCAGAACTTAATAAACGCATGCATGTTAGGACTTGGTTTTTACCCCCCTAAACCATGGGCCTCCAATTGAGACGCAGGTCAGCAGCCATCCCCCCATTTCGAAGGTTCGGGTCTTTCTTTCTCTGCTTATCGAAGATTCAATGTTCCAAGTCGCTGGGGGTCCGTTCCGTCGCCCACCCGTTGTTTTCATAATCGGCAATGTGTGATTAAAAAGTTTCCTCTTGGAAGGTTCTGGTTTCATTGCCTTCCTGTTGGTGCGTTTTAACCTTCACCAGTCAATCGGACTGTGATGGCGATATTTGATGTTTTGTTTACATTTCCTTTCCCCAGCCAATTTCTCGAACTTTTTCTCCGCTACTCCCTGGCCCTTCGATAGACGAGCAGCAGCCTCCCCTCTAAGGGTTCTCACAGTAATCCCGAGAAGGAGTTCTCGGCTTTAGAGTTCCGTAATCATCACCCCCCAAACCTGTCTTCGTACTTTTTTTTTCTTTGGGTTTTGTTTGGCACAGACATTCCTCCCTCGCTTCTCGTTACAGTTAAAACACGAAGTCTTCATTTTTCCCGCCTTTCCTGTGCTCAATGGGGGGTTTTCACCCCTTGACTCGTCTTCTGTTCTACCTCACTTCCCCTATTGCTTCCCCAGTCTATTGGCTGACATTTAAAATTATAAGGCCGACATCCGCTTCGAGGATGCCCCCTATTTTGCTCGGGGTTGGGGACCTTTTTTCCCGTCCTCCTCCTGGCTCCCTTCAACACCCACCGCAATCTAGGAGTTCTTCATCTTATCGTCTCCTTCTCACTTCCCCCTAGTTGGAGTCCTCCTAAATGACTTCTTCATTTCTTACTTTTGCATCGCCTTTATATCAAGCTTCCCTTCCACTCTGATGCATGACTATATGTCATTTGCCAACGGGCAGCTTCACCTGTTTTTTCCACCCTTTCTCCCCTCCCTTCCCCTCATTTTAAATGGACAGGACCTGCCGTCTCCGTTGACCTTTCGAAGCAGTCCCTCCGACATCCGCTCGCATTACCCCGTTTGGAATGCCATTGTGCGGATTTACTCCATCCACAACCGAGGCCCTTTGAGAACGAAGTCCCTTCGGACCCCTCTCTGCATGCGCAGGCGTTTTTTCTTTTCCTCTTACCCTGGAAACCCTTTCCCACAACTTCTCTTACTTTCGTTGGGGAGAGAGTTGTGTGAAATGGTTTCCTTGCCTTCTTTCTCAGACCCACGCATTAGTTCAGGACGAGGCTTTTTCCGCCTTCTTGCCCCCTCCCTCCCCTTATCGGATGGTGTCTTTGTCTTGCGGGGGCGTATCCATACAATTTCTCCCTCTTGCGTACTTGAGGGTGCGTCACGGTTTCCCTTCTGTTGCAGGCCCTCCTCGTTGTTGGAAGAGCTTTCCCTGGTTTAACCACAGTGAGTCTTCCCGGTTTGCCCACTGAATTCGGATTTCATCACTTTTTAGGCTTGCTCGGACCCTTTCGTTTCTTTAAAGCCAGGTTCTTCCCTGTCTCTTTCATTTATTCGTCTAAATGCAGTGAGCAACGTTATTCTCGTCAGCCGATCTGATGGTATTTGTTGTGTATTTCTTCTGCGGTCCTTTCGGAAAATTCCAAGCGCCAGTGGCGGATTCTGGTGTCTCCTCCTGGGCTGTATGCGCCCCGTTGAATTTCATTTTCTCCCCCGCCTTATTCTTATCTTGCGCAATTCTTTTGGTGATTTCGAACCCGACGGTCCTTTTGGTGTCCCTGTGTCTCCTAGGCCGCTGCCCTAGAAGAGTCGTACGATCCCCTGACTTCGACTTCTGTTTCCCGCCGCCCATACCCCCCCCCTCGGTTCTGTTTTGGATTGCTCTCGAACTCGATGAACAAATAACCAAGGCTTTGTTTTTTCTTTGGAGCTTAATCTGATTGATTCTTCGAGCTGTTACCTCTCATGAGAGGAGAGATTTTTTTTTCTTTCTTGTCACCGGCCTTTCTCTCTCCCAAGATGCCATAGTCCCAGGCCTTCCCATGGAGACTTACGTGCTTGAAGGATTCTGCCTCCCCCCCCTACCCATGTTTCACTGGTCCTTGGATTACCTTTTAACTGACCGTGAAGAGGTCAAACCCATTTGGAGCCCGAAAACTAAAGCTTTTCCTTTTCCTGCTCTAAGGAATGTCTCAACGTATCCTCGAAATTTCTGTTTTTGTTTCGTTTTGATCTTTGATCGCTGCTTTAAGGTGTCCTGTTTCGATCCACCATCCCACATTGCCACCGGACTATGATATGGATGTCTTTAAAATTCTCTTGGTTCGGATTATTTAATTTTTCTTTCCCTCCTAAATAGGTACCGAAGTTTGGGGAATCTCTCCCCCCCACGCAATGTTGGTCCGTCAGTCATTCAACTAAACCCCATCGCCGCAGATTACGATGTCTGTTTGAAGAAAATGGGAGTGTGGTCCCAAGTGATTTTTGGTCCCCTAGATTAGTTCCCCCCCCCGGGAGCATCGGCTCAGTTCTTAGGTAAACAATTTCTTTCTCCTCAATTATGACTTTTCTTAAGCCGCTAGGTTGGGATTTTTTTCTGTGAAAGTCCCCTTCCCGCGGATGAGATCAGGAATTTCGAAGATAACCGGATGCACCCGTTCCCCCCCTTGGCCTCCTCGTTCTACAGGACTTGTCTTATCACGGTAACTTTGAGTAATTTTTTTTTCTTAATGGGGCAGAGGCTATCCGATGTTTTTAAGTTGGTCCGTCAATACCCACGGATCTAATTACTCTGCTTTGTATTTCTTGGTCAGGGATTCCATAGGACAAGAAAGTTTTACATGCCTCTCCCTCCACCCCCTGTACTTCGCATTGGCAAGTGCGGTAGGTTGTGAGCCCTGCAGATGAAGACGCTTGGAGGTGCACACCTTTTCTGTGTTGGTATGTATTATGTTTTTCACAACAGTGGATCCTGGATTAGAGTTGAGATTATTTTTTACTCCTCTCTTTTCCCCCTCCTTCTCCTTGTTTTTTTTGTCTCTCTCTTAGAATCATTCGCGACTTTTTCCATTCCTTTACTCGCGGTTGCCAGTAATTAATAATTTTGGGCCCTATCCACATCCGGTTTTGAGACCATAGTTCCGTTCATCTGCATGGGAGCATTTCATACCTTTCCCTGCGGCATGTGTAGGGTTGGGTTCTGCGCTTTCTCGGTCAGGAGTTGCGGAATCCGTTAGGCCCGCGCCGTTTTACTCTCTTCTTCTTTTTGGAGATGTTACTTTTTGATCTGTGTCCCCGGGAACGTTTCTTTCCCAAATTCCCTTTAGATAAATTCTCTAGGCTGTAGCTGAGATTTTTTTCACACCCCCCCCCCCCCCCCCCCCCACCCCCCCCCCGCATCGGGTCATCTGTCTGTGATCGCATCTCGTGAATCTCATATGTCCTTGCCATCTTCGCCTTGTGCCACCAACTCATTCTTTTTTAAGCCAAAGGTAATTTCCATACCGGTTTTGCTTCTTTGCTTACTCAACTCCGTGCAGAAGTGGTCCGACCCATAAGCCCGACGCACTATGCAATTTTTGTATTGCAAAGTTATGTCAACTTGCTTAATCTTCATCCCTCTCGTTTTTGAAGGGATTACCTGCGGCTACCCCCCCATTTTTGCTTTTTCTCCCCTCGCTTAAAATCAATTGCTCGCTTCCTAGTAAGGCCGTCCGCTAATAGTCCTTGTAACCTTATCCAAACGTCACGGGCGCCCCTCCCGACTCAATCGTACTTTTCCACTGCTTTTTTCTCCCGACCCAAACGCATCCCTGCCCGACTTTATTTGCTTCAGCAGAATTGCCCCAAACATCACCGATCGCCTTTCTCCTCTTCCTGTTCGGTGGAAGGAGTTCTTCCTTCCCCTTTCCTTCCCGCCGTTTGTTTGAAAATCGGGCTTTTTTAGCGATAAAAACCGTTGACTTGTTTGATGGTTGCCTTCACCTGTTTAATAATCCTCCCCCCCGAACGGATATTGGGTATTTTTTTTGATTTGTTGTCGGCCAAGCGCCCGGTCACCTCTCGACAATTTTCCCGTGCCCTTGATTCTGTATGGCTTCTCCCGAGCTTTGACAGCAATCTCGCTTTGGATTGCTCTACGACACGACCGTTCGCGAAGGTCTTCTTGTTTCTCAGTTTCGATATCATCCCACACTTGAGTCTGCTTTTTTTCGGGTCTCTTACAACTCCTTCGCTCGTCGGAACTACCGATGTGATTTCAGCTCTCGGCTCTTTTCCATTGGGGGTCACCCCCGGGAAGCGCTCCTCACCCCTCCCCTTCCCGGTGAATGCCTTGCTTACTATATGCCCTTTTTTTATTTGTGCGACATGAACCTAAGCCGGCCAATTCCTCATTGAGGAGTCCCCAGCGCATACCGCCACTATCTTTTGCGGTGTCCTTTTCCCAGTCCGCTCCTGTATATACAAACAACTTTTTCATCCCCCCAGGAGTAATCACCCCGTGCTCTTTGGAGGTCAGTCCTTCCCTTCTTTGTCAGCCCTGCTTACGGTAGGAAATTGCGAACCTATTCCCTCCCTCCTGCCAATCTCTTTTTTCTTTGAACCAATCTACTCCTGTGTCTTTCGTTTCCAACATGTTTAGCAAATCGGCCAAGTCATCTAATGACGGCCTGGCGCCGATTGTTTGAGTTAAGTTTTCCCTCCTCCGCTTACTCCCGAGTGGAAGCCTTTTGGCGGATTAAGGCCTCCCCCCCCTACTAGATTCGTTGCGCAGGAAGACTCGGCCTCGGTTCCCCGTAGGCGGTTTCGACGTCGATCGAGATTCCTCCTTTCTACTCCCTTCCCGTCCCCCCCCATTTTTTGCTGATGTTTTGAAATTTCCAGGGAATCCTTCCTCTCAAACGCCGCCTTTGCCGGCGGGCCGATGTCTGCAGGCGGGAGAACTCTTAGGAGGTGGGTTTGTTTCTTGGCGGGGTTCACGCAAATGGGTTCATCTACGCTCTCTCTCTCTTTCTGGGCCTGTCGACAGGTCCACTCAATCTCTTTCTTTTTTTTTTTTTTTTTTTCCCCCGCTTCCTTTCAGCGCTACTGGTTTTGAGCCCCAACAGGTTTCTTGACGGTGCCCCCATACCATCAGATTGAATGTTCTTCCGCTGAAGGCAAGGGCGTCATTGCTCCGTTAAGGGGCCGTTCCCGCGCGTCATTGATCGAAGCCAACGCGGCCTAGCATATATCATGGCGACTTTTCTCTGTATTTTTTGTCGTATCCTGAGAGGACTATTTTTCTCCCCCCCCCCCCCACACCCACCGCTGATCGTTTGGCTTCAATCTTGAGGTATGTCGCCTTCTTCCATTTTCAGTAGAACTTATATCGTTCCTCGTCCCTCACCTTGGGGGAAGTGAGGTACTGAACTCGCGTCCTTTTGGTCCCCCCCTTTTCCCTGGGCCGAGCTCTAAGCAGTGTGTATGTAACCTCTACGCGCGGGACTAATTTCGTGTCCCCATCCCCTCAACTTTTGGTTTGATTCTTCCCTCCCCCGTCTGCAAAATACAACTCACTCGATGGCGGTTTCGTTTTTCTGCTCCGGACATCCCGCTCTACTTTAGTAGCAGAGGGTGAAGACCACTGCGGGAAGATTGGTTTTTTTGTTTCCCCCTTCGCCTTCCTGATACCCCAAGCCAATGCGCCTCGCAGTCCTTATTTTTGTTAAGGCTTTACCCACCTGCTTTTCTTCCTTTAAAACGGGTGATCCCGTTTCCCGCGAGCCATCGTCTTTTTACAAATTGGCTGTGCGACGTGACATGCGCCCTCCCCCCCCGCGCTCCCTCTCCTGCCCGTTCCTTTCCGCCTGATCCCGGCTTTCGTTTTATAGGGGTGCTTCCCTTCTGATGCCTTCAGTCGCCTGTGTTGGGCGCTTGGTTGCGTCCCCACGTCCTCCCCGACCTTCCGCTTTATTGGTTGTGCTCTTTTTTCCTATTGAGTGGGATTCCTCCCTTATCCCCCGACGGCCGCGAGGATCCACGCATTTATTTGAATCTTCTTCCCCCCCATCGGGTCCCATTTCCGTCTGTAATTACTATGAAAATTCTCGCTGCCGTTCTACCGTGGCCGATAACGTTCGTTTTGCAATGCTGGGTGGGCGGAGTTCTCGATTGAGAACGTGACTCCGGGTTGATTTCCCTCAAGTATCCCCCCCCACACCATTCGGGTAATGACAGGTTGATTACGAAGAGTTGTCCAGTAGATATTGCCCCCAGGGCCCTCGCTCTTGCGCTTCAGATCACTTTTCGATAAAAGAGCTAACCCCGGATGCAATTCATCCCATTCCTCTCACTTTTCTCAAGCGAATATGACTCTATCCCCCCGGTCAATTTCTTCCGATCAAGAGCATACCTTTTACTCAGGCGCCAGAGATCTCCGTAAACCCCCCGTATTATCCGCTGGGGGTGGCCTCGGATTAGAGCCCATTCCCTTTCTTTAGAGCTAACCACTAGAGGCCGTCGCCAGGGCTGCTTCATTTGCTGTCCTGAAGACGCCACGTTTGGTTCCCCCCGCGCTGGGTGTGGTCCCCAAATTATTGTTACTCGCCTGTGGCAAGTCACTTTCGTCCGCGATTCATTTAATACCATTTAGAGTGGGAGCCTAACTTCCTTGGTCTGTTGGGTTAGCTATCATGGTCCGCCCTCATTCGAGACTGACACGTCCATCTCCGCCTTGTTTCCCCGGTCACCTCACCTTTTGCACCCTCTGCCGCTTTTCTTGTGTGCTTCCTCTTTGACTTTTCTTTTTCATTCTGCAAGGCCGCCCCTGTCTGGCTAAGGAAGTGTTTCTTTTCCCTTTCTGTTTAGACGGTCCGTATGCATCGGCCTCCTTGCATTCATAGACGCGCGATATAGGATAATTGTGGTTCTTTTTCGCCTCCCACGGCTTTGCTGCCCCCCGTCATTTACGTTTCTTTTATCCCCCCCCTCCCATGGTAAAGATAGGATGGTGCACTGGGTCTCTTTAGGCGTTTCCTACGTAGGGTTGTTATCGCCCTTTTGCAGCTTTTTGAATTCTATCATCGGGATTGCAATCCTCCGCCGTGAACATAGGCTGTCCCCAGTTACTTTCCCTCTCCCGACCTGGTTTTGGGACTTGACGCCATCAACGTATTGCTTTCTGGTTCATTGGTCTAATAGCGTTTTCATCCGACCCGAATAGCTTTGCCCCCTCCCAGTCTCGGCCAAACTGGGCGCCATAACTCGAGCTCGTTATTTTATTACCACGTCTTCCCCCTATGACCCGTTTTTTTCGCTGTCCTTCCCCGGTTTAGAGATATCTTTCTTTTCTGTGAAGGCGAGTGATTTTTTGCCATTTTGACAGTTTCCCTACAACAGTGTCTTGAACTGAGCCATCAGACCGACGAAAGAGAGGCATGGTTGGTCATGGGTTTCCCGCGGGGGATCGTCCCAAGAACTTCCAATACCCAGACGTCACCGTCTCCCTCAGATGACCCGATCGACCCCATCCCCGATTAAGTGGCTTCCTTCCGGATTTTTTTTCTGAAGGAGTAAGTTTTGTTCGCGTTCACAAACTTCCGTCGCCCCACTCTGTAACGCCAATTTGGGCCGGAGGCTGCGCGTACTTCCCTGCCTTGGGCCTGACTTTTCCTCGAGTTTTTTATTCAAAAGCATTTACCAAGTTTATTTTTTTATCTTGCTTATGGAGCTTATTGCTTGCATTTTTTCCTTTACGAGAGCATGAGTTTTCCCGACCGAATAGCCCCCTATTCTCCCTCGTACCCCGATGCCCTCATTGACCTAGTCCCTTTTAGCCTCCTAGAGAGCCGTTAATTCGACCGACGCCTCACTACAGATAAGAAGAATGCCGGAGAGGAGGGGACTCTTTTAGAATTATCCCCAACATGATAGGTCTCCGTCGTGGTGTATTGGCCCTCCTCTCTCCGTTCGGGAGAGGCCGTAACCACTCCTCGTCCGATTCTTAGGCGGCCTAGTTGACCCCCCCAAGTGGGTTGGAACCCACAAGGCTCGATCTTTCAATCCCCAAGAAACGCGGTCATTCTGAGAGGCTAGTTTGTTGCTCCCTACAATTCGGCGAAACATCTCTTTCGGAGCACAGTGGGAATACGCCTTTGTCTGGTCCTTGCCTTGCATTGACGCGCCCTAATGTTTAAATCACACAAAATACCGTCCCGGAGTCTTATTCTAGTTTGTTGCTCCAAATCATCCTCTGGGATTCCTCCGACTGGTATACCTAAGGCGGATTCAGGATTTTCAAAACTGCGCACTTTGAACGCACGCACTCTGATTGCCCCTTTATCGTTTCTTCTTCAAATGGACTGAAGAAAATTGGGGGGGGAGTGACCACAGGCACCGCACATCCGCTTTCCCCCCTGCCGACTCCGTTCCTCCGAGAGTATCGCTGTTTGAATTCGGTTTCCCCCCCTCACCTTAGTGAGATCGTCATTACTCCCGTTTACCGACCACTTGGTGATATTTCCCCCCATTCCCCTTTCCAACAACCCCCCTCTAGGTGTTTTTCCAGCAATTAGGACGTCCTGACTCATTCCTTTCCGTTCCAGGAGGTTCTGAGATCTGATTCCCTGGAACCCCATTTCCCACCCTTCTAACTTTTTTGTTGTGTCCCGATTTTTGCCGGTACAGGGAGACTTTCAGCCCCCCCCCCCCCCCCCCCCCCCCCCCCCCCGACCCCTCATTGCCTGCGCGCTTAAGATGTTTTAGGTGTTCGCCCGATTAGTCTTGGTCAGGTTTTCTTGGCGTTGTATGGCTTTCCCTCTTTAGTACTCGAGCGATCCGTTCTGTTGCTCTGCGAAAGGTACGCTGCAGTAGGTTCAAAATCCTTCTTTTGAGGCGCCTTTTTTCAACGCCCCCCTGGTGGTAGGTGCACAATAATCTTTTATTGCTTTCCGTGTGCGCCGGGATAGGTCTAAATGGTCTCCCACTTTTAAAGCGGGCATCACAGAGTATTTCGCGCGAACCCCCTTTAGTGATTGAACTCTTTAGCTGCTTTGTGTTGGTAGGTACTCTTCCCCGGTCCCTTCACCTTCCACAGCCCTTCATTAGTGTGATGTCACTTTCTCTCCATATCTTTTCCATGTCGCTATAAATTACTGTCGCCCTAGAGACTCTTGAAGTCCGCCATTGGTACGTGCCTTTCATACGAGGAGTCATGGTTTCACCCTTTTACTAGAAGTCTGAATGTTTCGCAGTTGCCCTTTAGGCGCGCGGTGGGAGAGTGCTTATTCCACGCAGAATAACAAATCCTATCTGTTTTTTTAATCTCTCCCATACAACATCCCACCGTCTTAGTGTCCGGCTGGTTGACCCCTTCTCTCTCTGCCTTTTTTGCGGGGACCAGTCTTCAATTTTTTTTTAATTTGTACGAGAGTTGTGGCAACACTTCTCCTTTTTATCTCAACAAAGCTTCAATTTTGAGACTCTCCCGTGCAGATTTTGGTTGTTCTGGATAGCAAGCGGATTGCAGAACCATCCGTCAACCTTATTTACCCTGACCTGGTGAAACACCCTTGGTGGTCGCTAATGTCCTCAAGTTGGGGTGGATCTGCCGCTCTATTAAAAGTCTCATCCTATACCGGCCGCTAGTTTGATTTTTGCGCAGGGCGATGATATCTCTCGATGCGCCGGGTTCGGTTAATAGTCCTCAACTGAACAAGGAAGATTGATCATGTGATCCCCTTTTTCCCAATTTGAGGGATCCGCGAAGGATTGACGGCCTACCGAATCGATTCTTACCAAGTTCACTATCGACAGACGTTTCCTTCTCCCTTCCCGTCCAATTGCAACTCCTCTCTATGCTTGGATACCCAGTTTTTCCGGAGTAATTTCTTGCTTCATAAATGCTGTCTTGCTTGCTCCGTATTCTTCCCCGTGTATCTCCGTTATCAAGTCAAGGATCAACCAAATGTGCGCCCTTTCTTCCTTTTACTCGCCTCTTGTTTTTGAACAGGACTGATCCACTTACATCGCCCGGATGAGATTCATCACTCGGAAGACACCAGCGCCTCGCCAGTTCCTGATCCTCAGCCCATCCTTCTTTCCTCCGGACAATCTTTTCCGTTTAGAGCCACCGTTCGGTTCCGCATGCGATCGGCCCTTCACGCTACACAAATTCTCCTAATTAAAGAAGGGAGTTTTGTAAGGATATGATCCCCCCCCTTCCCTCCACACCCACGGCCTTCATCCAGTGGCCCGATTGCTAGCACGTGCCGATTCCGCCAAGCGGCTTGCGCCCAGAGAGTGTCTTTCCAAAATTTGCTTGGACGTTCAAACGACGTATTGATCTTAGGATTATTTCATGACTCCC
>Ga0179593_1329241_pt1 | contig 12699 bp, 13 predicted proteins | sample CZODoug2_1_08_16_FD_185931 | JGI IMG/M metagenome (GOLD analysis project Ga0179593, IMG submission 185931) | Vadose zone soil fungal communities from Angelo Coast Range Reserve, California, USA - CZODoug2_1_08_16fungal (PacBio error correction) | ecosystem: Environmental > Terrestrial > Soil >... | reverse complement strand
TTCATCTTATCCTCTTCCGTGTTGTTTTGATCCTGTCTGTGGTCAGTCTCGACGGCGCCCCCTTTCTCTTCTCCCGGCGCGACTTACTAGAATGTTGGAACATGAGTCCCCCGGGGAATTTATGCTTCTTTTTTTCCTAGACGCGCACCAAAGTGTGCGTCTTTTCCTTGGTATGGCCTCTTTTCATAGATTCGTGGTGGACCCGACAACGTAGCGCATTGTACCGGCGCCAGTCCCATTCCCTTTTCCTTTTTGCACGGTGTTGGCTCCGGTTCGCTTTCCCAGCACACCAGCCCACGCGGTGATCGAGGTGTCCTTCCTTTCCTTGCGATATGAATGGCAGCTTACGCTGACGCCCGTTCCTGGGCGAATTGATCAGACCCGGTGCTTTGCGCATCTCGTTCCTTAGGGCCTCCTTGAATCAAGGCAGGTCAAACCCCCGGCGATTTCCGATTTTTTTAGTACCCAGCAGGCGCTACCGAATTGGTGGGGCAGGGGCGTGACTTTGATCGGGTGGGAATGCCATATTCGTTCAGGGTTACTCCTTTGGTTCGCAGATGATTTGTTTTCCGGCTCCCTGTGAGCGCGTTTTCTGACCTTTGACCCCTTCCTGATGTGGCCATCACCTCCTTCGTCACCCTTAAATGCGTCCTTCTGTGCTGATCGCGCTTTTTGCTTTTGTTTTTTTTCCCAGGTCTTAGGAAAATTTCTTAGGGCTTCCATGTTCCGCGAAGTCCGTGTTTAGACTGCGTGTGTAGCCGCGCGGCGGCCCCCCCCAGTGACAGATTTTCCTTTTTCGCTTTCTTTTTCTTGTTCACTCCAAGGAATAGCAGCCGAGCGCGTCTCACGGCCGGAACGTTCGCTGCTTTTCCCCCGATCGAGGACTCACTCGTTGGTGGATTCCCTTGTCAGCGAGGGTTAACACCCTTCCCCTTTTTCCCCTGGTATAACGGAGGAGAACTCTTTTTACGAATTCCGCGCGATCAGGGTCCGATTTTCTTTTTTGCTCTTTCGACTTCCGGTTGTCGATGTTCCCTTTCGAAGAGGTCTCCGACGTGTTCCCCACTCACATAAGTCGGGCGGGTTGCCAGGAGCACAGGCGTTTCTCCTTCTGCCGACAATGCCTGCGGAGCCTTTATTCGTGCGCACCCACTGGCGTCGACGGTGGTGCGGCAGAGACGATTCGCTCCCTTTTTTATCTGGCCGGCTTCGGGGCTGGGCCAACTGACCACTCCCGCCGCCATCTGTTGCTCCCTTCTTCTCTTCGGTTGATCCAAATCGCTCTTTGACTTCGAGTCGCAAATAGTTTCGCCTGAGGCTTCTTTTTTTTTTTCCAGCGGGGGTCGAGGACTTAATCCTCTTCTTCCCCCCTATTGAAATGCCTTGTCCGTCCCCTTTTTTTCCGCTTTGAAAGTCGGCATGACGGGACGTAGTTCCTCCTGGTCGCTTCTGTAGATGAAGATGACGTTGGTGTGGGTCTCTGACGCTCCCAACTGTTACCCGTTCCCCTTTTTTCGTCCCGAGTTCGAAGGGGTAGGTCTTCCCTTTTAGAGCGGCAGGAGCGATCGTGCTCATTTCGGACTTCTTGCCCCGATCTGCACAGGTTGCCCTAGAAGCCTCTGCCCTCCTGCTGGCCCCGATGATCTGATGGTTTCCTTTCGTTCGACACAGATCAACGGGCCCGGTAACTTATTAGCGAGTCATCGGGCAGATGCTACTTCTTTTTCTTCTTCGACAGCGGCCACCGACCTGCTTTGATTTCCCCCCCCCCCTTGCTTGGTGCGGTGGCCAAGCGAGGATTAATCAAGTCTGAGACAACTGGTTCTGAGCCTCGGTTTTCTTACACACCAGGGGCTACCGTTTATCCACTCTTTTCTCCCTCCAAGCATCAGACGAGACAATGGCCCAGTACTCCCCCCCCTACTGAATAAATTGTGCACATGATCAGAGTATCCAACCGGCCAATCGTCTCCGCAGCGCAGAGCTTGTTAGATTTTCACATGGACGACCCCCGTCCCACGATAGTCCCTTCTCTCGGGAACCTGTATAGCCTTTAACCGACCTCCCCTTCGTCCCTCTCGCAAGACCTCGGCGACTTCATCGACGCCTGTTGGTGGCTTGAAGAGTTGTCATTATCCAACTGCTCGTGCCCTTCGAGAGCGGGACAGGCATCTTCTTTTCTCCCCACGGCATTTCCTCGCAAGATGATCGGTAGCGCCGGCAGACGAACAAACTCCCATGTCTTTTCTCAGGGCCACAAGCTTCGCATTCCCTTTCCTTCTGGCTTCCCGGTGTGTTTCTTTTTTCAGCTTTTCTCTTCCCTCTCCTCTGTCCGGGCAGGCCCCTCTTTACTCCTCTTGGTGAGAAGGTAGGAGATCGTTTCCCGGCCTTTTTTTTTTCGGTCTCTCGCCCGTAGCCCTCCAGTCATTTCTTTCCGCGAGGCTCAGCCCGGCCAACGGGGCCAAGCTCCTCCCCCGGGCCCTACGATCTCTTCTCTTTTCCTCTCCCGTTTTTTTTTGATCTCTCTAGTAGGGACCGACTGTTTTTCTTCTCTGCCTTTCCCTTGATTTCCTTTCCCTCCCCCAGGCCGTGCTGGCGCGTTTTCGCGGCACACGCCCTCTTCTTTTTGGTAAGCCCGTTCCTCGGGTGAGTGCGCTGCCCGTTCACCGCAGGCGCTTCCCCCTGCTTTTCAGATGTTAGGAGCTGAGCTTCCGGATTTTTTTTTAACGCCTCCGCGCCGCCGCCCGTGAAACCATTTCCCCCCTCTCCTCGAGTTTTGTCGCGCAGCGGTTTGTCCTCTCTTTGACATGTCTTGGATCGATTTTTTGGTACTCTTACCTGGCCTATCTAGTCCAGTTGTTGGATCCCGTAGCAACGAGGCCATATGGCTCCAATTTTTTCCCCTTGTGGCACGAGCGCAGTTGTTCTCGCAGAGCTCTCCTGAAACCAAGGGGGGGGGGTGTTTTTTTTGGTTGGCGGGTGGGGTTGTTTTTTTCCCTGCTCGAGTCACATGTTTTGGTTCCTCGTCGCGCCGTTTTTCCGCGCGCTTTTCCTCTCCCTTTTTCTCTCGGCCTTATTATAGGGGGTCTCCCATTTCCCGCTTTTTGGCCAAGTCGCTGCGCTCGGTTAGATGCTTTTTCGACTTCTGCAACGGATGCGGATGGTGCGGGCTGTTATGGAGTTCTTGCCTTTTTCTCCCAAAACTTGCATAGTTGGAGGAAAGTAGCCCTCCACTCTACGGAGCAGCCAAATTGTTCCCCCCCTGGATGGCCACTTCCGGTCCGGTGTAGATTGCCCCACGCAGATTTTCTCCATCGGTGTTTTTGTTTTCCCCCTTTTCTCCCGTAGTTGATTCAGCGGGAGTAAAGCTCTGCTCTTCTTTCCCTTGCGTGTTTTTTTCAGTTTGAAGTGATCTGGTGATAAGTTTTTTTCCTTCGATGCTTGGCATTGCTAGACTTCAGTACTATCCCTTTACCATTTTCTTCAGTCCGGTGCCCTCCCCCACTGCCCCATACATCTCTTTACTTCCTGTCTTCCCTCCCCCCCCCGCACCTCTTGAATCGCTGAAATCCGCTCTACTCTGCAGCGCGACGAAGAGCGTCCTCCGACCCCTTGGCTTCCACTACGACCATCGGCGCCGAGTTGCCGGCTTCCGTTTTTTTCCATCTCTTTGGCCTCCCTTTTCCCCAACCTTTCCTTCCCCTTCTCACTCCTTGCCCTCCTCCCCATCTAGATCCTCGCGACCGGCTGTATTGTCCTCACCTCGGCGGCATGGCACTGACGGTCTCCTGTGCTTTTTTTCAAAACAGGCAGTCCATTTTTTTTTCCCGATTCCTCGGACTTCTCCGCTCTCCCCCCTCTTTCCCCCCCCTTCACCTGAAATCAGCAACCTGAACCTTGCTTCTTTCCTTCCTCCATTCTCTCGATGCACACAATAGCTTCTGGCGTCTTTTCCTCCGGTTCGGGCAACTTAGCTTCTTTTTTTTAATGAAGTCTCCCTTTGGCTGGCCATTGACCCGCCCTCTCCACGTTCTCCGGACCTGATAAGAGTTTCTTCCCACCGTCCGATCCCCTGCCCTTGAGTTTTTTTTTCCCTTTAACATTCACGGACAGCTGCTCGCGGACGGTCCCCCCACAATCCCCCCTGTCGTGGCAAACCGCTATGGGAATTGAGCCATTTGTTTTACTCTTTTTGAGCTGCGACAACATCCATTCAATCTCTTCGAAGAGGTTCCTCTCGGAGCAGAAAGGTGATCTTTGATTCGTCGCAGATATTCGACTACGTTTTTCCCAAGGGCCTTTCTCGCTCTGGACGTTCAGTCCAGCCCCCGGGGACTATCTTTTTCAGTCCCTGCTGCGCGGTCCGGCGGGTAGCTTTTTACGCGCTATAGTAATCGACCTCTTCTCGGATCTTTGGTTTTCAGTTCACCCAGGACTTTTCGTCCTTATAGCCTAATCTTCGCGCCCTGTCCCTTCAAGCTGTGTACCCCCCCTCACTTCTTCCTATCACACGCAGTGACGCCACTTCTTTTCTCGGCAATCCAGACAGAGAGGCCCTCACCCGCATACAAGCTGAAAACACCCAAAAGACACCCGTCTCGCTCCTACAGCGACGCCATTCTGTCGCCCCTTTATTTCCGTTTACGACGAGGATGTGAGCCCCCTGGATTATCACTGCTCGGAGGAACTTGGGCTTCCTACGCTTCCCAGATTTTTCTTGCAGGATTGCAGTTTCCTTCAGCGAGGTTCGCCAGGTAAATCTCCTCTAACGCTCCCCCCCGCTCGGTGAGACTGGGCTCGTTTTTCGTCGTTTGAGCAGGGGATGGGCACTTTTCCCCTTGGCTGATGTCCTCGATGCGTCCAACTAGAGGTCGAATGTTGTGCCCGGTGGTGTCTCCCCCCCGACGTTTTTTTTTGAGTGCGCGGGCGGCATTGGCTCCCCCCCAGTTCGAGAAAAACCTTCTGTGTTGGTGAGGTGGCCGCCCCCCCTACTCATTTGCCCACCCGTTTTTTTTGCGCGCGACATGGACGCATCCTGTTTCCCTGATGCTCCGTGGGAGGACCTTCCTCTAACGGTGAGATGACGCATGCGTCCAATATCACTTGGACCGTCGGTTCTTTTTTTTGCTCGAGCACCGGTCTTTCTTGGTGTTTAATGTCCCCCTTGATGAGGGAGGGGACTCTGTGATCAGTGAGGTTTGCTTTTTTTTAGAGCCTAGCCACGCTAGACTTGCTAGGTCATATCTTTATTTTATCTCGTTTTTTTGTTGAGAGTTTCTTCAAGCCCTGTATTTCTATCCCTTTATGTTATCATTCTGCCGCCCCACGGAGGGTTCTTAGCCGCCACTGACGGCGCTGTACATCAGGACCGCCACCGTCTCATACCCCATCCTCCGATAGGGCCTTTTTCCTCAAGCCATTCGTTAGTAATCCATCCTTCCCCTCCGGGTCGTGCTGAAAATTTTTCAAATACACCGTGCAACCTCGTCTCAGATTCGCTACGACTCCCCCTCTCTTTCCCCTACTTCCACACTTCCTAGCACTAGCGAGAAGTGTCCAGCAGGACTTCTTATCTGCCCGTGCTTTTGACTACTGTTTACCTTTCGTTGCATCTATCACCGTTGAGTGGCGAGAAGTAATAACCCACGCAGCCCTCTCTCGGACTCCGTTGAGCACCTGACGAATGCGTTTGTTCTTCTTATTTAGTCCCCAGTACCTCGCTTTTTCTTTTTTTAGCTAGTCTCCCTCTGCGCGCCCCGCCAACCCACTCCACTGACCGCTTCCCCGTGTTAGATACCTTCTTTTCCCCTCTTCCCTGGTCTCTCAGGTCCCCGTTCTTTTATACCCTTTTTCCAGCCCCTTTCCTGTTTCGTTTTCTGCTTTTTTTTCTTTCAGCCTCTTTAAAACAGGTCTTGCGAAAACCTCGGCTCCTTGCTTCATTCTCATCTAGAGTTTGGGATCTTTCCAGCTTTTCCACCCCTCCTCCGGCTCCCGGGCCACTGGTTTTTTTACCAGCAGGATAAGAAGTTGTTTTCGGATGTCCCTTGACATTGCCTCCTTGTTACAAGGACTTCAACCCCCTTCCATCCGCGGCGGTGCAGTTTTAGAGAGGTTCAGCTTTTTAGCCGTTGGTGGACAATAACTTCCTTTGTTTTCCTTCGCCCTTTAATGCGGTTTCTCTCTTATTGCGGCGGAGTTTCTTTACACTTCCCTCGCTCATATTCTAATTGCCGCTACTCCTTTGGTCGTGGGGCAGGTTTCTTTTCGCTTCGAGATTCCCTGGCTGCCTCTCTTTTTCCGTGTTCTACTTATCGGGGCATTGGTCAAGGAATAGCAGCCAGACAGGACCTGACGCGTCCCTCTCCGTCCTCGATGGGTTTCGGAGCCTTTGATCGTGAATCACTCGTCCCGGGGCTTTTTACCCTGTCCCTAGGATTGAACTTCGGGGACCGGGTCTCACCACGGAGGCTAATAGGAGACTCATCCGCTGCGCCTACCTGCGTTCTCCTCGTTGCTCCACTATTCGACTGGACCTCTCTTGATGGTAGATTGCCAGCCATCTGAATTCAGGTCGACTTTTGAATCCCCATTTCACAAGAAAGATTTTGGTTGCCCTTTTCGGCTGGCTGATATGTCCCACCCAGCGTTCTCTCTTGAATTCTCGTTCCCCACTTCCCTGAGTTGTGCGAGATCTCCGTACTGCAAGCGGATCTGTCTTTACTTTCCTTCGTGTTAGTTTTCCATTGCCTCCCTTTGACGCGTCCCACTCGCCCCCCTTCGCCGTTGCCCCTCCGTCTGAAGACTCCTTTTTCTCCACGGCAGGCCGTTGTGGGTTTTTTCAACTCGCGTCAGCGTTCAGGCGCGTCAGTCTTGATTGAAGTGAATTCGGCCCGGTGAGTCGTCCTTGACTTTCGTTCGGTCACCCTGAATGACTGTGCGCCTGCCCCTCGACCCCAGTGCCTGCGAGAAGAGGTTCGCGGCCTTTTTCTAGTAGATGAGGTTCCTTTGTGAAAACGCCCAGCCAAGGACCTAATTCCCAATAGTACGACCCCCCCTTTCCTTTTTTAGGCCTTCCCCCTCTCTTCGGCCAGTCAGTTCTTTCTCGGATTCTGGCGTTTCCCTACCGTCGGTTCCGTTGCCTGACTCAAGTGAGGACGAGGTCTCGTTCAGCTGATCGACGGTCCACGCATTTTTCCCCCCCCGTCACCAGACCAACCCCCCTCACCGGCCCCCATGCCCGTGCTCTTCGCCTGGACCTCCGCTGGATCGTCCGCGACGGCGACCGGGCATCCAACTTGCGGGAGGAAAATCGCGGTTTTTTTTTTTTGTGCTTCCACCGGACGTTCCTTGCCCCGTAAATGTTTCTCCCTTCTTTCCCCCTTCTTGCGTGGAGAATAATACCCTCCCGGTACAAGTCTCCACTAGGCCACTGTTTTACGTAGGCGCCCCATGGCAGAACCTCGCACTTTTTACATCTTTCTCTCCAACAGGATGGGCAGCACCCCCCCTTATTTAATGATCCGACAGACCTAAGAAGGGACCTTTACAGGTCCTCCCCTATCGTTTAGTCAGAACTTCGCTCTTTTTGAGACGACTTCGTGCGGACGAGGTCCTCACCTAACGTCGGCGTCCGAAGGGGCCGTGTTTTGTACTCGCTTGGCGTCACCCCTTCTGCTGGCCCCCACCACGTCTGAGAGGTAAATTCATCGTCTCGTTGCGTATTCACCGAAGTAAGCCTTCGCAAGATGTCCGATTCGTCCTTCTTCCACTTTTCTTGATCCGGCATCATCCCCCCCTACCCCTTCCTCCTAGTACGGTGCCCCGATGGTCCTTCAGGTTGTTTTGCGGCTCGGGGTTCGGGTTCAGCGAGACCTTTCCGGGAGAAACATTCTCCGAACTTTTTTTCTTTCGCGGTGCGATCGTCTGGCGGTGGTATCGTCTCCCCCTTGCTCGCCCTGTAGCATTCCCGCGTTTTTTCTCTTTCTTCTCTCTCCGAGAGCCCTTTCCCAACTGGGCCATTGATCGGCCAACGGAAGGGTACCTAAGCTTCATAGATATTTTCCCAATCCTTGTTTCCTTTCTTCCCCGGAAATTCGCGGCGCTGGCCGGAAGCGGAGCTTGTGTCCTTCGTTTTCTTCACGTCTCACCGAGGACTCTTTGAATCGATACTGGTTTTCCTCCTTCCTTTTCGCTCTGCCTTCGATCGCTACACCACACCCAACCCCCCCCCCCACCCCCCCGCTGATAGCTGTTCGGCGAGGTTGTCGCCCCTGACCCTTTTTTTCAATTCCTACGCGCCGCCCCTACCTCAGCTCCCTAGTGTTCGCAGCGTTCCCCTGGACGGGTGGCTCCCTGATTGTCTACGACTTTGGTCCCCATTCGTCCTTTTTTTCCGTTAGACCTGCCGATCTCTAGAGGTCTTGTTCCTGTGGACCTAGTTCGCGAGGCGATGCCTTCCCCCGCTCGGAAATTTGAAAGCCACCTTGTTTTTTCTGAAAAGGACACCGCGCCCCACGGCAACCGGCTCTGTTTGTTCCTTCCATCGTGAGGTCTGTTTCTCTCCTTTTTCGAATTTCTTATCAGTTTTCTTCTCGAAATTCATATTACTGGTCTGTCTCTTCACCATGATGAGCTCCCCTGCGTTTTTTCCCCTCCCTTCTGCTCTCCCATGTGCACCGGGATGAGGATGGGCTTGTGCATTGCGCGGCTTTGGATGGAGGATTCCACCATTTGATTTTAGTTTGTGTAGTTAACTTCTTCCACCGAGCCTTCAGACACAGGTGGATCTTCAAGGCTTCATTCGAGTCCAGGTTTCCTTGGCCTCACACCCCTCCGAAGGCCTCCCCAGGTGGTTTGGCCCGTTCGTCGCTTTTCCAGATGGTCCGGTTCATCTCCCGGCTCTTCTCCGCCGTTGACTTTTTTTTTCTCCGTTGCGTTTCTCAGCTCCGCTTTACACCCAAGCTCTGCTCCCTTGCCCCTCCCTCGTTCTCGGCTTGAGTAGGCAACTGGTCCCGACTTTTTCAGGTTGCTTTCCGGAGGATTTGTTGAGCTTTTTCCCTTTCGCTGCTGCAGTCTTCCCCTCCTCCTGCTCACTTAATGACGAGTTCCCTTCAGGCTACAGTTTTTTGTTTCCCTTTGATTGTTCAACGTAACCATCCTCTACCGTGGCCGTCACGGTGGCGGCCCTGAACTGAAGTTTCTTTCCCGATGCGAGCACAGAGTTCCCTCCGTTTAAACCCTCTCAAAGGGATTCCGCTTCGGATTCCCCGGTTCTTTCTTACTTCAATCACGATTCGAGCCTTTCAGAGTCCTCCCCGAGTGGCTCTTATTAATAGCTTCGTGGAGCCCCCCTCCGGGCTTCTCAGCCTTCTTTCCCTGTGCCCCCTTTTTGGGGGAGATTTTCGTGGAAGAGCGGTCTTTTTTGGCGTGCCCCCTAATTCCCTCTTCTCACACGCGAGCTTCCCAGTCGCGTGATCCCCCACAGTCGAGATCACCTCCGGGAGTTCTTTTGTCCTCCTTCCCTGCTTCTCTCCTCTTTTTTATAGGAGACCTCCGCCCCTTTTCACCCAGTTTGTTCCTTTGAGTCCCCTGCGTGACTGCTTCTCCCGGAGTCGAAAACCTCCAATTAACCTTCAGGAAGGAGGTTTTTTCTAGGCTCAAGACAGTCTGGATCTTTACCTCTGTTTCCTCCTCTTCTTCGTTTTTTTGATCCTCCGTTGTTTATAAACGTCCCCGACTTTCCTCTCGTTAGGAGACCAGTTCCGTCCCCGCTGCGTTTCTTTCCCTCCCACGATATCCAAAAAGTGTCTGATACCCATCTTCCCCCGATTTCTCTTCTCGCGATTTCTTCTGGATGATTCCTGGAGGACTTACCCCGGCGATTTTCGAAAAGCAAAAGCGTTGCTTCCTCCCCTCTCCGTGAAGCGTTCCTAAAAAGAGGCCGCCCCACCACTGCCGACTTCTTTCATCCCTCCTATCTTTTATACCTTTTCACGACTGAACACCCCCGCGAGCCCGCAAACATCGTCCCTTTTTCGCTTACGCCGTTTGATCATTTTTATGGCCAACAATAGGTCTATCACGGGTCCCTGCCCCTTTTCAACTCTTCACCCTTTCGACAGGACGCTCGGCACCCGCTTGGATTTGGCCAGTTGCCGTCCGTATCTCTCCGTCTAGTCCCTTTTACATAAAGCCCCTGAAGAAAGTTTTCCTTCCGGATCTCCTCGTGTCTCCTTTTAGTTTTTTTTACCCTGCTTCTCACAATCGACGGCCCGACCTGAGCTCTTAGAATCCCTTTGGATCCCTCGTTTTGGTTTCATCCGTGTCCCAGGAACTGCTTCTAAGCTCTTCTCTGATGATTGGACTGCACCCGGCACCCGGACCACCCCTTTTGCTTGATTTTCCAGCGCGCCCCGAAGAAGAGGTGCATGCTGAGCGGTCATGGTCCTCGCCTTGGCTCTTTTCGGTTATGGACTTCCGCCCCCAGTCGGACTTATAAGGACCTTCACCTCCGGCACTGGTCTGCGAGGCTCTGCGCTGTCCCTTACATTTGGACGGTGCGTTTGTCTTTTTCTTTAACTTCTATTCTTTCTGTTTAGACTCCCTATACGTTTATGGCGTGCTAATTTTTTTTTTCCCTCGGTGAACAACGCCCCTCCGGCTGTTGCGGACCTTCTTTCCCCACGTGTTGTTGAGGCCTAGATCTTGCCGTCTGCGTGTTTTTTTTTCCTCGAGCGATCCGGTCAGTAAAGCACAAGGACATCGTTTCGGACCGTTTAAAGTACAGAATCACGGGTTGGAACATGAACACCAACCCGGCCTTGTCTTCATTTTTTTTCAGTGAGCAGAGCCTCGACTCCAGGCCTTGTCTTTCACGATGGACGCAGGCATCGCGGTTTTTCCCGTAGAAAGAAGATGGCGCCCCAACGTGCTTCTTATCGTCCTCCAGCTTGTTTTTTTTTTTACCCCCCGGCGTGGTTCGCTGGCACTCACACAGGAACGCTTTTGATTTTTTTCTCTTTTCAGTTTCTAATGGTGCCCGCGACGCTCTCCCTCAGCTTTCTGGGTAAATGTAGTTCAGTCCCCCTCTGGATAAAGGTTGCAGCGGAAGCTCCCAGAGAATTTTGCTTGAATTTGGCATCAGCCAGCTCTAAACTCAATACCCCGGTCGGTGCCGCCCGAGTAAGCAGCTTCGGATATTGTCTCATTTCTCTGAGGGCCCCTATTTTTCTTTCGACAGGAGGCAATCCTGCATATTGAATGCGGCTCCGCGCCTGTGACGCGTTCTTGCCTTTTGATTTTTTTTGTGGAACCTCCTCTGGCGGCCCTTTTTTCTTATGATTCAGAATGCGTCTTTTTCCCGCCGATCTTTTGACGCACGCGTTGTGGTGTTCAGCGTTTTTCCCTTTTTGGCACATCGCTTAATTATTCCTCACGCCGCGACCAAAAGGGGGTTTTTTACCCCTGCTTTGGGTTTTTCTTTTTAGGCTTTCGTGAGTGCTCATGCTTATTTCAAAGATTAGGGTTCTCCTCGCCGTTGTTTGAAATGGTCCTTAATTCCACTGACGTCCCGCCGGCTCCTCTCTTCTTGGAGAGCGATCCATACCTGTTTCTTGGGGTTTTTTCCTTCTTTTTCCTCTCGTTGTGTTACGGAAACTTCGGGTTCCCCCGGGTCCCTTGGGAGGCTGGAGGACGAGCACCAGCTTTATCTTTCCTGTCCCGATCGGCCACCTCTTTCCCTTCCGGTATTTTTTCGCCGCGCAACCTGTGCGCCCTAGCGTTTCCCCCCCCCCTTTTCCCCTATATCGGGCGGGTTGAAATTGGCTTTCAGATGCTTCCTCGCGGTCCATTTTCCCCTGGTTTTTCCTCCTCTGGCTAACTCCCCCGGCGGTGACTCTCCTTGTTTTCGTACCCCGCGTCTCTGTTTGCTCGGCGGGGGGAGTATTCAGTGAGGTCTTTTTTTTTCACGCCCCAACATCGCCCACGACCTTTTGAACTCAGGCGGAAAGTCACTTGGTTCCTTCCCGGAATTTGGCCGTTTGAGATGCCTTTGATCTGCTTGATTATTGACTGAGGCTTCCCTGGATTGTGAGCCTTCCGAGGTCACTATATTGTATTTTCCACTTTCCCTTGGACTTTGCCCCCGCGAGGCGCCCTGCTTTCTTTGCACATCGGGACACCCGTACGGGTTCGCGTCGTGTCTTATTTTTTGTTCGGGGACTCCCTAGGAAGCCCCTTTTCGCGGCAACTCGTCCCCGGTTTTTTTTATGATTTGAAGGAGTCAGGCTCTGCGTCCGGCAAGTCCTCGGAGCTCACTACTGCCTTTTTTCTTTTTTTTCCATCCCTGCCTGCACGGTTTCCCCTTAGGCTCCTTTTTTTCGCGGCCAAGCGTCTTCCCCTTCGCATTGAGAGTATCGGAACACGGCTCCTTCCCTCAAAAACGGCAACGGCGACATTTCCTATTTGGGACTCCGCTTCTTTCTTTTTTCTGGCCCGCCCCCCTGCTGGAGGCCCCATCTGCTTAGGTTCGTTTTCCCAGAGCTACCCTGGCTCCTGATAGCCTCCGGAGGGCACGGGGTCTTGCTTCTTTCTGACCCCCCCCCAAGGGTACACTTCCCCCCTCCCCCTTTTCTTGCCCACCTCCCTCAGCCCAGGCCCTTTACCTGCCCCTCAGAGAATAAACGGCTTCCTCCTCCTCCC
>Ga0179593_1528194_pt1 | contig 12700 bp, 22 predicted proteins | sample CZODoug2_1_08_16_FD_185931 | JGI IMG/M metagenome (GOLD analysis project Ga0179593, IMG submission 185931) | Vadose zone soil fungal communities from Angelo Coast Range Reserve, California, USA - CZODoug2_1_08_16fungal (PacBio error correction) | ecosystem: Environmental > Terrestrial > Soil >... | reverse complement strand
GGGTGTTCGAGAAGGTTCTCTTGTAGAGATCCGATTTTTCTCCAGAATTTTCTTCCACTTGGAGAGTACCGAAGCTCGCACCTTTCCCCTTTTTCCCCCCCTTGAGAGGATGAGGCTGGTATTTTTTTTTTTCTTCCCGCTCCTTTTCCTTTCTTGCAGGACTCTTCGGGACCTTATCTCCCCTCCCGGCAGGAGAGGCCCGCCCTTGTAAGGCGAAGCAGCCTTTTTCCCCCCTCTTCCCTGCAAAAGGATGCGCTTTTTTCCCTCTCTCTCCTAACGGATACATTTTTGTCTCTTCTTTTGCAGCGAGCCTTTCGGGACTTTTTCGCTCTGAGCGATCCTTTTTTTTTTCCCCCCCCCCCCCGAGGGCAGTGTTCCCCCTCCCCTCCTTTCCTTGCTAAGTCCCGCTGACTTATTCTTCCTTTCCCAAATTTCTTTTTTTTCGCCGGATTCGTAGTCGCCTTTTTTTTTTTTTTTCCTTCAGCAAGAGGCAGGGAACGCGTTTTTTCCCCCCAGGCCCCCGCTTTTTTTTTTGATGAGATCCTTTCCGGCTACAACCTCCCTGAGTGCATCTTCTCCTTTGGGCCTCCCAGATCCCCCCTTCCTCTTTCACAGGCCACGTCCTTCCTTTCGTCGGACCTTTTTTCCGTCAAAGTAACCGAAGAATCGTTTTTTTTTTTTTCCCCTCTCTGCAGACCCCTTTTTTTTCCTCCCTTTCGCGGCCTCGACCGCTTTTTCTCTCGAAGATCACCCGTGCCTCTTTCCCCCGTTGTTGATTTCTTGCGCAACGGTCCTTTTTTTTTTTTTTTTTTCCCTGTTTTCCTTGATTTGCGTTATCTGTAATCCTTTTCAAAAATACCAAACGGGGGCGTTCCCTTTTTTTAAACGGCGGCGGCCCCCCCCCCACTCTTTGGGCGTTTAAGAAGAGGCCGGTTTTCTTTCAAGCCCCCCTTCACCTCCTCCCTGGAAAAATGCACCCTTCTCTTTTTTTTTTTTTTCTTCCCCCCACCAGGAAGAGGGGCGAATTCCCTTTTTCCCCCCGGTTGGAGATTAATTACTTTTTTTCATCCTTGGCCAGGTTTCCTCCCCCCCCTCGACTCTCTCTCAGTAGTGTAGATGGACCCAAATGGCGCTTTCCCCCCCCCTTTCCCCTTTCCCCACACATTTTTCCCCCAGGCGGGGCCAATGGGTGCCCTTTTCTTCTTCTGAAGAAAGAGGTCGCACTCTTTTTTCGCGTAGGGCGAACCCCCTTGGCGCGCTGGTTCAAGACCTCCGGCGCACAACTGTAGCCGATTTTTTTTCTCGAAACGCTCGTCCGTCGTCCCCTTTTCCCCGTGGCCATTGGGGAGCAGCCCCTTTTTTCGAGTCCCCCCCCCCCCCCAAGAATTCGGCACCTCCGAATCCCCCTTCTCCCTTCCCCCCAGGGTTACACGGCGTTGGTCTTTCTTTTTTTTTTTTTTTTTTTTGTGGCGATTAGAGGGGGACCTTCTTGACGGCCCTACTAGGAGTCCCCCTCCCCCCTTCCTCCCTTTTTCTCGGGCAGAATGGCATCGATAGGCAGCTTTCCTCCTTTGAATGGAGAACTGGGCTTCCTTTTTTTTTTTTTTTCCATTTTTTTTTTTCTTCTCCCACGGGTTTTTTATGTTCTTTGATTTCCTAATTCCGAGGCGGTCCCCTTGTTCCTTCCCTCTTTTTTTTCTCGAACCCTCTCCTTTTCTATACCCCGCTTTCCCCAGGACGCGATTCCCCCCTTCCCAGGTGAGGAAAATTGGCTCTGTCCCTTTTTCCCCCCTTTTTTTTTTGTGTGTTGACAATACAAGTTCCTTTTTTCCCCTTTCCCCCCAGAGTGTGGGAAGCGAGGCCACTTCCCTTGAAAGTCGAGTTTGACTTTCTTTAGTAAAGCGCGAACGGACCCCCTTTTCACTTTGATAAACCGGAGATTCCCCCCTTTCTTCGGAGGGGTAGTTTCCTAGCCCACATTGTCTCTGGGATTATGGGTTGGGGGCCTGAAGCCAGACCTTCTCTTTTCCTTGGGATTTGAGAATTTTTTTTCTCCTAGATAACGTTTTTCTCGATCGAAGTTTGGTGGCCTCTTTTCTTTTCCCCCAGGCCCCCCCCACTTAGAAGCCGTTTTTCTTTTTTTCGAAGGACAAGATTTTTTCCCCCCGCTGCGTGTCTAGTGATTCCTCTTCGGGAACAAGGGTTGTCTCCTTTTCTCACAGCAATCCACCTCCTTTCTTTTTCCTTTTTTTTCCGTGACGATTAGAGTAAACCCCATTTTTCCCCCTTCCGCTCTTCGGGCTGATTCTTGCGGGCTGGCCGGTTCCAAAAGGCTTTTTCTTTTCCCCCCCCCGGAAAAAAAGCTTTTTCCCCCTTTTCGTGATTTCCGGCTCCAGGGCTTTTTACTGCCGCTTTGAAGGGCTTGCGGAAGGCGCGGTCTTTTTTCTCTTGGTTCGAGGTCTTGGTTTTGTCCCCCCTCTGGAAAAAAACCTTCCCCCGATCTCTGCCCAGGACGAGCGTTGTGACTTTTTGTGGATTCCGTTTTTTTGCCGTAGAAACAGGCCCTCGAAAGGCCCCCCCTTCCCCCCGTCTTCAAACTTTTCCGATGGACGTTTTCCAGGTTTCCCTTCTTTTCCTTCGGTCAGCGGAGGTCTTGCCGTTGTCCCCCCTTTTTTTCCAACGAATTTGCTTTAATGAAACCTCTTCCAGCGGTTCCGGACTTCTTGAACGTTTCGGGTGCTTCTTTTCCCCCTGACCTTCCTCCCTGTTCTCGGGGTTATAGATTGACTTTTTTCCCCCCTCCTTTCCCGGCGACGCCCGCCTTTTTCCTCTTATATTTTCCTCCTCCTCCCCTCCCTGTGAGAGATGAAAAAAAGGTCTTTTTTCCGGAGTGAAGTTTCAGGTTTGCTTTTTCGACCCTTTCCTTTTTCCCCCCCCCAATTTTTTTTTTCTCACCTTTCTTGCACTTTCGAAAGCGTCGGCAAAGCCTTCCCCCGAAAACGTCAAAACTCCTTTTTTTTTTGCCTGCGGTTTCAGTTCGACCCCTTCTTCTTGAGCGGGCCGGGTCCTGTTTCACCGTTTTCCCCTCTCGGCGACGCCACCAGCCTCCTTTGTCCCTTTTCCTCGGAGTTTTTTCGGACGGCTTCGCTGTGCATTCTTCTGATACACCGGCCGGTCTTCCAGAAGGTAAGACTCGTCTTTCCCCGCGCTTGTACTTCCCCTTTTTTTAACCGGCGGACCCCCCCTTCTAGAATAGGACCACCTTTTGTTCGCGAATTCGACCCCTTTTTCACCTGCGACCCCGTGACGCAAAGGCGCGATCCCCCGGGCATCGCAGTCTCCCCCCCCCCCCTTTTTTTTTTTTTTTTTTCTTTCTTCCCCCTGCCATCCTTTTGACTTCCTTTTGCGAGGCGCGGGCTCCCTTCAAAACCGTGCGATCCTTTTTTGACAGGGCGATGCGGCCCTCCCCTTTTTCCCCCTCAAGGCAGCGTTTCTCTTCGGGCAATTTTTTCTGCTTTTCCTAAGCGTAAAAAGTGGAGGCATTTTTTCCCCTTTTGCTTTCCCCTCTTTGAGCGGGGCAGTGGCCCGCAAACGATCTTTTTTTTTTCCCCGTAAACCAAACCCTTCTCCTTGTTCCTTGGCCGGTTGGGAAACCCTGGTTCCCCCCGGCAGAGGCACCAACTGTCCTTCCGTGTGGTGTTTTCCGTTTTTTTTTTTTTTTTTTTTTTTTTTTTTTCCTCCTAAAACGCTTTCGGATGCAAAAGCCCTTTGACGCCGAGGGAAAGGAAGGGAGGTGGCGTTTTTCTCTTGAAGATGGATCCTTTTTCGGTAAAAGCTTTCCCGGGGGATATGACCGTTTGGGGTTTTGACCGCGCTCTTTTTTTTTTTTTTTCCCCCCGGAAGTTTTTTCCCCAATGTCGGCAGCTGCGCCTCCTTTTCCTCCTTATTGGCAGGCAAAATTTTCCCCCTTTTCCTTGAGAGGGAAAACACGTTTTTTTTCCTCCCCGATGATGTTGTTCCCCCACACAACAAAACCAAGCCCACCCCCCCTTTTTTTCATAGGTTCCTTTTTTTTTTTTCCCAGTGGACTAACCTTAAGGCGCGTGTTACAGACGCGGTTTTTTTTCTCGACGGCGGCACCCTTTTTTTTCGAGATAGACTGTTCTCCCCCTGCGGCGAGTTCTTTCCCCAGCACCAAGCATAGCCAGACTTTTTCCCCCCACACACGTGTCTTTCCCCCCCCTTTTTTCTCTTTCAGAGGCCGCCTTTTTTTTTTTTTTCCCCTTGTTTTCCCATTCACTTTTTTCTTCAAAGGCAATCGGCTGCCCTTGAATATTTTCGTGCCTCCTTCCCTTTCCCTTCGAGAAGGAGAATCAGCACTTCTTTTTTTAGGTCTCCGCCTTTTTCCTCAATCGAAGCGCCCCTTTTTTTTTTTTTCCTGCAAGACACGTCTTTTTTTTTTTTGGTCCCCCAGTCTTTTTTTCGGTGCGACAGTCGTCCAAAAGTCTTTGGTCTCAGAACTTCCTGAAGCGTAATGGACCTTTCCCCTTTTGCGGACTCTCTGTGCTCTCCCCCCCTAAGGCTTTTTTTTTTTTTTTACAGTTTTTTTCTCTTTTTCGGAGTTTTTTTCCTCCAGCGGCGCTGTCCTTCTCGGTCCCTCTTTTTTCTTGGCGACGCTCTTTTTCAGCGCCTTTTCCCCTATAAGCGGCACCTTGCTCCCGTGATCTGTCCCTTCCATTGTGGACAAGCTCCCTTTTTTGGCGCTCGGTTCTTTTGATCCTCCTCCCTTTTGGGTAATGGAGCTCTTTCCGATGACCCGTTTTTCTGCAAGCGGTGATTTCTTTTTTCTTTTTTTTTGTAAAGGTAGCTTTTCCCTTGCACCACGTCTCCAAAGGCCGCTCCCTTTCCCCCCCTTTTTTTCCGTCTCTTTTCTTGCGTTCCTTCCCCCTTGACCGTTCACCGGGGGGACGTCTTGGTATTTTTTTCCTTTTTTTTTCTCTCCGCAAAGCCAAAGACCCCCTTTTTTGCAAAGAAGACAGGCTTTGTAAATTGGCTTTTTCTGCACGGTGATTTTTCTCGAGGCAAATTTTTTCGCGGTTCGAGCCGGCGAAATTGCGTCTTTTTGTGCTCTCGGGGACCCAACGTTTTCCTGTCGGGTTAAGGTGGACGGGCCTTGAAAGTGGTGCCCAGTTAGGACCTCCTTTCTTCTTCTCTTGGCCGGGGTTTAATAGAGTGTTTTTCCCCCCCCCCCACGCTCTGCTTTTTTTGAGGCCGCGTCCTTTTTTCTCTCTCGGAGAGCTGGTCCACGGAAAACGTCGTCGAACGCGTGTTCACCAAAAAGGGAGGGACCCTTTCGGCCAAGCACGATTTTTTCTTTTCTCCGCAAGTTCCCTGAGGCGTTTTTTGAAACGGCGCTTTTTTTTTTTTTTCCGAAAAGGATAGCTAGCTCTCCCTTCCCCCTCAAGGAGTCCGAGCGCTTCGAATTTTTGCTCGGAGTTCTTTCTCGGAGCATAATTGTCCTTTTGAAAAGGAGGATTAGAGTCCCTGGTTCCTTTTTTTTTTCCTCAAGTTGATGTTTGTTTCCGAAGGAGAAGTCGCGTGAGGTTTTTTTTCGGGGAGGGAGTTCTATTGGGTTTTTCTTCCCCGCAAATAAATCGCTTTCCACTGGCTTCGGCCCGTTTTCTCGTCCCGCTTCGGTAACCCGTCGCTTCCGAAGTGACTACTTTTTCCCTTATCGATAAAGAGAGGCAGAGTCACCCCCCCCATCTCTCTCCTCCATCTCAACTGTTGAGAGAGATGGTGGTTTTCCCTTTTTCCTCTGGAATAGATTTTTTTTTTTTCTCCCCCTCCCCTGCAACATCGTCGGACCACGGCGTCTTTTCTTCCCGGCCTCCCCCATTTCGTGTTTTTCTTTCCCGCTGTGATCCAAGGAGTAGAGCCCTCCTTTTTCTCCGGCCGACGCCCGCGGCCCTCCCCCAGGGGCAAAGGCGGCCTGACTTTTTTTTTTGTCCCTGACCTTTATCAGCTCCCGCGTTTTCCTTCTTTTGCGGGGAAGAGGGCGCGACTTCTCTCCCATTCAGAGAGAGATCGTTTTTTTCCCCCCCCCCTTTTTTCTTTTCCGGACTTGGAGTGGCTCGGAGCGGCTTCCCTCCAAAAACGCCGCCCGTTTTTTTTCTGAAAAAGAATAGGTAAGTCACTTTTTCCCAAATTTGATTTGACGGCTTTTCTTTTTCGGGGAAAGAACGCTGTTCCCTTTAGAGTCCCCCCCTCTCTCTCGGAGTTTTGGGTTTGTTCATTCTGGGCGCGAGGCTTTTTTGGCACAAGCACCTCTTTTTTTCCCCTTTCCAAAGGTTTTTTTTCTTTCGCCGAACCAAGTTTCACCTCTTTCCCACCGTTAAACCCGACGCCTTGAGAGCACGGGCCCTTTTTTTCGAAGGGCTCGACCGTTCTGGCGTTGTTTCCTATGAAATAAAAACAGCCCCTCCCCAACCTTCTTTCGTGTCGTTGCTTTTGCGGACTCCCCCGGGCAAACACCCCCCCTGGTAGAATCAATAGGTATTTTCGCTCACTTCAGTGCTCGCGGCCGGTTTTCTTCTCCCATGAAACTCAGTCCGACGGGAAAACCCTTTTTCGTCCTCTTGGTCACCCCCCCCGTAAAGCGGGCGCTTTCTTTTTTCCAACGTGTCCTTTTTCAGATAAGGTAGGACGGTGCTCTTTCTTTTCTCGTCAGCTTCTTTTTTTTTTCCCAAATGGCGCTCGTTCCCTTCCGGCGCCAATGCCCTCTTTTTTCCTTTCTCGCTGAGAAAGCGTCTGCCTTTTTTTTTCGCGTTCTGCCCCTGAGCGGGTTCTCCTTTTTTCTCCCCTCGGAAGAGCACACTGTCTCCCCCTTATCGCACGAGGGTATCGCCCTCCTCCCTCACAAGGAGACGCCGTCTCTTCCCCCTTTACCGTTCCAAGGGACTTTCTTTTTGCAGGCGCTGTACCGCCCCCTTTTTTTCTTTTCCTTGACAGGGGGGGCAGATTCTCTTTTTTTCGACCGTCCCCCTCTTGGATTTTTTCCCAGCTCGGGAAGAAAATGGGCCTCCTTTCTTTTTCTCATTAAGGGCTTGGGGGGGGGTTTTTTCTTCCCCACTGGAATAAGAGACGTTTCTTTTTTTTTGGTTGCCTCTTTTTTCTGGGTTCTTCTGGGCTCTGCTGGTTTCTCTCGTAGGAGCTGCTCCTCACTAAAGATGGTGAGAGTTCTCCCCCCCCCCTCCGCGCTTCCTTTTTTCCGTCCACCCTGGTGGCCACTTGGGCGCGACTCGTGACACTTCTTCCCCCCCCCCGGGGAGGGCCATCATCGACGTTTTTTTTTTTTTGTCGAGCACGACAGGGACCCCTCAGAGGCCCCCTGGGCTTAGCCTTTTTCCTGGTTTCCCCCAGTACGTTGCTTCTCAAAGGCTTTTTTTCTCAGATTTTTGCCCTTGAAGCAGGGTGTCTCCCTTTCCTCCATCGTAAAAGACGCCCCCCCCCTCTTTCGGCCCTTTTTTCCGATTGGGTTTTTATCAAGTGGTCTTGCCCCCCTCCAAGTTTGGTGCAGATTTCCTTTTTCCCCCCGTAATAGAGGAAGTTTCCCTTTGCCCTCTAGTTGTTTTTTTTTTTTCGTGCTCGAGGAGCACTTCCCTCTTTTTGAGCTTCTTCACTACCCCCTTCCCCTGATTTAGAAGGTGGACTTTTTTTTTTGTTGTTGTTTTTTTTTTTCGGTATTTCAAAACCCTTTTTTCGGTGACTTTTTGCTTTTCCCCAGCGCGCGGTTTTTTTCCAAATCTTTGGACAAAAGGCACATTTCTCACTTTTCTTTCCGCCGTCCGTCCAGCTTGAGGAGGACGCCTTTTGTCCTCTTTTTGGGCCGAGCTCGCCCACAGGGGGGGGGAGCTCTTCACCCCCTTTCCGGAAATGGACTGTCGCTTTTTCCGCGCCTACTCCCCCCAACATATGCCACATCTCCACCACCACTACCCCCTCTCCATCTAACACTTCCTTTCTTCTCCCTCTCCTCAACCTCCCTCCCAACCCCTCCACATCACAATCCTCTACTCCTCTCCCTCTCGCTTTCCCCCCTCCCCTCTCCTACCACTTCTCTTTCTCCTTCACTCTCTTCTGCTTAACCGCGCCCCCCCTACAGCTCCAACCACATCTCCCACTTCTCGCCCCCCTCCTTACCCTCATCCAACACCTTTTTCACTTCTCTCTTCCTTCCCAACTATTCGTCAGTTCCTACTACACACTGTTTCACCCGACCTTTCCTCACTTCTTCATCCCCTTTCGCCCCGTCTTCCGTCACCCGCCCACCCTATTCTCCCTCGCCTCCCCTCTTCCCCCCCATCTCTTTGGCCCTCCACCCCGCCCTCTACCCAACACCTCATCACTTCTTGTCCTCCACTCTCCCCATACCTCCCCTCCTCACCGCCGTATGCCCCCCTTTGCCACTCCCCGCCCTTCCCCCCCTCTCTCCCCATCCCCACTTTTTGGCTCCTTCTTCTTCTCCTCCTCCCTTGGGTTCCAGCCCACATCCATCCTGTTTCTCCTCTCTCTTCTAGTTCTATTCCCCACCTAAGCTTACCTTTATCTATTTTCGCCCCACCCTTTCTGCGCGATCACCCTCTCCCATCCCCTCTAATGCCCCCCTACTCTCCTCCCTTAAGCTTCTCCCCTTCCACCCTCCTCCCCCTCATACCCAATCCCCTATCCCGTTCCCTCCTCATTTCTTTCTCGACATTCCTCCCTCCCCACCTCCTCCACTCCCCCGCTCCGCCCTTCTTCTTCCTACTTACCCCCCCCTTGCGCTTCCCCTCCCCGGGGGGCGCGCCCTCTTCTCCCAGAGGGTTGGGTGATTCCTTAGACCCCCTTCCTCGGTTTTTTTGCCCGCCCACGCGATCTCCTGGCGTGCGGGCTCTTTCCTTGCCGTTGGACCCCTTTTCCCCTCATCGCTCAATGAACCTCTTCCGGTCGTGGGGCTCCTTTTTTGATCTGACGGTCCTTTTACCCGGTTTTTCTAGATTGCCTTTTTTCCCTGGGGAAACCTTCTTTTTTTTTTCCCCCCCTATGACCTTGTAATCTCTCTCTTTCATCCCTTTTGTGGTTTGGTTTGATGCTTTTTCCCCAAAAAACCTTTTTTTCTTATTGGTAAAGGGACAGGTGCTTGCTAAGGACCCGCCTTTTTTTTCGTCGGCATGACTTTGTAGTAAAGACCCCCACCCCCTTCCCCCCACGACGGCTGCGCTTTCCCAATAGAAATTTCGTGTCTCCCTCCGTGGAATGCTGTTTTCCGTCACCTTTCGCCAGCACGGCGAATGGACGTCCTTTCGCTTTTGCGGAGACGGTTCCCTGTCCCCCCCCCCTTTTAATCACCCCAGGCCTCGCTGGGGCGCATGGTGATTCGTTACGACCCCTTCCGTTCCCCAACTGGCCCGAACCAAGTCCCCCCCCAAGGCGGATCATATTACAACCCCCCCTTTTTTTGATGTCAAACGGCACCGCCCAGGAAAAGCCAGACATTTTTTTTTTTTTCTTTGTCGCTCACCAGCTGGGAAAAACCTGTTGCGGGGCTCTCGGAGGAGAGAAGTCTCTGGCCCCGGCGAATCCCCCCCCCTCAAGTTGGCAAGTTTTTTTTTTTTTTCGATTGAAGGGAAGGCTCCCTCCGGATTTAACCTTTTTTTTTCCCTGATTCCCCCCCGTTTAAACACCAAGGTAATTTGCCAGGTTTTCTTCCCAAGGCCATAGGCAATCCGTTCTGGTTTTGGTTTGCCATCGATGCCCATTCTTTTTTTGGGCCACGGGCCCAGACGCGCTCTTCCGGGAAAGTAGGTGACCGCTTAGACAAGGACGTACAGGTGTTTTTCTTTTTTTTTTTCGCGGACCGACATTGGATTCCCCCCCCTACTGGGTGCCCCTCCCTGCGAAAGGCAATCTTCTTTCCGGGCCTTTACGGGAGTGTCCCCTTTTTTTTTGTTTGCGTCTCTGCCCGGGCCCTTCAACCACCCACCAAGGCCCACCGCGAAAGTGGTTTTTTTCTTTTTTGCCTTTCACCTTTTCCGGGGTATCGTGGTCGACGCGAAGAGCCTTTTCTCGCTGGACTCCCGCCCCAGCACTCCCCCAGAAGAAAGCCCAGAACCCCTTTTCCCAAAAAACTGGGCTATTTCTTTTGATGGTTCTTCCTGACAAGCCGGATGCTACCTGTTTCAATATGAAAGAGGGGCTGGAGTCTCCCTTTTTTTTTCCCTCGAAGGAGAAACCCCCCCCTCTTTTCCCAAAAAGGGAGTGGTACTATGCTCGGGACGTTCCTTTATAAGAAAAGAGTCCTGGAAGCCCTTCGGAAGAGGAAGGTTTTGCTTTCCAATCGGATGTCTCTCAGCTTCTCCAGTTTCTCCCCTGAGTCCCAAGAGATCCTCAGGCATTAGTATTGAGACTCTTCCCCCCCGATTCATGGGCGCTTTTCTCTTGGGCCTTCTCGAAAATTGGGCCCCCTTTTTTCTTTCTTGTCGGACGGATTTTCCTTGTTGGGGTAATTTTTTTCTCCTGAATTTCAGCCCCCCTCCCGCGTCTCGCAAGGAGGAAGGTTTTCCCCCGCCTTGCCAAGGGGCCGAAGCTTTCAGCTGAACTCGGCTGCGCGGGTTTGGCAGTGGGGCCCCGGGGGACTTTTTTTTCCCGGGGGAAGGTTTCCCCTTCACTTCCACCGCTTTTTTTTCTTCCTTTCCCGCATGGCGTCTGGAAAAGCACAGCTTGTTTGGTCTTCTGCACTGCCTTTTTTGGAGAATGTTTCGAGAGACGGCGCGCGTTTTTTTCTTTTTTTGGAAGTGCGCCCTTTCGTGCTTCTCGACCCCTTTTTTTTCGGCAGGTTTAAGGGGGACTTTTCTAATTCCCCTTGGTCCCCGGCGTTTTTTTTTTTACTTTCAGCCGTGGGGGGATTCTTCCGCGCGAGATCCCTTTTTTTTTCAGAGAGCCTTCTTCCTTTTTTGTTTTCTTTTTCACGGGCGGCCCGGACTCGCCTCTACACAAGGGCTTTCCCCCTTTTTTTTCCTCGGCCCGCCAACGATTTGACCGTCCTCCTCCCTTTTTCGTTTTCGTTTTTCTTTTTTCGCGGGGGGTGCCGACCCTTCCTTTTTCCCGGGGGGAACGCCTTTCAGGGCATCGGCCCCTCCGCGAAATTGCTGTTCTTTTTTCTCGGCCGCATCGGGGGTTTCCCCTTCTTCTGGAAAAAAAAAAGGCTGTTCTTTCCTCCTTGTTTCCCCGTTTTTTTTTTTCGGAGCAGCTGGAAGCGGCCTTTTTTTTTTCGGCTTTCCCTTCAGTTGGAAAGCGAATTTTTTTTCTCCCTTTTCCCGCGATGGAGAGGCTCTTTCCCTTTTGAAGCGATGTGATGGAAGCTTCCTCTTTTTCGTTTTGTCTTTTTTTTTTCCCTTCCCCCCCCACCAATCTATCCATATTTTCATTAATCCTCCCTTTTTTTTTTGTCCGAAATGTGAGAGTAATCTGAATAGTTTTCTTTTTTTTTTTTTCCTCCTCGGCAGGAAAGAGAGTAAGAACTCTTTTTCCTTCTTCTCTCTGTTGCGGTTCCTCTGCTCCCCGGGTAGAGGACCAGCCCTCCCCCCCCCTCTTTTCTACGCCCCGGCGATTAGGAAATACCCTTTTCCCCTTGGTTGGAACCTTTCTCCTTTTCCTCTGAGATACTCCCCAACTTCTTCGCGGAGGAAGCACTCCCTTCTTTTTCTCGTTGGACGAGGAGGATTCCTTTTTGAGAAGAGCCCTCTTTTTTCCCTTTTCCCCTCCCTCCAGCCGTTCAAACCCCTTTCTTTCCACCTTCTGACTATATAGGTTTCCATCGTGGAGGGAGCTTTTCTTTCCCTCTCTCCTTGGTGTAGAGGGAGAAGCAAGCTTTTCCCCTTCCCCTTTTAGAGTACCCGTTTTTTTTTCGCTCGAGGCGGGCGTTTTTTTTTCTCCATGAAGTTTTTCTTCCCTCCGCGAGTACCAGGCCCTTTGTTTTTTTTTCGCTGACCCCTCCTCCCCCGTAAAAAACGAACGCCCCTTTCCTCCGAGGGACGACCCCCCTTTTTTTTTTTTTTCCTGGCTCGACCCTCCCCCTTGAGTTCCCTTTTCCCCCGGAGGCAATCCCCCCTTTTTTTCCAACGGCATCGAAGAGGCCTTTTTTTGCGGATTCTTCTGCCCTTTTTTTTCAAACACCCCCCCCCTACGTTCCACCGGTAGGATCCCTTTCACGGCGCGACCGCCCCCTTTCTCAAGATTTTGCTTTTTCCTCCCCTTTTTTTCCTTTTTTCTTTTCGCCAACAATAGATCCGCTCCTTTTCCAACATGCAACACGTAACGTGCTTCCCTCCCTTCTGCACTCACCCAGGAAGGAGGTCTCCTTTTTGACCCACGTTTTTTCTTCCCCCCTTCAGATCCGGTCGGACTTTCCTTCTCCCTCTTTGTCTCTGCCTCCCTTTCGTCGGTCGCTGGCCAAATTTTTTTTCCACTTTCCCTCCCCCCCCCCTCCACTTTCCTTTGTTCCGAGGTATTTCTTCTTCTTCTTTTTTTAACTTGGCTTTTCTTTTCCCCTCTTCTGGAAAAGAGCTTTTCCTCTTTATTGACGTCAAATTCAGAATCCCCCTTTATCCTATGCGCTAGAAGAGTTTTCTCTTCCCCCCTTCAGTCGCTGCTCCCTTTG
>Ga0179593_1476665_pt1 | contig 12701 bp, 16 predicted proteins | sample CZODoug2_1_08_16_FD_185931 | JGI IMG/M metagenome (GOLD analysis project Ga0179593, IMG submission 185931) | Vadose zone soil fungal communities from Angelo Coast Range Reserve, California, USA - CZODoug2_1_08_16fungal (PacBio error correction) | ecosystem: Environmental > Terrestrial > Soil >... | reverse complement strand
GCCCGCCGTTCCTGTCATCTTTCCCCAGCCCCCTCGTACAGGACGACAAGATTTTTAACCTGCCTCGCTTTTTTTAAATAGCCAATACTGTTTCTTAAGACAACCGCCACTGTTAATTCATTTGCCCTTCCCCCCCCCCAAATTTTTCTTCCCTTTTAGAACACAAAATTTTGACTCTTTATTCGCCCCTTCATCTCCTTTTGCCTTTTCTCGACAGACTACCTGAGAGTGATTCCCCTTGACTGGATACGTGTCCTTCCCCCCGTATCCGGCCCCCCCCTAACAATTTTTTTTTGTAATCATGAAAGTTTTAAATAATTTCTCTCCATCTTTTTCTTTTCACCACTGTCCCTCCTTTTCCTCATGCTCAGATGCACTAGACACAGCTCTAGATATCATCCTAATGGTTATTTTTTCTTTATGTTCCTCTTTGATCCGGTAAGTTTAGTAAATTCTTCCAGTCTTCCCCTTGCTCTCTATTCTCTTTTTGAACCCCCCTGTTTGTGAGGCCAGATCTTTCCCAAAAGCAAATAGGCCCTTTTGCTGCAAACGTTTTCTCCCCTGTTGAATTGCTCTCCCTTTTCTACGAGAATGCATTAATGAGTTGAATACAGTTTATACCCTCCTTTTTTTTCCCCGTCTCTCCTATCCCAATTATGAGTGTCCAGAAGGTAATCGCCCTATATTTCCTTCCTTCGATTCTTCTTTCTATGCAGTTCCCTTGTAGTGAAGTTCTCTTTCTTAACGTCGCTCCTCCCTCCAAAAGTCTTTTTTTTCAGGATAATAGGTTGTCCAATTCTATTAAAAGGAACCCGACTATCGCTTCTTGGCTTTTCAACGATTGTCCTCCATGACTATCCTCTCCCAGTTTCTCCCTAGCAGGTGCAACCCAGTCTTTTTCATTTGCACAACTTAAAGTGTTGACCCCCATCCCCTCCCAGTTGCTCTTGCATATGAAAAATGTTTGGAGTGAGATGAGATTAGAACTTTAACTCCCGAGTCCTTCCGTTATAAACCTTATCCCATACCCTTTCTCCACCCATCGCTACTTACCTCGCTGAGTTTGCCTAAGAATATTTTTTTTTAGCCCCGTCACGTAACTTTCCTCCCTTCCATGTGCCCAAGTTAATAGTATATGCTTGCCTGTCGCGCGTGAAGCGAAATTATTGACCCCTTTTTCATTCCTTCAGACACATCACCCCTTTAATTCCCCCTCCTTATTCCGGGACTCACAATGTTCCCCCCTTCCTCTGCGTCTTACGCAGCCCCTGAGTTCTTCTTTAGTTTCTTTTGAACCATCCTGTTTTTTTTCGACTCCCTTTCTAGTCTGGTTTTCCCCTCTTTTAGGTTCATTTTGTTCAGCAACGTCCCTCCTCCTCTTTTCTTTAACGTGTATGTCCGAACGGCCATTTAATGTCTTTCGACTTCCTTGTGGGCTTTTCCCTTCTTTGCACCTGTCTCCCTTTGAATCAGGAGGATGATCGTTGACCCCCTCACTTTATGTTCCGCTTGTAAACTACTACTTATTTTTTTATACAACTCGAGGATGCCCGTCCCCTGCGCGTTCCCCCTTTTTGAGTTGAAGAGATCGTAGTTTTTTTTTTTTTATCGAACGTCTTTTCTCCCCATCCCCTCCCTCTTTTTCCCCCCTTTTTTTAACCCTCGCTCTCCCCCTTCCGAATTTTCCGAGCGCCCTTTTCCCGGTGTCCTTTTTCCCCTTTATGGCTAATAACTGCCCTCCACTTATTAAATATCCCGATTTATGCTCTTTTTTCTACTTTTTTGACTGATTTACACGTGCACTTGGAGTGCTGCTCCCCCGTTAGCCTCCGGATTTAGGCGTTCTTGACTTTCGTCCCGATTGCTTAGCTATGTTTACCTTCGTAGCCCTGTCTTACGATACTCTCCTCTCTTGCGTTTCCCCCCCTTCCTTATAGTTTGAATCCACAACATAGTTAGAAACTTGGTCCCCAGGCCCTGAAAAAACGTTCACAGGCGCCCATACTTCGTCCTTAATGACTTATCGTTTTACTACCGCCCCCTTTTTACTCTTGATAAACGACATTCGGTTTGCCTTTCTTTTCCACTGGTTATCCTTTTCTTTGTGCGGAACCCCGCGAATTGTCATTCCCCCTGACACGCTATTTTTTGGATCCATCGCTTATCCAGTAGCCCCCCCCCCCCCCCCCCAGTTATTACACCTTTGTTTTTTTTTTTTCCCCCTTTATCAGTAGAATCAAATGCGAAGAGAAATTTTTTTTCTTCATAGAATCGCTGATGCGTCTTCATTCTTTTTGCCACCATGCTGCACTTGCCTCGAATCACTTATGCAACGCTTTGCCTTCCAGTTCTCCCTCCCCTGAGCTATTCCTTTGAACGTAGTGTCGTTTATTTCCCCCCCCGTCACCTTTCTCGGTTTTGTGATAGACAAGTATTTGGACGAAACGGATATGTTCGTTTTTTATGCGACGCTATCCACATCTTGACTTTTTTCCTCTCCACCCGTCCTCCCAGAATTTTTAAGCACCGTTTTCTTTTTCTCAATCTCCCCCCTCTAGGCAGAACTCTCTTTTGAATGAGAGAGGTCTCGTTCCTAGCCGTTTACCTCACCTTGCTACTCCCCTCATTTTTTCTCTTTTCACTATGCCTGCGAATTCGATAGTGTAAATGTTTTTGGTCTGTGTTCAGACACGTACTCTTACTATTAATGAACCTGACACGTATTTCTTTTTTTTTTTTTTTTTTTTTCTTTTCCAAAGAGATAGCTAGTTTCTATTTCCCACGTTCCTTTCCTAAGGTAAGCCCCCTTCCTCCCTTTCACTGACAGAAAGCTGATCCCAGCGAATGCCTTAATTCTTGTTCTTTCTTTCCACCCACACCCTGGTTGCTTTCCTATAACATTCTTTTCTTTCGCCCCCTCTCTTTTCCCCCCTTTTGCTCTTCTCCCCTTGAGTAGATCATCCGTGGGTTCCTATGCCCTTTTCCGCTGATCGCTTTCCTTTGCGACTTTCTTCATATGTTCTGAAATTGATAATGAGTAATGTTAGCTTCCCTTAGAGCGTTTTTCGACCGTTTTTTGCTTCTTCTCCCAAAATTTCATGAGCACTCTGTTAGTTTCTTTTCGTTCCGCTGTCGTCGTTCCCAACTTGACCTTCGTCATGCTGTATATAAATGGCAATAAAGTCGAACGTGTTTTGAGTTCCCGCAAGTTTATCTTCTGTACTTTTTCCTCTCCCCCGTTTTAGTAACGTGTGCGTTCAATTTTCAGAGGGGACCCATCTCCAAGCCATCGACCTTTGTAACTTGAACTTTTTTCGTTCCATCCCTGTTCCTACTAGGTTGGAAGAAAAGTGTCCGTGACTGAACTTTATCTTACCAAGGAGGTGGTTTTGCCAGTAGGAATACATCTTTCATGTATCCCCCCTGTTCCTTGAGCGCCTCCACCGTGCAAGGTACACAAGATTCCCTCAACTTTAAGTTGAATGTGTTGGTGCTTGAAAAACAGTTTTTGTGCATACAACCAAGATCTTTTCCATATCACCCCTTCGTTGTCAGTGTTTCCCAACCAAGAACTGAGGGATAGGCTTAACCGAATCACTCCACTACATCCACGTCCTTTTTTACTCTATGTTAGGAATCTTTCCCCCTTTTTTGCACGCTCCAATTTCTTTTCCCCTTTCCCCCTTCTTAATTCAGAGTTTCAAGAAGGATAAAAATAAAAATCGTTTAGGCCCCTTCTTAAGCCCATGAACCTCCAGCAGACACCCAACCCCCCCCGGTAGATTAGTGAAGAAGGAGGCCCTTTTGATACGGGATTTTTACCCAGTGCGGGCACCATGGCAAAGACTCCAGGTAGATACCATAATCCGTCTTTTTTTCAAGCCTCATCTCTTTAAGGTGTGGCCCATTTGTTGGAAGGGGCATTGCCTCCCTTTTTTGAGTCACAGATCCCTTGGGTCCTTCATTTGAACCAGTAACATTTTCCCAACCGGTTGCCGACCCCCACCCTCGTAGTTCCGGAATCCTTCTGACTGTCAAGATTGTTGTTCGTGAGATTCAAGTTGCTTTTATAGTAAGACCGATGTAAGTTGTCCTTGCCATATTGCTGACCGCCCTGATCCCCTCCACCCCCAAGTAAAACCCAGTCTATTTGCATGTACATGCTATTTCTTTCTTCTAATAAGTTTCTTTTGGAGCGAGATATTTTTGAACCCTTCATCAGCGGACAATGCCCCGATAAAAGACGAGAATGAGGATAAATAGGAACCTGTCATCAATACCAGGGCAATCTTCCAGGGCAAGGAATTTTGAAGGTTTTTGGTGCACGGATCTCCACAACAGCCTGTAGGTCTACCCCCTTCGCTTTTCCTTCCCATCTATATTTCCTGAGCACCTTCCAGGCGAGTTCTTTCCACCTACATGACCTTTCACTCACTTCCCCCTCTCATCTTTTCCATCGTCCAGAAGAGTTTTCCCCCCTTCCATCAACTCGTTCGGCAACCAGTTTAGATCTGAGCTATAGCAAAGTACGGTCCAGTGCCCACGTTACCCTTCTCCACTGAACCTCCTCCACTAGCCGAGGGTTTAGTGAGTTTCGTAGCAGACGTAAGGGTCAAGTGATCAACTTGGGCCTACGAGTTTTTCTCCCCTGACCCTCGCAGTGCAAAATTTGGCCCTTAGTTAAAGGCGTCAAGACTAACCTGCCGTCCTCACTCGTCCCCATTCCGAAGGGCGTATACCATCTATTGAAAGCGTTGCTGGTTGAACTTCTCTTGATCACTTTGCATTCTTTTTCCTTTGGTCTTCCCCACTAAAAGTACTCCTGTAGGGTCCGGTGTCGGACAAACGGTTTTTGCCTGCCTTTCCTATTTCTCATCTGCCTTCCTCTCTCCCCATAATGAGCGGTCAGCACCGATCCCCATTGTTCCCTCCGTCCCCCCTGGTTCCCCCCTTTTGCTGTCACATACAGGTCCTTGGTTGAACCCGATAAGATCACGATTGACTAAACCCGACGACTAGCGGCACATCCCCCTTTCAGACCTCCTCCAACTTTGAGGCCCCCTCCAAGTCCAGAACCTTTCTTACCACGGCCGAAACTCCCCTGTTCTTTCAGCTCTGTGCTGACAATTTCCAGTCCAAGAAACTTGTCTGTGTACGTCTCCACACGTCATCAATACTCCGTCTCCTTCCCCTTAAACTGCATCCCGTCCTTCCAGAATCGTTAGAAGAGCGGCGACACGATCACTGGTGTTCTCCAGCACTCGAATCCATTTTTCTACGGAAGACCCCCGTAACATCCATCTGGGCTCCTTTTTTAACGTATGTTCGAGTACAACGCAGACCCCTTTTCCTTTGAAAATTCAGTCGACCAATCATTCATGCGCATGCCCCGCTTATGATCCCCCAATCACCTTCTGCTTCGTTTTTGACCGTCAGACCCTTATTCAGTTCAAGTTGGACCGACCTCTGTGGCGCTCTACGCTTTCCTACTCCTCCCCCTTTTTCCTCATTCATCGCCCTTTTTCAAGAGTAGTGCTCCCATACCAACCCTTCCCAACTCTCCCCCTCCTTCATAATGAATAACCCAGCTACCGTTTCCAACGGTTTTTCATATCCGCAGCGCCCCTTCAACGTCATTTTCACTATCATCTTTTCTACATAGGTCTTTCTCTAGAAAAGGTGCCTGAACCCTCAGCGGAGTTTGAACACTCGGATGACCTGCGTAAGACATCCATAATCCCCACTAGGTCTGACACGTTTTACCCCAGTCGTTTTTTTTTTTTTTTGGACAATGTACCTATTCCTGATTTCAAAGACGAATAGAAGACTTAGAACCCGTTTTCCAGTCGACTTACCGTCCCCTGTATAGTCAATGTTTTCTCCTCCCCCCTGGTTAACGATCACCTGATACCTCGCCGAATGAGACCCCCCCAAAAATTGTCGCTATCATTCAGCTCTAGCCCGCGCCCCCCCCCAGTGTTTCCACCCTTTTTTAGCGTATTTTTTCTTTCGAACAACCCTCCTACCCCACCCCTTTTCGGAGGATTTGATTTTTTTTTTTCCATGACTCCCCCCCCTTCTTTCGCCACAACACCTGCGATAAACCCCAGTTTCCCAATCTACCAATTTGATCGTTTAGCATCACCTTCACGTTGATTCCTTCCCCGATCCGTTCATTCCCTGAGAGCGTATCAATTCCCCAAGAAAGTTGTTCTTCCGTCAACTTTCTGTTCTGATCAGTGTTCCCTTCCTCTTCTTTTGGTTCCAAGACATCCCTCTGGTCTCACGACTACTGAACAAAAGGCAAGTGACTACTCTAAGACCCCCCAGGTGAATTTTATTCGACCGCCCCCCCTTGACAGAGTAAAGTTACCTCCATACTTTTGTTTAACGGTTCACCCAACCTCCAAAGCGTCGATACCCCCGTTTTTTTCCCCCCATAAGAAAGAGCGCACACGACAGATCGTTACCTTCCGCCCCCCTCACCCCCTAATTTTTCATTTCCACCAAACATTTTTTCTTATGATTCGGCTCCCTCGTTCCCCCCCCTAGAAGACTTGACCGCACCCACGCATTTCCATGAGCGAGATTTTTTCTTCTTGACCATCAGGTTTCATAGTTATTCCAAAACGAGTTTTTCACACCCCCATAGCCCCTAGCTAAATATTTCGCAAACTCCATGCTACTCACACAGTCAACCCCCCACAACATCCATCGCGCAACGCCAGTGTGACACACCAACCTCCCCCCCTTCCCCATCTCCCCTGTATGTCCCAACACATACCTAGTGACTGAGATGTCTTGTTGGTACACTTTGGTTTCACGTACACTTTCCCTTAACGTACTCTGAACGAATCGCGTCCCCTTTACCTCCCCACTCAGAATTCCCCTCCCCCCGTCAACTTGAGTACGGATTTATTCGCCTGTAACTATCCTTTCGACTGTGACTAGACCCCCACCCACAACAAACAAAGTCGAACACCGCTTGGACCGACGAATTGCTGGTGCTCGGTCTTTGCCTACAATGAGCTGAATACGAATTTAGGTCCTTGGACCATCCCTTACGCTTTCTCGCACCCCAATCCCAATGACCAGGACTACTATCGCTATTCGGGATGATGCTGTTGTACCTTCACCAGACGTTCCACTCTTCCCCCGGAACGGACATGCCTGCACAGACTACTTCCCGCTACTACCAACTAGTTCGTTGTTCCGTGTGGCCCCTTTAGCCTTTTCATCAACACTCTCGCTAAAGTAGTACTCGCGTTTCTATTCCTTCTTTTCGACAAGACAGACCCCTCCATACTTTTTACATTTCGAATCTCAGCCATGATCTTGTCCTTTTCTGTGGACATTGTCCGCATCCACTTCGGTGTGGACCCACAATCGTGTATTCCCCAACTAATAGGGCACGGTTTTTTTCTACTTTGATTTTCTCAGTCCTATGACCTTTTTCTAGAAGCTCGAGAAGAAACTAATTACGCGGCGTTTTTTAATACTTCTTATCAATAGAATACAGTCCCCCCCCCACACTCTATTTCTTATTTTTTATCTTTGCTCGGCGGTGCCTTCTCTTCACCCCTCACCGCCGTACGAACCATCATTTTCAAACTGCGAAGAACTGCTTGAACGTTCTTGCTAACCTTTACATTAACCTTTTCCCTTCCCTTCCCCGTCCCTGACTTTTTTTGGTCCAATACCTGGTGTTTCTTTCCTTCACGAGGAGCACGGAGCTGTGTCCTACCCGGGGCCACCCGGCACAGTTTGCTCCTTTTTCCTTAGCCGTGCCAATGCTCACCTCGAGTCTGTGAGCAAACCCCCCCCCCACACCTTTTCCCTTGAGTCTTTTTCCTGACGGAGCGAAATCTACTTACTTTTTCCACGGAGCACCGCGCACCCACATTCCCTAAAACTGAACTTGCACTCCCTACGTTTTTTTGTATACGCCCTTCCCCCTCTGCGACCATACGACCTCTTTTGCGCGTATTCTTGCCATCCCCCCTAGGAGTATTTCCCCTTGACCCCATTCTTTGGGCGAGCGGATCGGCTGCGATCCCTTATAAGACTCGGTGATGAGCCTCAAGGATACAATTCAAGGGGCTATTGTCCTGAAATATACTTCCCCAAATGTCCTTGTTTCCTTCCCCTATACTTAGGCTGGGTACGATGCCGATACCGATTACCTTTCCCGGTGCTTTGCGTCTACCTCCATGCGTTAGATACTCTTTACTTCCCATGATCCCTCCTCCGTCGATCCCCGTTTTTAGACGAACGTTTCCCCTTTTTTGCCCTACCGTTCCCCCTGTAAAAGAAAGTCCCAACCATGGATCGCGCGCTGACCTTCTGAGGCCGTTTCCTCTCCTTGTTCCCAGAGCCTTCCTAGCTCACCCTCAAGTGATAGCCAGGCGGCATTTTGATGTTTCCCCCCATCCATCAACAGTCCATGTGTTTTTGAGCCCTTTTCCCAAATTCGCGCGACGACTGGCCCCCTAAGTGACCTAAACGTCGGAGGCAGCATGAGTCTAGACGACCGTTCTCAAGGCGACAGTGCATAGATAGTCCTGTTCCGTTCTGAGGAGGTTTCCCCCTCCCCATTATCAATCCTGATATTGGTGTCCCGTAGTTTTTTGAGAGTCACTCCCTGGTTCTCCCCCTCCCCCACTTAATACCAGCTTCCCCCCTATTCTTACCTAGCTCCTTCCTCCCAACCCTTCTTCTACGTGCCAAGAAAACGCCAGTGTAGAAGTTGATACTGCCTTCTCCAGACCCACACACCCCTCTTTTTCCAATCAAAACCAACACATTTTACCAGTAGATATGTCACTTCTCCATGAAGTTGTTATTCGTTTTTTTCGTTCGTTCCTACGTACCCCTCTTCGTTTTTCTTTTTTCATAAGTGCTATGAGAGCCCTTTAGCCCGAAATTCCTTTTTTTAAGATAGCATTTTAGAACTCCTGCCCTCGTCTCCATTGAAGAGTTCCAGGCTCTCCCAGACTTCCCCGCATTGACCGTTCAGTTGATCCGTCGGATCCGCCGTTCCTTTGATTTCTTTTTCTCAACGGTGTTAAGTATTAGAAATTTACTTTTTTCTCCCTGATAGGACTAGTTCTGCCACACGTCTTGCATCATTTGCCACCATCTTCCCCTCTGTCCCTCTTTCTGAGACGAATCAAGTAATATCAACTGTTTTGCAATAGATCTCCAGTGCTTCCTCTCCGAGTATATCAGCATACCCCCCCTCGCAACCTTTTTACAAACCTGATCACGTGTTCTTGAAGTACAGTTTTTTTGCACCCCACGTAATTCTTTTTCGTTCCCGTTTCGAAGTCTGTATTTTGAACTAACAAGTAGTTTTCCGGGGCTCGGTCCTGATTCTTATTCCGCTGTGTCCTCCCCCTTCGAAGTTTGTTGTAGAAAGTCATTTATTAAGAACATATTATTATTCCTTTTCCCCCTCTGACTCTTTTGCTTATGCGACCAGTTTTACTCTTAGACATTGAAATGATCTTTCCGATCCACTTTCTCCCATTCTTTGCCATCCCCCTTTTCTCAGATGTTCCCCCCCACAGCCTCCCCGTTTGCTTCCAACCCCCCCGCCCCCATCTCCTTTTCTGAGAACTACGATCAGCTCCCTCGTTCTGAAGCCGATTCCCTTTCAACCCCCTCCCCCTCTCGTGGAATCCTCCTTAAAAGTCAGACACCCGAACTTGGCTGTCAGCTATTTCCTTTTCTTGCCTGTATCCTCCCCTTTTCTTGTTACGTAATAGGTATTCAGCGTCCCCAGCAAACCCAATCCTCCTTCCCCCTCGATTGTTCCTGTACAATTCTGAGCCACTCCCGCTGGACTTTCCTTTGCACCCTTCGTTTTCTTCCAGAACCCAACAAAGCCAGTAGCCACCCCACCCTCCGCTCTCCTCCGTGTGTGAACCTGGCCCGTAGTATAGTTTTATCGTTTTGTCAGCCAAGTTTAGTGCGCTTGAATCATTTCCTTCCTCCCCCGTAATCTATTCTACGTTCTTTTGCCTGTCATGACTTGTGCTCGTGGCCCCTATTTTGCCTTGTCCACAATCTCTATGAAACGCACTTCCTTTTTGCCTTCTTTTCCGGAAGAATTTGTTCCCTCCGTGAACACTCCCCCGATTCTTTTTGTTCTACTTTCTACGCCCATGATTACGACAGTAACGCTTGCTCCTGATTACGCTTATTTGTCGGAATGAGTCTCCCGACCCTTTTCACTGTGTGCTAACGAAATTATCTCACCCATGCCGAGGCACGCCCTCCCCACCGCTCAGTCCCACTTTTGTAGGATGGACCGTCGCCGTGATGTCCTGACTAATCATTTTCCCCGCCCCCCCTTTTCCCCCTTCCCCTGACTTGGTGTTGAGAGAATTTTTTCTCAGTCGTCCTCCAAACGCTCCGTGTTCCCTCGAGGCCCCTCTCGTTTTGTACGTACGCTTTGCGCATCGAAGAGTGTAGGTCGGTGGCCCTCTCGCATATGAGGACCCCTCCTGTCCACGGCGTAGCCGGGGTGATCCTACGCCCAAAAGAGAAGAGGAACCTCCCCGGCCCTTTACCCTTTTTTCCTCTTTAGTATGGCTTTTCTACCCACTAGATTTGTTATCACGATGGAAAATAGGTCCGAAACAAGTTTAATTCTTCAAGATCCCTCCTTCTCTTTGTCCCCCCTAGATCCTTATTAATAAGTTACAGTGCGTGATTCTATTCCATCCCACGTTTGTTCAGCCTTTGTTCATTTAAAGGGCCCTAAAGGCTTAGTTTTGCTACAACTCCTTTGAAGACCCTCTCACCTCCTTTTCAATCGCGTTTTTTCGGCATTACTTTAGTTTAGACGATCCCTCCGTAAGACAACAGTTTACATTTCACCCAGTGTCGTCATTTTTCATTAAAGGTCGACGCACCCCTTTAGCGGACCCAGTGTGCCTTTAATTCAGCATTATTTCGGCTGCTTGCCACTTGCCCCAATTCCCTTAGCTCCAATCTCCCAAGAAAGAGTTGAAGACGAAGTACTCACTGTCAGAAAGATCGCGCCCTGTGAATTACCTCGGTCAACTACTTTTCGCCTTTTGATTCGTGATTTACCAGTAAGATATTGGGAGACCTTTAAGATTTTTGAGTCCTGATATGTACGCGATACCACTCGCCCATATTTCTATGAGATTTTAAGCATTTTTTCGCAATTCATTTCTCCCCCATTTTATTCTTTTCACTATGGTATGCGAATTTTGGCTTTCCCAGTCCAGACGCACCCTTTAAGTACCAGTGTAGACTTCATTGTCATGAGTGCAGCGTCATTGTAGTCTTTTTTGTGAGCCGACGTTCTTCTGACTCAAGCCCTCCCTTTTTTAGGACTTGTCAATGATCGCGCCGCCCGCCTTTGCGGTTTTAGATGCGAACGCCAACGGGCCTGCTCCTGAGCTGTTGTCTTTTATGCATACCCCGTTTTCGTCTTCATACAAAGCCCTATGACCTCTTGTTTCCTTTTCGTTTTCCCAATTTGGGGTCGGAGCTTTTCCGTGCCAAGACAAGCCCTTATGACTTTGCCTCAGATCCGTTGGCATCCAGAATTTGAGAGGAAGTCACCCCCTTGTCGTTTCTCCATCTTCTATTATTGATCCATGAACGTTTTCGGTTCCTTGTAATAAAGTTGCTCGATCTTTTTTGAGGGTCCCTAACACGCTAAATTTTGTCGTAATTTCGTGCCGAAGATGTCCCTCTTTTCTCCCCCTGCCGTCAACTTTTTTTCCCCGACAACTTCCATTACGGCCTTTTATATGACACCTGATCACAAATAACGTGTTCCTTTTTCACGAATGTGCGGCGTCGCTTTGCTCTTTTTACCTTTCCTGAATTGCCACGTTCAGCGTACTGAATTGGCCATCGCTCCTTTGATGGGCTCCTGGCTCCCCCTTTTTTTTTTCACGCAGACCGTGGTCCCCTGTCCTGACCCTCACGGAGTGGTTCGACAGGTGAAATAATGCCAAACGGAGCCGCCCTAAACCCGTTGCCTCTTACCCCCCAGCAGTCCGAACTGTGAATTGATTATTTGCTCCCACCGTTACACCACGTTTGTTCAACCCCCGCCTGTGTGTAAACTGGCAAGAACCAAAGAAATGAAGGGATAGGATTTTTCCTAGAAGCACGCCCGTAATCGTCTGATCTCTTCCCCCCACGATGATCGCCGTGCGGCCCTGCCCGGCGGATGACACTTCTTGTGATTACCCCACGTCCATCTGTTTTCCCCAGTGTAGAACCCTAAAACTTGTACTGTTGAAATGCCATGAACCTCGAACTCACACCCCGATCTAACCTTGCGTGTTTCTTTTTTTCCCCCCCCGATTTGTCGACCGGCCGCTTAGGAAGGTACTGGGCCCCTGTTAAGGTCGATATCATCTCCAAGTTGCCGCTAACTCTTCTTTAGACACTGAGCTGCTGATTGTCCTGCCCGATCTTCAACGTTTTTAAATCTGACCGGCCGGGATTGAACTCAATTTCATTTGAGCTTCAACCCCCCCGTCTGAATTTTTCCCGGCATCCACCCTCCCCCGATCCTTTGCAGATGTTTTTCGATTCCCTCCCCAAAAAGGACCCCCAAGTCCCCTTTTTCAGACCTTTGACCTTCCATAGTCTCGCGAAAATGGATTCGAACTGCCACGTTGAACGGCCCATTTGATGATACGCCC
>Ga0179593_1424487_pt1 | contig 12701 bp, 14 predicted proteins | sample CZODoug2_1_08_16_FD_185931 | JGI IMG/M metagenome (GOLD analysis project Ga0179593, IMG submission 185931) | Vadose zone soil fungal communities from Angelo Coast Range Reserve, California, USA - CZODoug2_1_08_16fungal (PacBio error correction) | ecosystem: Environmental > Terrestrial > Soil >... | reverse complement strand
GTTTGTGTGCGTAATACGTTGAGGGAAGCCTCGTAATACCCTCCCAGTCGTTCTTTGAGGTCCAGGCTGACTGATGTGTGGGGCCTTTCGTTCCCTCCCGAGCCGCCCCTTCGCCCCCTTTTCATATGCCGTCCCTTTTCCTATAGACCCACGTCGAGATTTTGCGGTCCCCTGATCACTTACTTGCTTCCCCCCCCCTCTTGTTCGTTGCTCCTTTAGGACATCCTTTTTTCGGTTCCTCCATCCGTGGGGTTGTTTTTCTCTTTTGTCCCCTGAAGGACTCGGCCATCATCGCACAACGGTTGAGAAGAACCCCCGGAAGTGTTTCACGGAGTGGCACTTAATATGCATAAACTTTGGTTTCTTGGTTGAGTAGACGTCCCGCATTAGATTCAACACTTCCGGTTTCTGGACCGTGACCACCGATTTTCGATTGTGTCATACCTATGTCTAACTCCTTCTGACTTCCTGCTTTCCCTCAGTATTGTCCATTCCACATTTTTAACATCAGCCCTCTCTCGCTTCCAGGTCTGATCAAACCCGAGCCTGCTTTGTCTCAAGGTGTACCAGGTCCCCCAAGAATTTTTGTCGTTCCCAGTTTGTTCGTTGAGTAACCTCGTCACTCGCCCCCACGTTACGCCTTGATTTAGAAGCGCTTTGAGCCTTTAGGAGGAAGATGTTGGATTGCGGGGTTTCCTAGCGAATTTACGGTAGAAAGGCTCAAATAGAGAACAATGTAAGAGTTACAGAACGTCTTGTACCTCCCAGGTGTAAGCCCCGAGATTGTGTTCTACCCGCAGGTTCAGATTCCGCCCTGGACCCCCCTTACTCCAGGAAGTAATTTTTGAGTTCTCTTGCGGATGGAATTCTCGTTTCGCCCCTTTTTTTAAGCAATCCCCCCCCTCATGAGTTTGTCGTTGCCCGGGGCAAATCTCCTTTCCCCTTCATGGTAACGCTCGCCAGTCCACCCAGCGCCAGGTCAATTTTTTTCGATGTTATAATAGAGTTAAATTCCCATTGAATGTAAATCTTTTTGCTCGTCTTGTGTTATTGGTTATTCACTTACATGCCTTTTTTTTTTTCCACCTGTCAGATTTCTACCCATCCCCCCCGCTGACCGGTGCTGTCGTCCTTTGATTTTCCATTTTAGCCCTGGTCATCTCGGCTTCCGGATCAAGTCTTTCTCTTTTGAACTTGCCCCCCTTTTTTTCCTTTCTCGTTTTTGCGGGACCCCAGTTCGTTTTACTCAGTTATCGTGTTTTTCACCCTTGTTTTTCCTACCCATCCCCGCGGGAGTAGTTGGAGATCGAATAAACAGGAGCCCGCGCCTCTTCGTTAGGAATTGCACCCAGAGCCTAAAAAGACCGAGGGGCCGCTCGGGCGTTTGGGTTCAAGATTTGTTCTCCTGGACTTGAAAGGCCGGACAGGTGCCTCGGTCACTTTTTGGACCCTAGGTCCATCAAAAAGTGGGTATCTCAGACCACACTTGCAATTTCGAATTTTTCCCGTACCATTTTTACTCCGTAACTTTCTCTTTCTTTGATTAAAGATGGAAGAATTTGCCCTCCTTTTTTCTCAGTTTAGAAAAGTTTTCCCCTTTCAGTACTCCTTCTAGTAGAAACCCCTTTATTATGCCGCCCCAACTAGAAGAGCCTGTTTCTAATATATAGCCAACATTGTGTATAACTCTATATTTCCTCTATGTTATTTTTTTCTCGTTCCCCGGAGGGACTTTAATTTTTTTTAGGGCTCCCCCCCCCCCACTTCGCCTAGAAGACCGAATGTTTGTCTCCCCCCATTGGCTATGTTGGAAGTTGTTGTAAGGACCACAAGACTTGGGGATACCATTTGATTTCGGGTATCGGATCTCTCCGGAGGTCTCTTGTCCAGTTTGGTATGTTTGTACGTTGGCGATGTTCCCTTGCGCTTTTTTTTCCCTTTTCGTGCATGGAAAAAGTCTTTTGAAAATGGCTCGTGGTGCAGTGGTTTTTTTATTGCGGTTAGTTCCATCTGTGGGAAAAGTATTCTTTCATGCTTTGGGTGTTGCGACAGGGTCTTTTATTGATTTTTCGTATAGCTGTTTGGTCTCGAGGGTTGTCAGTGGTTTCGGTGTTCCGCCCTGGATTGATTTTACCAGAAGTTTTTTTGAAAAGCGACCCACCACAATACAATGGATTTCGGTGGGGTACCCCCCGGTTGTTCGCTTATGGAGCGGAAGTGGTTCCTTTCTGTAGCAAGCATTTACTCTCCACGGATCGAATCCCCCAGGAACATTCTGTTTCTTTAGGTCAGAGATAGGGTAGTGAAGGTCAGCTTTTTTTTGACCTTGCCTTTTGTTTGTTCTTACCATTTTTGAAGGGAGTGCCCCCCGGGTCTGTTGTGAAATCATTGGTTCCCCCTACTCCGATTTTTTCCTTTTGTACCTCCCACAGTGACTTGTGGATATCAGCCCCATTCTCATTTTGGCCCGTTTGTACAACCAGTTCGGAGGCGGGGGGGAAAAATGCTTAGGTTTTTTCCGGTGCTTTTGGCGCTTTTCTCTGTTGCTTTCTAAGTTTTACCAGGTGTGGCAGGCGCACCCGTTCTTTCTGGTTGTCTTCTGTTTTTGTTCTCCTCTTTCCCGGCCTTTTGTGTCCCTCCTTCAAACTACTCTCTTGTCCCTCATCCTCGTTTTTGTTTGTGATCTTTTTTGTGGCCCCACCCCCAATACCCCGCCTCCCCATCTTTACCTTTAAAAAGAACCTGCGTTGTGCCCCCCCACGCCAGTGTTTCCCGGGACCTTCCTCCATCTCTCTTGAACTCCCCACCTTGGCGCCGCCACCTCCTGCCTTTTTTTTTGAAAACCTGCCCCCCTTACCTGTTCTCCCCGTATGGGTTGCTGAACCCTTTCGACTCCCCTCAAAATTTCTCCGGGGCGTGTTCCCCCAAACCCGCCCCCCTGTCTTTTTCCACCCCGCTTTGTTTAGAGTAGTGCGTTTACCCGCCAACCCTAAAATTTCTTTTTATTTTTCATTCAATATCTATGCCTAATTCGGACCCCAGCCCCCCGCATGGGTGAATTTTTCGGAAATTTTAGATTCCTCTTATTCATACTCACATTGATCCCCACCTTTGACCCCCCCCGTTCCCCCCCAAAAAATAGATTGGGTCTTGTTCCCAAAAAATTTGTCCTATATGTCTTCCCCCCCCATCCCCCCCCGCCCCCAGACCCTATGAACCCCCCAGTTTTTTTACGTTTAATACAAAGGCCCCAATGGAGCCACAACGCAGTTCGAACTTATGTGACCAAAGATTCCCCATGAACCTGACATCCCTAGAACTCCAAAATCTGATATCCCATGTGGCCGCCTCCACCCTGTTAACAATATCGAAACCATAACCCAGAACCCCCCCCCAATATGTACCTCTGTCAAGATTCACTGCAAACTCCTTCGGGCTCCGATAATCAAACCCAAACTGATGCCATCATTTCTCTATCCCCATGCGATAATAAATTTGGCCTTACACTGCCGTATTATCGAAATTGTTCCCAGAAACCCGTTCAACCCACAGCCTTTATCTCGTCGTCCCCAATAAGCTCCGCTTCCTGTACCCTACTGGCTGGTCGTCCCCTCCCCTACCTGGATCGAGCAGCAGTCCACCTTTTCTTCTCTTTTACGTACTTTGCTTGTTCTCCTCCCTCAGTCTGAACTGAGAACCCTTTTTTTTCTCCCCGGCGACTTTTTTTAACTCACTTTGTAGATGCAAGTTTTTTCCTCCGGACAGCCCCATGCGATACGAGAACCCATGTAGGGCCTGCTGGTGATTCCGGAGCACAGGAAATAAGGTGTGCAATTTTGATGCTACACCTGATTTCTGCAGCGTGTACCCCCCAAATTAAGAATTCATTGCGATTCCTTCTTTGCCTCTCCCCTCTTGCCACACCCTACCCCCTTGTGCTCTCGTTTCGATTTCACTCCAGCAAGAAGTGCAATTTTTTAGCTATCACCGTCACTCCTTGTGGCCTCCCAACACTTCCCTTCCCAAAATCCTGGTAGTGACGTAGTAACAAGCTTGGTGAAGAGCCTCTAAATTCATACTTGGACCACACCATCAAACTGACATACCCTTTTTAGATAAAGTATACCCCCCTTTTCTCCAATCGGGAGGCTATCCTAACCCCCCCCTGTACGTGCTGTCCCGAACGGCGTCGGCCTGATCCATGTTTTTAAAAACAAGCTTCCCACGTTTGAGGACGTTCACGACCCACTCCACTCAAGACTATCCCCCCCCCCCCCCTAAGAGGCATTCCGGTCCCGCCAACGCGAGGGCCCAATTAGGCCCGTTTTCCTGACTTTTCTAGGGTTCTACTGTTGTCAAAGGATCGGCCAACCCTGGTTTTACCTTGTCCCCTTTGGCCTTTACAGCATTTTTCGAGGGGCGATCGATGACCCCCGGTCAAGCTTGGAGAACTCTTCTAAGAGTCCTCTCCATTTTTTCGAATCACGGCTTATTTAAGCCGGGGTCTTCCCTATCTGCTAAACGTTACCCGACGCATCGCATTTTCTAATAGTTTTACGGTCCCTTTTTTCCTTTCATCCTCCCTTTCGTCCTAAGGCTCCGTTTGCTCCTTTGGGTGACTTTTTGTAAATAACCGGATACGACAACCAGGACCACCAACTCTCCCCCCTGCGAACATCCTCCGGATTTAAAACTACCTCCGTAAAGGGGTTGCCTCCTTTTCGTCTGCATTCTCACGAACCAGTTTGAAGCGCCACACATGCTCTGTTGAATCCTCGTCCACACCGGGTAGGACCCATCGCCAGATATCTTGTGCAGATTAATTCTGACCTGCAGCGATTACTGACTGTGACCCCCTTTCTGTATGAACTCATATTCATTCCTCTTGAGCAATGATGCGTACCCCCTAATGGCGTAATGCAAGCTCCCTCCTGCGTAGATGAGGAGTAGATAACTTGTTGTCCTGACTCCGTCAGACCTCCCCTGTCGCGACACGTTAGCAATCGCGTGCTAAGGAGAAAATAGTCGGATGTTGAGGACGATAGGAATGGGCTTCGATGAGGGCCCTTCACCTGAGGAACGAGAGGTTGCCGCACGCCGTTGTTTTGTTTGATTTAGATGGTGCCTACAGCTTTTCCCCCCTCCTCGCCAAGTCGTTTAAGTCCGCACCACCCACTTTCTGGGCATGTCTTCACGTGCCCTTGCCTCAGGGGTTTCTGAGCATTTTCGTGACGGACCGAGTACCACATAAGTGTCCGCGTACCTCACAGGAGAAGGAGATTGCCGAGTCTTACTCGGACCACCGGCGTATTTCACATGGTGATCCTCCAATTTTTGGGAATGACCTCTTCCCACTCACCAGGCTTACCGATAACCGCTTCCCCAAGGCCACTAACACCTTCAGATCTTTTTGCAGAAACTTGTGTCACCTCCAACGGATCATTGTGAGGGAGATGCAAAGTTTGCTTCGTTGAGACCAGATTTTTACTAGTCCCTCGTGCCGCAGGGATTTTGCCTCGATATGCACGCGTGTCGCGGCCCGATCGTGGATGTTTTAGGATCCGAGGTCAGCAAATTTCACAACCTAGAGCCAAATGGACGGGATTACAGAACGTCGTTATTTCCTTTATCCTGTCACGTTTAGAGATGCGTCGTGACCTGTACCGATGGTCTGGACTGACGCCCGCGACAGAAGGACTGTAAGTTGGCATTGCGCTAGCTGATCGGAGGGCTTTGTTTGGGGACTTTGTCTCCCCGGTGGCTCCCATTGAAGCCCCCAGAGCAATTTTGAGCGCGTCATTTGTGCACAAGGACCCCACTGTTTTTATTGTTTAAAACGGAGGCCACCCTCCCGGCCGGCTGTGACGTTTCAGGGAAGATGGGTTCGGGAATGCGTCCGTGTGCCCCGTCATTTGATGCTTTAGTGACTTCTTCCAGGTAATTATTTTTTTTTGACACACAGGTTCCTCCGGAGAGCGAGCACAGGCCTAGGACGGTTTGGTGAGAAAGGCTCCAGCTTCGAAGTTTTTGAGGCGGAAGTCGCTATAAATACGTCTACGGCGGACAGGGGGGAGATGGGGACCCAGGGATCCCTCTTCCCGGAATGTAGAGTTGGTCTTTTACCGGAAACCCAAAGGGAGTTTTATCGGCCCAGACGAGACCGGACATGGTGTCGGCAGCAGTGGAGTGTCGGACCCCTGAACTTGTCTGACTATGATCCGGATATTTGGACACCCCCGTTTTTTTTCTTCTCTTATATGAGAGTGGGCCCGGTGCACGCTCGCTCCCAATTCCGTGGATTCCGGATTTGTTTGCCAGATTTTGTGCCCACATACGCCGGCTCTCGGTGCACGGCGTAAATGTGTTTCCCCTGCTGGGACCTAAAATGACCATCCACCTGCACTTTGATTTACGTTGCCATCTAAACACAGCGCAGCCCCCGCAGACTTTATTGGCTTTTCCGTTCTTCCTTCTCCGAAGTTCCCTCCGCTGTCAAACTTTCTCTGTTTTCCCTCCTTCGTTTCTATCACAACTTATCCCCTTTTTCCCTCAGCCGAGCAGATGTGCTTTGCTATCTCGCGTCCACCTTCGATTTACGATGATTTTTTTTCTAATTTTGATCCTTTATTGGCTATAGAATGATAAATTCCTTTTCCTTTTTGCCGTGATGGCGCCACTTTTCCCCCCCCTTTAATCCCCTCTTTCATTCAATTAGGTTCGTACTCTCTAAGTAACCTTAGATTTGCCTTCCATTTTCGGTTTTTTATCTTTACTTCTTGAGTGGTACTTGAAGAGGGGGGATCCTTTTGGGTTTAAGGGTGGCTATGGGTTCGAGGAGGCATCTTTTGGATTAGTAAACCATGGTGGATCTAAAGGGACCTTGGTGACTTCCTTTTGGTATAAACTTGGAAAAGTATTACATGAGGCGGTGAGCAATTGTTTCCTTTCTTTAGTCTTCCCCTGTTGGTTCGTTGTTCTTGTTTCTTGGGGTTTGAATTCAAAGTTTTTTTTTTGTGACAGATACCCAATACATGGAATTTTTGCTATGGTTTGGGTAAACGGTGTCGTGTCCATTCTTGTCCTCCCATGAGTTTTTCATTTCTTGTCCTCCCAGTGAAGACCTTGGCTCATGATCCCCCCCCCAGTGCGTTGTAGGACGAAGTCTTGTCCTTCTCGGTCCGAAAACCTCGACTCTGTTTCCAATGTGTGTTGCCTTTTTTGCCCCTTTTTTTTCTCCTCGTCTCGATTGCTAAAAAATGTTATTCCGCACCTTTGTTGTTGGAGCAGAGCCTACCCGTTTATTTTCTCGCTGTTTAATCAAGTCTCGATGCCGTCGTATATAGAACAGACCCCACTTGGATGTGGTTAAGTGTTAGTTCCCCCACCGCTCCGGGAGGGGACGGGGGTCTGGCCGTAACAATGGGCCGGGGCCCGTTTTCATCGGGGTTGATTAGGGCGGGGAGACCTCTTTCCGATTTTTTTTACCCCGGAGGCCACCCCTGGGTGGCATGCCCTGTTACTGATGGCTTTTCGTCGGGGAGAATATTTCCAGGACTTTTGGGGGGTTGTTCAAAGCTTCTATTTTCTACTCCGTGTGTGGGTTGCGAGAAGGCGAATCTGCACACCACTACGCTCCCTTAATAGTTTTAAACCTTGCTACCCCCCTCACCCTGCGTCTGACATCAAATTCACCCGGAACATCCCCCCCCCCCCAAATGACTCTGACTCCCGCCCCCCTATGCATCCAACTAAAAGTGGCCCCCCACCTCCTCAGGGACTTTGTCTTAAACACTGAAACCGACTTGGTGTCATAATCGTGGACGTCCACCCATTGCAGAGAAAAAAGCCTCGCTCGCCTTTGAACGCAAACTTTCGAACGCACATGTGCTATTGTCTCCCCCTTTGTAAAAGCCCACACCAACATCCCTGTTGTATTGTGAATATCAAGCCGATACCCATTTGCTAAATCGACCTTTGACATTGATTAAGGAGCCAGGTTCTTTTTTACGTCGTGAAGCATAAGCCGCGTAACCAGATTCCCCGCCACACCGTCCCACGCCCCCTTCAGGATTGGGGTTACACAACCCCCTTTCCCTCCGGTCCTTAATCCCCCTCACCAAAGTCCACTTATTGACCCAACACGTTGAGCTAGTCCTACCCGTACAATGCCGACCCCCCCACCCGGGACACTAATTCCCGAGGATTTTCCCCCCTGACCTCCCTGCCACGCACCCCTTTCCCTTTTAATCCTTTGTAGACAGCCACGGCCGCCTCAAGGGAACACCCCCTTCCCCAACCAAATATTCAATATCCCCTTCAAGCTCGCTGCCACCTCACAATGGATTCTTTTCGCTCAGTTTTAGAAAATTTTTAACGAACAGACCCAAGATTGAGCCCTTCCAGTTCCCCTTCGAATGGGCGCCCCCGAACCCCCCCCGTGTTTTTTTTCCAACCAGCATTTTATTTTAGTCCCCGTCTCTCGTCCCTTGTCGCCATTCACCATACTAGTCCTAGCGCTTCGTATTTTCCTCCCCCCCCCCCCATTCCTCTTTTCTCTCCACCCTCTTTCACCGCCCCTACCCACCCGTTCTCTCTCATTCTCCCACCCCCTTCTCTCCCCCACCTTCCCCTCCCTTCTCCCCCCGTCCACGCCGTTCCCCTCCCTTTCCTCACCTCACCTACTTCCTCATCTACCCTCGCGTCCTATCTCTAACCCCCCCCTCTCTTCTTCCCCCCGTCTCCCTCCCCACACTATCCCATCCCCCACCCCCCCTTTTTTATCATTCTCCCTCCTTTCGCCCCCGCACCATCACTTCTTATCCCTTCCCTCCTCTCCTCTTTTCCTTGGCCCCCTCGTCTATCCTTCCCGCCATCTCACCCTTTCCCCACCTTACCTCCTCTGCTGTTCTCCCATTCCCCCTACCATAGCCCCCCCTCCGCCTTCCTCTTCCTCTAGTCCCTCCCCATGCCTCCCCCCTTAATGTCTCCCCCCTCATCCCCCCCTACCTTCCCTCCATCTCTTCCTACCATCCACTCCCCCTTCCTACTCATACACTCCAATCTATCATATTCTTTGTTCTTCTTACCTCTCACTTATTCATATCTCTCTTATCGCCCTTTACTCCAGACCCCACGACCGCCGCTATTTTTTCGAACAGTCGATTTTCTCCCCCAACCTTTTTTAAGTCGAGATCGCACCCCACCCCCGGCTTCTCTGGTTGCGTACGTCCCCAGTCCCTTATTTTGTTTAACACCCTCCTATGGTGAACTTTTTTTCGAACCTTTGCTCACACGTTAGACCTTCATGACGGATGCTCTTGGCCAGCTTGTTTTTTTTTTTTTTTTTTTTTTCTTTTTTTTTTTTTTTTTTTCCCAGCGGCCAATACACTCCAATAGAACATCGGGCCGGCGCCTCGTTTTTTTAGTGCGATACCACTAAAGTGAAATTTTTTAAATGTTTAGGTAACAAGGAGAACAGCTGTCCCACCAATTTTATCCACGTCACACTGCAGCACTTGCCCGTTTATGTGACTCTTCCCCCTCTTGAACCGCTCACTTTCCCTATCGTTCGTAGATTTCCCTTCCCCCCCCCAACCCCGAGACTTTATTGTTTCTGATCTCCATCTATAGCCGGGTTTTTATTTCTTTCCCCCCCAAACCAACTGTTTAAACCCCCAAGGCTTACGCGGTTCATCCACGCCCCTTTTTTCCTCATCCCAATTTAAAGCTTCCCACCCCCACAATAGGTCATAACTCAGGGATACGACCCTCATATCCCCAATCGCAATCTTCTCGATCCTGCACTTCCCAGATTCGGTTTCAAGGCATGCTATAACGTTTTTTTTTTACAAAACTCCGTTTCCAATTGCCCTCCTTTCAATACCAAGAAATTCATATTGTCTCCCCACTGGACGACATCGGCGCCGCCCCAAGAGAGGGAGGAGGAAATACAGTCGGAACTCTAGTGGCGACAGCGTTTTACCAGGTAACCAGGGGTCCTCAGAAAAATTGTCACCTAAGTAAAAGCCATGTTTATCGAGGGGGACCGAGGCCCGTGCTAAAGCGATGGGCCAGCCCCTATCACGAGAATACAAGGAAGATAGTCTTTCCGGGGCAGCTTTTGGCTTCGTCCATGAGAATTTACGGTTAAGACACTTTTCTCGAGGGCTGACCTGACGCTGCTGTTTATGAAATCAGCGTCTTCGCAGCGTAATGGTTGCGCGATTGGGGCTGCCTTCTTCTGGCCGAGGCTATCAACCGGCAATCCCGATCCCTTTGCCGCAATCGGCATACTGACCTCCATCGTTCCGGAGGGTGCGCTTTTCGATGAAATTCATCCCGAAACCACTGGGAAGCGCAATACACGCTCCTTTTGTCAGGGAAACCCCGTTTCCCCTCCCGCGTTCGGGATTAATTTCTTCCCCCTAATCGGTACTTCTCCCTTTTAGGGAGTCCGCATGACATCTTATGTGAAGATCCCTCCCCGTGCAGACGCCCCCTGCGGTGCGTACATTCCTGTTTTGCGTCCACCGCTCCCCCCAATAGGTTTTGCTGCAGGCGTCTACCTCGGTGACATTGTTCGGCGAACATGTGCTTCTTGAGTCAAGACCTTTCACGAAGGGAACCCGCGTCCTTCGGTTTGCAGGAGCACAGCATTGTAATTTCTCTCGTTGCATAATTTTAACACATTACATCATAATCCGTTGTGTTTTTTTCTCCGCTAGTAAGAGTTCCTAAAAGAATTCGATACACTTCGTTTTTATCCATCACACCTTTCTTTCTTGTTCCATTTGCGTTTATGACATCTGACTCAATGGGTAGAGTCCAGTTTTCCGAGCTTTTTCCCTTTCCTCATAGCTACACAAAGGTGCTCTATTTTCCCGACAAAGCTCCCTTTCTATTTGCGTTTTTATTGATGTGACTCCGGGCGTTTTTTCCCCTGGCTGCTCTTCACGGCTGCATGAACTCCCTTTACCAGTCCCGTCGATTAAGCACTTTCAATGATTGACATGTCCTCTACCAGTTCCTCGATTGGCCAGACAATTTTTTGTTCCGTCAGGATCCTTTGATGAGATTCCATGGTTTTTTCTCATTCCTCCTAAACTTTATCCCCTTTAACCGATGTACTCTCCGTTATGCGTTCCCCGGGATCTTTCGATTTCAGGGTCTTCTCCGAGCTATCCCCAGCAAGTGGCCCCACTTGCCAACCTCCTTTCGCTCTTCTGATGTCCTTGACCTCCGCCCATTCGACCCTTACAGCGTGCATAACAGCGGGGTCTAAGTAGAGAAGGTTTTGAAATATCATCTTTCCTTCCTGAGATTTCTAGGTGGATTCCCCCCACCTCTTTTGGGCCGTGTTTCGCTCTCTCAGCCCTTATCAAACGGCTGAGTGCTTGCCCAGTGTGCCATTCGTCCCCTTTTTCTTCATTTTTCCTGGTTTTAAAACGTGTGCTCGAGACCCTCGACATGCGAATGGTATGATCAGATTTTTTTCCTTCTTGTTATTTGAAGGCCTTAAATTTTCCCTTGCTTTCGTCCCCCAGTCTTGTGGTTTGTCTTCACCTTCGGCTTTTTGTTTTGTCCCCCCCTTTTATCCGGCCCTTCCTGGTCCTCCGTGTGTTCAAACCCCTGACCCGGTGATCATCGCAGGTCAATATTTCTCCTAGTGGTTTTCGGGGGTGGCCCCCTAGTTCTTTCCCGTCTTGGTCTCTTTTGCCTTGGTAGGTCTCCTTTTATGAGTTCCCCCCGTGTCGTCATCGACGCCTGTTTTGTCCCTTGAAGTTTTTTGGAGAATCACCTTGATTAGTTCTATCTACACCTTCGCCTGCTTTGCTGTTGGAAGGAAGTAAACCGACTCTGGTTAATCTCCTTTGTAGGTTTGAAGACTTGTGGAGAGACCAGCACTTTTCATGCCCCCCCGTTTATCGCCGAATTTTTGGTCCGCTTTACTAAATTTCCATACCAACTTCCATTGTTCCTGTTCTCCCCCCCCCTTCTCCCACGTGGAGAGAAAGTCCCCCCCCCCCCCTACTGTCTTTTTTCCTTTTATTTCTCTTCCCTCTTTTCTTACCAGACAGAGATGTGCCACTCGTTTCTTAGACACGTTTAGACACAGGGTCTCTTCATACTTTCTTTATTTCGTTCACAAAAAATTTCCCCCCTGAACCGAGCCGAGCATGTCTTCCTACTCTCGCGAAAATATGGAGGATGGTTACACTCTCTTCTTTTTTCTCCTTTTTTCTCGCTATTATTTTTAATGACTTTTTGATATCTCGTTCTTCACGTTTCTGTGCGACAATTCTCCTTACATATCATGGTCGGTCTTTATTTTTACTCACCTTTGACTTCGGATTCTCTACAATTTTTTCTGCTGGTTAGATTCGGTTTTATTTCTTGTTCCATGAGGGACTTCTTTTTGTTTTGCCTGTTTTATGGTTTCCCCCCTTTCTCTGTTGCCTTTTCTGGACCCCATTTCAGGTCTCTCCCAGGTCCTTTTGAGTTCGAGGTTGACTTTCTGTATCCTCCTTGGTTGCCCCCTATTATCCCTGCGGTTAGCCATTGTTGTGTCTTCTCGTTCCCCCGTTGTTGGGTGTTTTTTCGCGTTTGTTTTGAAGAACTTGATTCTCGCCCCTTTTTTTTTTTTTTTTTTCACTCATCCCCCTGGTGTCTGGTTTGCTTTCCCTGTTGTTGACGTTATACGC
>Ga0179593_1418783_pt1 | contig 12701 bp, 11 predicted proteins | sample CZODoug2_1_08_16_FD_185931 | JGI IMG/M metagenome (GOLD analysis project Ga0179593, IMG submission 185931) | Vadose zone soil fungal communities from Angelo Coast Range Reserve, California, USA - CZODoug2_1_08_16fungal (PacBio error correction) | ecosystem: Environmental > Terrestrial > Soil >... | reverse complement strand
TATCATTTCCACTCTCAGTCATCCTTTTTTTTTGCCCAGATTTTCCCCCCATTTCCTTGAGTCAAATTAGGTGTTACTCTTCAGCTCCTATCCAAGTTCCTCCCCCCCCAACACTTCAGTGTATAGGGGTCGTTTTTTTTTTCCCCTTCTGTTGAAGTTCCAGAGCGCCCTCCCCTGGAACCCCTTTCCTTCTCCCGAAATCTCAGAATCCCTTTTTTTTGTTATGATGGCTTCCTTGCCCCCACTTTACTGTTTTGCTGTTTGATTGATATTGGCATGTCCCCCTTCCCTGCTTTTCAAGCCCGGAGGGCACCCAATCTTGGTTTTGTGCTGTTGTCGTTGACTTTTTCCTTCCCGCCTAGCTGAACAAACTGCAAGCCGCTGTCTTTCCCCCAAACACGACGAGGATCTCCTCTGCAAAGTTCTTTCCTATTTCCCTTAGCAAGGTAGGAGTGACGGAGACCGTTCCTTCCACATGTTCGCCGTCACCCCTGTTTTTGAGTGGACATCCCCCCGTGTTCCACCTATTCCTCTGGATGGCCTTTGAAGCCTCTTGACACCTCTTCAACCTTTCTCCTGAGAGCTTTTTTCAGCCACCCAAACACTTCCCGACAGCTCCCTTGCAGTTTTCGCCCCTGGAAAAAAGCCCGAATGTCTTCCCTCTTCTGAACCCAAAATCAGGACCCCTTCAATCTCCCCCCCCTGTGGCTTGCTCTGCGTCGGTCCGAGGGAATCTGTGAAGCGGCACTTTTTTCCCACAGCCAAGAATGATCATTTACCGTGGTTACACGCGCTGCCCAAGGTTTTTCCGATCAACGGAGACTGGGGGTCATGTCGCGATTACCCCCTTGATTCCCCATTGGGCGGGGAGTTTGTGGATGGGATTTAGTTGATTAACCAAATCTTTGCGAACAAACTTGGACTACGACTCGTTCAACCCACACCCACCATAGACTTGACGCCCGGGCCGACCCAGGATGCTTTTTCGAAGGAACTAACACTTCCCATTCTATAAAAAAAACTCCCCTTAAAATGTGACTTGCTTTCTCTGCCCAGAATGCCTTATAACAAAGGTTTTTTTCCCTGTCCCAATTCTCCCCAGTCCTTACTATTCACAACCTCAGGACTCTCCTTCCATTGCAAGATCCAATCCCCCCCCGGGGCGGTGTCTTCAACACTCTAACGTTCGTTTCTTATTTCACCTCTTTTTGAGTGGCTCCTTAGGTTGGTAATTTTTTTTGGTCCAACTACTTCCAAGTTCCGCAGTCTTTTCCTCAGGTCTTTCTGACGTGTCCTTGGAAACACTTTTGGACTTTTATTCTACGTTTTTAACCAACCCCCCTGACCACTTCCTGGGACAACCCCCGAATAAATGTCAGACCGGACTCGGAGTCTGCACACGGCATGGGTTTAGGCCTAGTCACCGAATCAGCCTCACCACCTCGAGACCCCCTGACTGAAGGTCCAACCCCCCATCCTTTTACACAACTCCTGGATTTATTGCTTTTTTTTTCAAGCTCCCCGTGTCCTACCGCTGACTTCAGTTCCCCAGACATTTTTACAACGTTTTTTTAGGAACGTATGTAGATCTTTTTAGTCGCCCCCCACCTTGTTAACACCCCTTGAATTGAAACTCAGCCTAATAGGTTTTTAACTGGCCTCAAGAACCCTTTCGGCAGTAGTTCATCCTTTTGACTGTCTTAAAATCCTGTCCGTGGTTTTTCATTCTAATTTCAGCGTCTGAGTCACCGCCGCTTAATACAGTTTTTAGATTGCGGCCAACTGATTTGCCTTCGCATGGCTAGGTTTGCACCAGAAACCCAATCCATCCCGTCCACGCTTTCCCCCCAGGGATTTTCCATGCCCAGCCCACCCCCCTGCCAGTTTTTAAAATTCTTCGGTGACAGAGCCCCTTTTTTTTTTTTTCTGCTGCACTTTCAGCGAATATTTTACGGATTTTTCTATAGTGAACCATTCGTTCACCGCCTTAGCTTTAGTGAGTCGTCCAGCCTCCCCGAGCACTCCACTGTTTTTTACTGATTTTTCCTTTTTTTTATACCCTTTGCTCTGCATTCCTTTTGCCGGGCTTCTTTTTTTCCCCCCTACGTGTTCACCACCCAAGATGACCTCCCGTTCCCATCCACTCCGGCCCTATTCAAGCCTTTTACCCCCATTTTTTTGCGTCCCTTTTTGACCTGTCTTAGCTACGTTTTTCTATTGCGTGGAGGTCCGGCCTGTTTATGGGTCCCCTCAAATAGGGTGTTTTTAATATCCTCAATCTAGCACCTCCCCTCCCCCCCACATGCGGTTTCCCTGAGCCTTCCCCCTTTTTTGAACTTTCATACCTCACCCCCCGAGCGAACCTTTCTTTGTAAAGGTCATTTCTTACACTTTTCTAAGTTAGGTGTGAACTTTTCTTTTGACCCCCTTTTTTCAACCCGAGGCTCAAACGTCTAGTTTTTTTTTTTTTCAACGGGGAGTCCAGCCCCTAAGAATACGTCCTCAGTGGACTCCCCTTCCGCTTTTTAAATCTCCATTCACACTTTTTTCAGCTCCGGTCAACCCCCCCCTTTAGTTTTTCCCCCAGGCAGGCAGTCCCCCCGTTTCTTTCCCCCGGGAGTCTTCTTTTCCCTTTCGTTCTATGACCCGCGCCGTCTCCTTTTTCCCTGTTGGTTTGACTTAAGTTTCAGCCCCGTTCAGGTAACGAACACCTTCCCTGTTTACGCCCGGGTTCTCTTTTTTGCGTCACTTAAAGTTCGTTACCGGACAGCCAAGAGGTATTGTTGCGAAGTTTTCGCGTAGTCGCCAGCCATGTGGCGCGGTGAAAAACTCTGTCCTCTCTGGTAATGATCCCGCCAATTTTGTGGCTTACTGCTAAAATCCCTTTGGTGTTTTTTTTCTCCGATTTGACTCCCTTTTTTTCCCCTTAACTTTGCTACACCACACTAGGATTGTCTTATCTTCCTCCAAGACCCTCAGGCGTCGCTTAACCCCTCAAAGATACTGTCTCCTTGTCCACAGGAGGCGACCGCTCATAAACCCCAGTCCCCTCATGTTGCCTCCCAACCACAAGGACAGTTTCCTTTTTTTTCAGACGCCGGACCAGCTATTCAAAATGGTTGAGTTCCGGGAAGACCCTGCCTTGCTTTCGATAGTATTCCTTTTGCCCCATGCTTGATCCCCTTTCTGATCTAAATCTCTCCTTTCTCCTTCACTTTGTGTTGTTGTTTTCTTCTTATAGATTTTTTTTCTGCACTCCAGTGAATTAACTTCCAAGCTTGGCTTGTTCTTGGCGTCGCTGAGAGATCAGCCATACCGATGCGCTGCCGCACCCCCGTATGAATCGGCGGTGCCCCTTTTTCCAAGTCTTTCGCCCCACTTCCCTTCCCCGGACTTTCTTTTCTGAAACCGCGGCTTGTCCAATTCTTCCCCGGAGAAGATTGTTTTAAGCAGGTTGAGCACTGTTTCTCCGTTTTTGAATTCGTCCACCTACAGACTATTCTTTTTCTTTTTTATTCAAGGATTCCCTCCTCATTTTGTTTTTTTCCGGCGAATCTTCCTTGCCTTTTTCCCAACAAGGCTGTCTAGTCCCTCCTCTGATTTTAGGCCTTTCCAATACCCCCCACCTTGGCTGGATTCTCCGTCCACCTTCGAAATCCCCCTTCCCTTTTTTTTTGGTGTGACAAACTTTTTTTTTCCCCCCTTTTTTTTTTTTTGATAAGTCCAGGGGGACCAATACCATCGTGATGGTTTTGTTTTGTTTCGTGCCATGTTCCCCCCCTCCATAAGGGATCCCCCCTTCCTTTTGAGCCCTATGTTCAGTCTTTTCGGTTATTTATTTGTCGCCAATGTGATTCGCACCCCAAAAGGATTCACCCCCAAGAGTTAGTCCCTCCAGACCCGAGAAAGATAGGTACGTACTGTCTTAACGATCTCCCTGTGACTCCCCGATTCATAACCGCTGTTCCCCTTACGTCCCCGGGCTACCCCTAGGTGTGCTTTGATCTGTTGATTCTGCGCAAGCTTTTGTTCCACCTCCCCCCTGGTTCGCAACTTTTTCTTTTTTTCGCAGGGTACACCATCCCCTTCTCCTCGTTTCCTTCCTTCCAGGGCCTGTTCCCCGGCGGTATTCCTTTTTGGTTTACTTTCCCCCAAACGGAACAACCCCTGATCTCCTGGTCCACCCACGCCCCGGCATGTCAGGTTTGCTCGCATGATATTCCATTCACCCCACACTTTTTTTTCCGAGTTTCTTGGGAGAATCTTCTCACCCGCACTCCTAAACACGTACGTAAACACTTTTATTAACAAATTGAGTGTGCCCTTGCGATTTTCATTTTTTTTATAATTACATTGCCACAGTTTTGCCTTGACCCTTTTTTTGCCGGGCGAAGCACTTTCCTTTTTGACCAAGTTGATTTATTGGGCAGAGTTTTCCGCAAATTGAGTAATCTACCTTTGTTGTTCTCGGTATTATCCCTTTTCTTTAAGGAATTCCCCAAGAATTGATCCTCTCCTTTCCCTCAACTATGGTCCCAATTCTCTTCCGATTTTTTTCCCGCATTTGAGTTTTGTAGCTTCCCCCTGTCCTTAGGTTCCCCCCCTCTTCCCCCCCTCTGTGGATTTTTTTTTTTTATACCTACAATGGGGACCATGTGTATTATTTTAGGTTATGCCCTCTTCTGAGCCCCCGGAGGTCCCTCCACATCTTTTTCCCCCCTCATGGCGTCTCAAACCTTTCACACTCTTCTTGGAAAAGTTAGTCCCATCTCCGCCTAGCCGTCCCTTTGCCGTTTAGTGGTTATTCCTTATTTTTTTAATTCGTTTACACTGGGTTCTAATGTTTTTCGGAAGCCTTCAAGTTAGTTTGTCTCCCCCACGGCTCCCCCCAATTTTGGTGCTGACTGTTGAGTGTGCCCTTTTTTAATTTTCTTGCTTGAGTTTCCCTCCTTTCGTTGGGCGTTGTCTTTGAGACGACTCGTCCGGCCCGGCTTTTGGTGGGTTCTGAACCTTGATATCTCTGCGATCGTTGCAACTCAGTCCCTTCCTTAATAGTTTTCCCCCTTAGGTTCCTACGTTTTCTTTGTGTTTCTCCACCCCATCCCTCTTTCCCCCCCCGTTTTTTCAAACTCTTATTTTTCCCCCTCCCCTTCAGCCACTTCTACCTTGCGGCACCTTTTGGACTTTTGACCCCTTTGTCTTCCTTCCGCGCCCACAGGCGTCGTGATGAAATCTTTTCTTCCCTGATGCGGAGACCCCCCTACTTTTTTTTTTCTAGGCAGGCGGCCTTAGACTGACCTTCTGGTTGGACTCCGTGGTCTGGTTTCTGTGTCTTTGTCAAGGTTTTTAGTCTTTATACTTTGCCGATATCCAGGAATTAAGCTGTGAATGGTGCTTTTCATTTGATGGGTACGGAATACTCCCTGGACAGCCAATAGTTGGTTCCTGCCTGGGACTAGGGTTTCCTGCCTTAATCGGTTGATTTGCGTCCAACTCTTTTTTTCATACGCCGTTTTTTTTCTTTTGTTTTTTTTTGTGAAAAGACAGACGTGCATTTTTCCCCCCAACACTCAAGTCTCCGGGGCCGATTAGACCCCAAAACCTGCGAACCCCCCGTGACCCCACCCCGGAGGATCCTTTGATTCCTTTTGGGTTACGTGACTTTGGGTTCTTCCTCTTGAAGATTTTTTTGTGGATTTTTGAGGACCACTTTTCCCAAAGCTTGTCAGACCCCTTCTGAACTCGATGCGGGTTTTTTCCGTGAGTCCTTCTTTTCTTTGCAGACGTACATCACCTCTCTTTTTTCGTTCCGTTCCAGGCCTTTTTCGGATTACGGACAGGTTGGCTTTTCCATTTGATCAATCTTGGATGGTTTGACATCGATTTCCTGCCTTGAGGTCCCCCTTTACAGTTTTCAACCGCCTTGGCCAGTTAATTATTTGTCCTCCCGTTTTCTTCGTATTGTGGGTCTGGACCACCCCCTGGGAACTCATGCCGGGGAGCTTTTCCCCCTCCATCTTTCTCTTTCCTTCATTTAACTTTTTTTCTCTCCAGCTCGTCGTGGTAATCAGTCCAGGCCTACCGGCCTTTTTCTTCTTGACGACAACTCTTGTTCCGAACGCTTCCAACGTCCACAGCTTCCATGTTCACCTTCTCAAAATTTTCGTCCTTTCCTACCCCAAGGACCCAGTTCTTTTCTCCCTTCTCTCCCTCCAAGGCCCAGCCAACGACACAAGCGGGACCTGACATTCCTTCCGAGCCATCGTATGTTTTTTGACTGCCTTCCCGGCTCTCCGAGGATGTCCTATCTGAGATTTTTAATCACTTGGAAGGCCCCCCGGATCCCCTTTCTCCCCCAACCCTATTACACACTCGTCCTTTTGGTTTTAATGCACCTTGATAGGGCTTTGGTCTCTGACTTCGCCCGCACTTTTTTTTTTCACCGCGACTTTTTTTAAAAGGTTTCCACCATTCGATTATAGTTTTAACTGGTTTCAATGTCTCCTCTCCCTCCACGTGTTTGTTGTTTCCTCTCCTCTTTATTTCCTTCAACCGGATCTGAATGGTTTGACCAATCTTCCAATGGCGGGCCTAATCCCTCTGTATCCCGCGACCAGTCCCCCTTTCCTTCCCCCAGCATTTGTTTTTTTAGGGTTTTACTCGGTTTCCCGCCGTTTTTGGCATTCCGAGCTTAACTTCCTTTATGAGAGACCCCCTTTCTCCCTCCTCTTCCGCATTTTTTTGAGGGAATTTTGTGACCCATTTTTATTGTTTTTTCTTTTGCCCTTTTGAGACAGTTCATTGTCCTTGCTCCTTCTCCCCTGATGGTCTGCTCTTTTTTCTTTTTTTTCCCTAGACGCGGCTTTCCCCGAGTCACACCTCGTAAGGTTTTTTTTGCCATTACCCTTTTTTCCCACCTTGTCTCATGAGTTTCGCTTCCCTTTTTTCTTCCCCGTCGATGGGGTTACCCCCGTCGTTGTCGTGCATTGTTTTTTGCCCGGTTTTTACAAACCGCCTTTTCCCGCCACACTGGAGTCGCCAATCAACCCCTTTTTTTGCCTTGCTTTTTTTCCTCTTTCTTTTCCACATAAGGCCACTCTTCCCCCCATGCATCGCTTCTCTACCCTACCACCCCTTTCCCATTTCTTCCTGTCGCTCCCTTCCATTGAACAGGCGAGGTCTTTTTCCTCTTTTTCGGGCCCGGAATTCCACTCCGCTCTTACCCTCCAGCGCGTCTCCCGTTGGCATCTTTGAACTTTGGAATTCTCTCCCCCCCCCTTTAAAAGCCTTCTAGGTACAAAAGTACTGGGTCTTCCAAATTGCTCCCCTGATCTTGACAGACCTTTCGTTGCCCTGGTGAGATCTGACTCTTCCAAGGTTTTTTTTTTTTTTGTTCTTGTCACTTTTGTTCCTCCCCTGAAAAAACGGTCTAACCACTCATTCCTCCCCCCTTCACCCGAATCCGCCCCCTACTTTCCCCCCTGAATGTAGAAGACAAATTCCCCCCTCACTGCAAACTTGTTTCCTTCTTCCCCATTTTCGCAGGCAGGGGATATCTTCCCCCTCCCCCTTTCATGACAACTTGCGTCCCGATCATAGTTAAACAAACTCCGTCATCTCGGGAAGGTCCTGTTTTTTTCATAAAAAGGGTTTTCGCATTCCTTCATGCCAGTTCTTTTTTCTTTTTTTTTTTTCAGGACTGTCGGTCGGTAGTCGTGTTTCCCTCCCCTGTACATTCTTCAAGTTTTTTTTAACCCTCCAGACTCTCCGTGCGGTGGATGAAGGTCTCTACGAGTGGACCTTTGTCCCCGTGCTTCGCCTTTTCCACACCCATAACACATCTCACCCCCGAGATTTTGTGCAGGCCTTGTGCGGCCCCCTGTTCTGAGTCTCGATCACCTTCAGTGCTCGGCCGTTATTCTCCCCAAAAACCGTTTCCACCCCAGATGAACCGTTTTCGGCCCTCCGTAATAAAAGACCCCCCTTGCTCCCTTGTGTAAGCTCTGTGTGCGCGGCTTTTTCCCTCCACAACAATTCCCTAAAAACCGGTCAGTTTTACTTTTCTAGGTCCTCACTGGAAAATCTCTCTTTTTTTTCTCCCCAGTGCTCGTGATTTTTCTTTCAATATTCTGGTTTTTCTCACCCCTCCCTTCCCGGTTTCCCCCTCTCGGGCAGGACAGGTCTCATATTTCGCAGTGTACAACTTTTCCCCCCAGTCCCTGTTACCCTTTTTTTTCATAACCTAAATTCTTCCCCCTGACCTTTAGTTACCTGTTGTGTCAGATGTCATCATTCTCTGGGTTTAAGTTTTTTCTTTTTCTTTCTGAGTTACCTTTCTGTCCGACTTCAGTGTTCTCTCCCTTTTTTCTAACTCTTTCCCTCTCCCTCCCCACCAAGGGGTATTGAGTGTTTATCAGTCCTCCTTCACGTACTGGCAGTCTATGACCCCCTCCCCGGCAACACATGACTTCAAGTAGCCCCAGCTTGCGATTCCATTCCGGTAACCCTCAGTTTTTTTGAAAGCCCTTCAGGTCTTCTTTTTTTTTTGGATGGATTGGACTTTGTAAGTCCTTTCCCTCAAATTCCCAAATCCTTTTTTTTCCCCTAGAAGATACAACTCTCAAACCTGTCACTCCACTGTCTTTTCCATGAGACTTGTGTACTTTTTGATTGCCCTTCCCCCCCCCCAAGAGACTGCCCCTCCTGTCAATGCCTTTCGAACTGCGAAACCTTATTCCCTTGAGACCACAGATGACTCACCTCGTTTTACAACGGTTCTGCCCTTTTTTTTTTTTTTTTTTTTTTTGGCCTAGGAGGTGCAGTGTTCCAGGTTAGCTTTCACTTTCCCCTTCCCCCCCGGTTCCCTTCGACCAGGTCCACCGGGCGTTCCCCCCTTCCCCCTGAGACCATATCAAATCGCGACTCTTTCTCCTTCTTTTGAGGCCGTACTCTGTTTTCGTACTCGTCTGTTCGCCGACCTTGAGTGACAGATGCCGTAAACGGGTGCTTCTGGTCCGCTGTATTTCCTCCCTTTCCCCGGCGGCCATGGCAGAGCTGGTATTTATACTCTCTCTTTTTATCAAGAGACCACCTAGTTCCTGACATTCTTTGAACCATTCGTTTATTTTTCACCCCGCCCACTTTGATGGATACTCCTTCTTTTCTGACTCCTGCTTTTGACTCTAAATGTAACTCTCTCAACTTCTCTTTCCCCCCCTTGAATCCAAGGCTTCTGCGATTCCCCCATGTTTTCCCAATTCTTTTCTTTGTTCGTACACCCTGCTCTCCTGTATCATGGATTTTGTCATAAACTCGAATTTGACCCAGGGTGCCATAAGACGTGCAGTCAGATTTCATCCCCGGGTTATGAAGAGACACTCGCACTGACCAACAGTTCGTTTCTGATAAAACTGCCAGCTTGAGGTATTCCCCCTCTCTCTCCCCATCCCCCATATATTCCTCTCCCTTTGTTTGTGTATAGTCGATTTTTACCGAACTATTTCCCTTCAAGCGTGGCCGGTTGTGTAGGCCCCTCATGTTTTTCTTCATCTTTTCGCCTTGTACCGACACCCAGTATGAATCGCTTTGTGCAAGGTCCCTCTGACCCAAGAGGCGCCACGGGGCATTTTCCTTTTGTTTTTTTTTTTTCCCCCCAAACCAGTCGTCTGGGAAACATTTTTTTCTCCGTTGGATTTTCAGCTTGGTACCTCCACCCAACTGTTAGTTCCTGTTCTTCGTCCCCCAAGCCTTACCGTTGATGATTCCAGTCAAAACTGCATTTATTTTTTTTTTCTTTTTCCCTAAACCTCCCGTGAGCCCGCTTGCATTTCTGCCTCCTCAAATTGTTGTTTTTTGATATTACCCCAACGAGACCATACCCTTTTTCCCAAATAAATTCTCTAGGATGATTCTACGCGTTTTGAGAAATACTTCTCTCTTCTGTCTTTTGACATGTCCAGAACTCAGGTGTTCCCCCAATCCCCACAGGCGACTCAGTAGTTTCTCCTTCCGATGTCCCCCCTGGTGTCCAAACACCACCTTCTTTAGGCGTGTCACCAGGCGCGTCCTTCCTGAACGCGCTCCTCGATTTTTTAGTGACTGCCTTCGAAGCCCCTCCCCTGTTCTTTTCGTGGAAGCCCCAGTGTACTTGATTTTCTTTTTCCAAACTTTCCTTCCGTAGGACGACGGCTGCTCTCCGAACCCGAATGGTCAACTTCGCAAACCTGTCTGTGTTTTTTTTCGGGCACTGCGGGTTCGCATTTTTTGCCAATCCTTTCGCTTCGTACTTGCAGGCCTCAACCGGCGGCCGCAAGTTCTTTACGTTCCACAGACCCAAGTCCACCACACCAGTGCTTTCTCATGGAAACCGTGACTTTTAGGTTTCCTCGACCTTCCTATTCGAGGCAGCACAGTGTGTTTTTTTTGTTCCTTGTGTCCGAGTTGGCTTTCGACCCCCGGCAAGATTTCCCAAAGACGCTCCGGGCCCCTTTGCGTCAACACGGAGTTGGACCCTGCTTGCAATGCTCTGTCTGGCGACGGCTATTCATTTTTTTTTTTTGTGTTTTCCGCCGAAAGCCCCCGGCCCACCGTCTCTTGACAGTTTTCTTTTTTCTCTTTTTTCGCGCTATATATTCTACCCCCTTGGGCTGGGCCTTTATTCTGTCCTACGTTCCCTGTCCTCTCACCTTTTTCCATTGACTCGAAATACTTTTTTCCCCTGTTTTCGCTCTTTTGGGTCCGGCGTTCGCTGCCACATCATCGTGGGTACTACCTCATTTTTTGGTGTTTTTTTTTTTTTTTTTAGGACCTTGTCCACCCCCCCCCCCCGATTTGGACTTATGTTGCTGCTTTTCACCCGAGATGTCGTGCCGGCTTCTTTTCCTCGGCGAGGGATTTGCGTTTTGTCACCCGGTTGTCACTAGCCCCCCTTCCCCACAGGACGGGGCATAGACTAATTTTTACTACCTTTCGGGCCATGAGCCCTATGAAATTCTTTTTCCGGGTACCGGTGGGGCGACCCTACACGCGCAAAAACTTTCCCCCCTCCACAACCGGCCAGTTGCTTGACTCTAGTGGCCGGGCCAAGTTTTTGCACTTTCGCGTGCTTTCTGGCGGTTGATGTGGGACATAACTTACTTTGCCCCTGGTCAATCACCGGTTGGGACCCACCATTCATTTTTTCCTCCGCTTAATTTTAAGAACCCAAATTTTGCCTAGACCCCCTTTAATGGAAAAAGGATTTTTGATCTTTTCATTGGTGTCTTGCCCCCTACCTTCATACCCACAACGTTTTATGTTCGATACATTAAAGCACGTTCTTGTTTTTAAGACTTTGGGGTTAAACTGTTTCCCTCCTTTTATTTTTCCTTTTGGGAACGGGTCCTGTCCTCCCTCGTTCCAACCAGTGCATTACTCTTATTGGCACACGTTACTGTCCCTAGCTTGTACCATACCCAGTTTGGACGGTAGGGACAGGTCGGTCCCTGCTGGGATTTTGAAGGAAAGTTGTTTCACTATAGGGGCCGTTTGGGTTGACAGTTTTTATGTTTTATATTGCCTATCTCGGCGGCCTTTTTCATTTTCATATCAGGGTTCATTCAAGTGGATGTTATTCATGTTGACCCTCCCTTTTTCCCCCGTATTTCTCCGTTTCAATTTTTTGGGCTTGTAGGGTGCTCTCTGAAGCTGTTTTTTGTTTTATCGCTTTTTTTTTCTACCCGGACAGCGCCCCCCCCACCCCCCCCTACGTCCCTTTGATTGATGTTCTAACCCCAACCCCCCTTTTACCCCTTTGAACCCAGGGATCTTTATCGTAGAAGGGGTCATGCGGCTTGTTACCTTATGGTCCAGGAGTTCTTGCGTTTTTCCTCTTTCCATTTTTTTCACAAGTTTTCCCGCCGGCTCAGAGACCGCTTCTGTGTTTTGTGGTCAGGAGTATTGGTAGGGAAGACGTTCCGGGAGTTTTCTTTTTTACAAGAACCTTTCCCAGACTTTACTTCTTTTACGTCGTTAGGTGCCCCAGTCCGTTGCTTCCGGCAAACGTTGGCTTGCGGCTCCCCCTCCCCTCTTGAGGGGTTTCCATCTTGAATTTATCCAATTTCTGCCTCAAGCGGAACCCACTTTTTTCCAGGTTGCTGATCCTTTGATTTCCTCCCTCCTTTTGAGGATTCTTTTGTTCCTGTCACACGGTCTTTCCTGCAGCAGGTCTTACCCCTTCCCCATACCTGGCCCGTGTTATTCAAAGTATTTTCTCCCTCACGTCTTTGGGTAATTCTTTCCAGCCCTCTTACCTGGTGGGCCAGTTGCCGCGAAGCCGGCCCCGTTAGCCCTATCTCTCTCCCTCACAAGGGGTGATTCCCTCCCCCCCCTTTTCATTTCAGGTTCGGTTCACTGGACAAGGAATGTCCAAACTTTCCTCCCCCCCTTCCCCCTGACCCCCCTGGCGCTGCACCTGCCCCTCACTCGTTTTTGTTGAAGCATCGTCTCGCGTCGGGATTCTCAGAGCCTATTAAGTGAGCTATTGACTGGCCCTGCCCCCCAAATGCACGAGCGAACCTTATGAACCCCCCCTTTTCCCCAACTCGGCTTTTGCGTTCCCCACTTGTCATTACTTGGTGCTTCGCTTAGCCCTGTTGTGACATCTTTGAACAGGTTGACCCCCACCCACCCTCACCCCTGTCTCATCCGCTCCCCGTGAGGCC
>Ga0179593_1521160_pt1 | contig 12702 bp, 18 predicted proteins | sample CZODoug2_1_08_16_FD_185931 | JGI IMG/M metagenome (GOLD analysis project Ga0179593, IMG submission 185931) | Vadose zone soil fungal communities from Angelo Coast Range Reserve, California, USA - CZODoug2_1_08_16fungal (PacBio error correction) | ecosystem: Environmental > Terrestrial > Soil >... | reverse complement strand
CTTATGTTCTTGAGGGAACGATTGACTTTTTTTTTCTTTTTTTTGTTAGGGCCGGACGCGCCTCCTTCCTCTTTTCTTGAACAGTGGATTTAATCGCGGAAAGGGATAAGCGTTCTCTGGGGATGGCTCTTCTCCTTTCGCTCTCGAGCTGAGAATCTCTACCTCTTTTTCCTCTGTGACTCTTGTGAGTTTCCTTCTCCGGACGCGATATCTTCCTGGACAAGCAGATCGGTTTACCCCCTTTTGGACCCCGGTTTTTTTTTTTTTGGCACAACGATTTTGGCCCCTTTGCAGAAAATCATCAATCAAACGTTGTTTTTTTCCCCCTTCTGAGATCGTGTCTTTCCGTGATAATTTGCTGGTGGAGAACGGGTACCCTCCATCCAACGAATGCGCACAGTGTTCTTGTGGTTGGACTGCGTCTTGGCTGGGGGAGCTTCTTTTTGCAGTCGTAGTTAGTTTCGTTCCTCCCTTTTTGATCACGTTTTTCAAGATCCGGCGAAGATTTATTGCCGAAGCCATGAAACGATGGCGGCTTAGATTCCCTGTGTTGCGGCAGTTTTTCCAAGCGCTACATTCAAATTGCGAGACGACTTTGGCTTGATCTTCGGTCTTTGGAAGTGGACGCTCTGCCACCGGCCCGTTTCAGCGCGCAGCCGATATTGCGTTTTTTTTCCCTCCGCCGACGTTGACGGGCTCCTGTCTCACGGAAGCGAAGAAGGAAGAAACTCGTCTTTTTTTTTCCCTTGCGGGACGCAGGGATGCGAATCTTCTTCCCTCTTTTTTTCTTTCTCTGGGGGTCGGGGACGATTAGTCGGGCATCTTTTTCATCCTTTTTTTCCTTGCTAAAAAACCCCTTTTTTTTTGCTCGCTACCGACGGGCGTTCCTCTTCGGGAGTCTTTATGAGGATCCTCTTTTGGTGTGGCGTCACTTCCCATAATTTTTTTTTCCTTTTTTCATCACTGACGCATTCTTGGCGCAGTCCATGTGGATCCCTTGGAGACGTCCCCGTCTATGTCTCGTTAAGCACGGCTGGTGGTGGAGGCCATTGCGATACCCTTTCCCGTTTTCTGACCCGTCCTCCTTGTGTGGGTTTGCGGACGGTAGTGATTTCCTGTCGAAGTATCAGTGAAGGATTTGACTACTATGGCTTGTTTCCCGGTTCGCAGGTCTTTTCTTCTCACAGCGGACCTAGTGACGGTTCCGGTGGGGCGAGATGCACGGCGATTTCCGTTTTTCCGTAGTTTTTCTTCCGGCGCAGCGGTTTTTTGAAAGCTCGGGAGTTGTTGCTTTTTTTCCTCACATGTTCGGGAAAGCGGATCTTTTTTCCTCCTCCTTTCCCTTTTTCTGCTTTTGAATCTCTCCCTCTTTTCCTTCTTCTCCCGCCGATACCGAATAACTCCACGGTACATCGAGCAAATTGTTATTTTTCCCACGCCACCCCACCGCGAGCATTTCCTTTGTTTCTTTTTTTTCCTACTTCACGCAACCCACTCACTTTTCCACCCAGCGTCGTAGAATAGGTCCGCGTGTTCGACGTTGCGGCCTTTTTCGCCCCCTCTTCGGCGCAAATTTTCTCTTCTTTTTCCTCTTCTAATTGCGCGTCACTACCGTCGCCCTGTCGCCTCATTCGCGGCTACTTCGACAGCATCTCCCCTTTCCGCCCACCACCAGCCACGCCTTCTTCCCCCTTCCGCTCTCATCGCGTACTTCCATGGAATGAGAAACATGAAATTTTTCCCGAGCCTCGCGTCGGTGATTAATTCCGCTTGACATGCAGTCGACGCCACCTCCCCCTTTTTTCTCCACAGTAGAAGCTTCGCTTTTTGTTAGCGATACCAGAAAGTGTTCTTCATTTTTTCTTCTCTTCGACCTCCTTACAGCTCGTTCCTCTTTTTCCATCATCAAACAATCGCGTATCTCGGCCCGCCCGGTCCCCCGCACACTGTCCCCCCCCGCACCCCACCCTCCCCCCTACCCCCTATCCACCCCCCCCCCCCACCCCACAACCCCCCCCCCCCCCCCCCCCCACCCCCCCCCCCCCCCCCCCCCCCCCCACAGCCTCCAGGACCCCCGTCTTTTTTTTTTTAGCCCCCTCCCCCGTACCCCTCTGCATATGTCCGCACCCCCACTGATGACGTCACTTTGCAGACGACTTTTCCCCCCTTTCACCCCCCCCCCCGCCCCATTCCCTCCGCCCCCTGTCGGAGCACTAGTTTTTTGACCCTTTTTCCCCCCCCCTTCTCCTCGACTTCATACTGCAGGGCCCCTGGTCTGTTTTCCCACTGACCGGCCGTAATGTATGAGCTGACTCGCCAGGTTCGTTTCCTCTTTCTTTCTTCTTCCTGCTCCCGTCGCCGTTTGTACCCTGGTTGGTCGCGTCTTCGCCCTTTTTTTTCCCCTCTTTTTGGCGCGCCGTGGGTTCGTGTTCTTTCCTTTTTTTTTCCTCGCAGTAGCTGTCAACTAAGGATCTAAAAATCTCATACTTTGTTTTCCCCCCCTTCCTTCTGGACAGTGTTCTTTTCTTGCCCCCCCCTCTTTCTTTTCCCTTTTTCCCAAGCGCGGCAGATTAACGGCAGACCTTGACGGCCACAAAGACACCGTGTTTCTCCCTTTCAGTGACTGGCCGACGCGTGCCTCGCGGTTTTCCCCCCTGTGATGGTACACGTTCCTTGCAATTTTTTTTTTCCCCCCACTTTTCTGCGAGCGCACATATAGTCACTGACTTTCTCAGCCCCCTCCCCCTTTCCTTCCTTGTGTCGTCTGTCATCATGCCTGTCGCTCTCAACGAACCCTTTTCCTTTTGTGAAATGATTCGCTTCTACTGATAATTGGTCCGTTCATGACACACACGCTTTGACTTGGCCCCTCTTCTCTTGCTTTTTTTTAGCACCCGTCCGTTTTGTCACCCCCTTTTTCCCCCCCCTCTGTTAACCGAAGATGCGGTACAATCTGTGCCTCCTCTCCCACGCATCTGTTCAACCACTGATGCTGGCCCCACACATCCGAACCGTCTCAGCTACACTTTTTTCTTTTTCTCCCCTCTTTTTTTTCATCGCGCCCCTCTCATAAATGATCTGGGCCCTTTCAAACGAATTTACCAGAATATGCCTCCTTTTTTTCTTTTTGTCCACCTCGGACATGGACGCACCCTTCCTTCTCTTGCCGGATCTTAGGGATGGTTTTCCCTACACTGACGTCTTCCGGGAATTCTTGAAGTCTTTGTTGCCTCTGTATCAGGGAAAAACCGCCCAAATTCTTTTTGGTCGATGGCGAAATAAGGGTACTTCTTGTGTTCCGGAGACATGCAAGGAGCGAGACGAGTCTTCCTTTTTTTTCACTTTTTTTTCCCTTCCCGATATGGCTGTTTCCGCTTCTTCTTTTTCTTCTCCTTTTGTTTTCCCTTAGGTACTTTGTGGTTAAAGGTTTTTTTCCCTCCGCACTCCTCTTTGTTAAAAGGTTTTGGTTTTGGTTCCTGTTTTTTTCTTTTCCCTCCCTTCTCTTCAATCAACCCAGGCTTCCCCCTTTTCCCAGCAAACAATAAGGTCGCCTCGCATAGTGCTTAAGGCCCTTTTTCCCCCTCCCCCTCTTTTAACTTTTCCCCCTCCTTTCCCTCTCCTCGCATCGACAATCCAGGAAATCCCTCTCCCCAGAAAGCCCAGCCGCTGCTTAATGGTGCCACAAGTCCCCTTCCCTTCTTTGCGCAAATACCATTGGAGTCCCTCCCTTTTCTCAGATCGTCACGGATGGTTTGCACAGACATTCCCGCCACTTCGCTCTTTTTCATCTTAAGGCAATAAAGAAGTCTTTGTAATCATCCTTTTCCCTTCTTCCATCCCCCCCCCACATCCAAATACTATCAGAATGTAGTCAGTAAGCTGTATTTCCAGTGCCCTTTTTCCTTCTTTGCTCCACAAATTCCGGTCATTCCTGTGTAACCTCTGCTTTCTCCATTTATTTGCCAGGCCGACGCCTCCATTTTTTTGTTTTGTTGAGGAGAGATCGCATGGGGCGGCGGACTGGAAATAAATTTCCACCCTCCCTTTTTACCCTTTTTTCCCCCCTGGAATGGACGGTACTTTTGTCCCTCTCTTTGCAGTACGAAAAAGTGCTCCCTTTTCTATTATTTGGTCATGTGGGTGATGTGCCTGAAGGGATGAATTTCTATGAGTTCTTTTCTACTCTTATTTATTCAATTGAATACAGGCCCCTCCTCCTGAGGGTCCGGTGCACCATCCGTGACGATCTTTTTCTGTATGGCCCGCTGTTACAAGGGCTGCACGATTTTCTGGGCCCCTTCCTTTTTCTGTATCTTTTTTTACCCCTTTCCTCTCTTTCTGGTGATGACTGGTACAGTTTTTCCTATGCGCGTGGTGGGAGAAAGAACACCGGATGCCTTGGTACCCCCCCCCCCCCTCCGCACTTACTTCCCCCCTTCCCCCTCAGGGTTGCGACCTGATTGTGTGCTTTTTCCTTCCGTAGTGTCCGATGGAGTGATTGAGTTTCTTCTGCAGTGGTCCCTCCAGCAATCACCCCCCACCCCCCCCCCTCTTTGTGATGAATCGGAGCTTTGGAAAAGCCAAAAACTTTGAAACACAACGGACCTCCCCTCTTCCCCAACTAACAACGTGCTTCCCTTTTTTTCCTCAAAGATAGGGGAAATTCACCACAAGGACAACAATTCGGGACCTTATCTTTCCGTTCACCCCCACAGGAGATCAAGTTCAACTTTTTTATTGCTACCAAAACCGGTTCCTTTTCGTGTTTTCATGATCAGGATGATTGGAAGGCATCTAAAACTCCTCCCTTTTCCTTTTTTCTTCGATCATGGAGGCCTTGCTTCTTTTCCCTTTTTCGTGCAGAGGATGTTTTTTTTTCCCCGTCCATGCGCGGCCCAGAACCTTTTTCCTTTCTTTCTTTGTGAAATAGGCCCCTTTTTTCCAAGATCATTGAGGCTCTTTTTAATGGCGCGATTTTAACCTTTTTTTCTTTCTTTCCGATGATGGCGCCGTCTTTTCTTTTAAAAGTGGTGGGCGTGTCCCCCTTAATCATGCCGTGGTGATGAGATGGTGAGAGGCACAAACCTTCCCCTTCCCCCCTTCCCATGCAACCTCCTCCTCAGATGTCCCAGTAACTTCTGCCTGGAGAGCTGCCAGATGTGAACCCAATCCTTCTTCCAACCTTTTTTTTTTATTTTCCCTGAGAAGGCCGACGATCGGCCTCGAGACCAGACCGAGTGGAAGAACCCCTTTCTCTTCTAGTATCCCCTTTTTTTTTGCAGCCAGAGGGGAAGCAGCTAAAGTCACGAAGCAAAGAACGGTCCAAGGGCCTCCCGTAGGTGCGATTTTTGAATATCTGTTTTTCCTCCTTTTCCCCCAGTCGCGAACCAGGAAGAACCCCCTTCACAGAATGACCAGAATAAGTCTTCCCCCTCCCCCCTTGTTCTCTTCCCCCTTTTTCGAGAATGATTTGCCCTCCCTTCGAGCGCGACTCCGATGCCCCAGTAGTCGACGCAGCCCTTTTCTTCCTTCGGATGTGAATGCACCTTTTTTTTCCCTTCCAAGAACTCCTTGATGTAGAAAAGCCCATCCTCTGGCTTTTCGCCTCGCCCCGCCAAGCATTTTGGTCCCCTCTTCCTTCAAAGAGTGAACAGGCTTTTTTTCTTTTTCAGGAAGGCTTCACCATCATGGATTGCGGATCTTTTTTCTCCGTTTTCGCCATGGCGCCCCACTCCTTTCCGCAATGGAAGTTCCCGAGAAAAGAAAGACAGTACCCGCCCCCCCCTCCCCCCTTTTTTTCCGTCGGCCACAGTGTTTGCCCCACTTCTTTGCAAAACAAGGGCATTAGCGACAAGTTTTCCCCCGGGGTAAAGGAAAGGCTGACAGCATCTACTTTTCCCTTTCCCTCCCCATGCCGGTGCCAAGCATCAACTCTCTCCCTTTTTCTTATGACGGCTTTTCCATTGTTTATTAGCTGCCTTCCTTTCCCTTTCTGTTTGCGACGTTTTCTACCATTGTACTTGCAGAGGCCGCCTCCCCTGCTGTTCAAGAGTTTTACTTGGTTGCCTCCCCTGTCCTGGAAGCAGTTTACTTCTTTCTAAAGCGGATGCGGACCGGATTTCCTCACGTTGTTGTTGTGAGAGAGATACTTATCCCTCCCCCCCGGCACCACAAATTCATCCACTGTTTTCTTCGTTTAGAACAGTGTGTTCCCCCCCCCTCCACAGCCGCCGAGGCCAGTTATACGCGAGCGGCCATCTTTAACCCGATCGCAAACCACTCACTTTTCTCCCCGCAGAGAAATAAACACCTCCAAGCCAGTCATCAATCCGTGGATCATTTCGCATTCTCCCCCTCCCTTTGAGGTGTGGGACACCCCTTTTTTCACCCTTTTTTTAATGCTGGTTTCCGTTAAACCGGACGAGGCCAATGGCTCCCCTTTTTTTCTCCTCCGGGATGGATGTCCCCCTTCCTTTCTTGCTGTATCGGTCGGGACTTTCCCCTGGCATCGCGCCGAAACCTTCAATGCTAACATGCTTTCCCCCTTTTCCTTCTTTTCGTTCCCCCGTGCTCTAGCAAGAAATCATGATTTTGAGGAAGATAAGAGACGCCCCACCAATTCATTTTTCCCCCCTTCTTTTCGGTGATCGGCGGCTTTGATCACCCTAACGTTCCCCATCACAATTAATAGAGGGATCGTTTTTTCTTGCTGTCATTCACGATCAGCATTCCTCCCTCCCTTTTTTTGCGTCGAATACTGATTTCTTTCCCTAGCGATAGGAATCGGCTGCTTTTTCCCATTGCTCGACAAAAGGCCAGGAAGACGAATGGTTCGCGTTTCATTCTTTCTTTTTCCCTTTTTTGTTTCTCCTGGTTAGAGACCTGGTCACTTCCTCCCCCCTTTTCTTACAAAAAATCGAACCTTATTTTATGACCGTTGTGGTCTGCGTGCATTTATGGACCTCTTCCCCCCTTTTCTGAAAACATCTTTCCACTCTGATATGGAGCGGTCTTTCTCCCCGGTTATGTTTCTTTCCCTTCATCGTCTGGTCTATTCTTCATGGGCCCAACCCTCCCTTTCTCACAAATGCGGGCAGCCTTTTCCATTCTTCTTCATGAATCTTTTTCTCCGCCCCCTTTCCTTTTCCTCTTCTCTGGGCAACAGCTTTTTCATGTGTCTCTCTCCCCCTCTCACACACCATACACAACGGCCTTCCCCGCTAACGCCACCAGTCTTGTTCAACCTGTTCTGACCCCCCCTCTCCCCGCCCGTTTCTTCTGTGTTTCACGACAAGTTCATCGCGCCATTGCTTTTCCATTCCATGATCTGGGCAAAAACCCTTCTCTACAATCCGATTCCCCCCCCCCTGGCCCAAGATGAAAGGTGCGTCTCTATGGGACGACGTCCAAGCACACCCAATTTCCTTCCTTTCTTCTGGATGGGGAAGCAGAGTCCCCTAAACTGAGTTCAGTTCGTGACGTAATTTTTCCTTCCTGCCCCAAAATCCTGATCTGCCCCCCCCCTCCAAAGGGAGCCCCCGCCCTTTTCTGGCGCACCGGGGAACGTCTCCTGGTTTTGACTATTCTTTTTTCTCTCCCTGAGAGAGCCTTGCCTTATGGGTGTCTTTTTTTCCTTTCCCCGATATGGGCTGTTATACAAGATGATGAGTGCCTCGTTTTTCTTTCCTTGCCCTTTTTGTTAAAGGTTTGTCCTCCCCTCCTCCCTGATTTCCTCCGCATACTCTTGGGTTCAAAGTTTTTTTTTACCCCCTGCTTCAGCTAAATACATCCAGAGGACACTCCGATTTCTTCCTTTTTTTTCCCCCTATGTCAGCTGTGGCTTCAGGACCTTTTTTTCTCCCAATTGACAATGGTTACCCTTTTTTTTTCCCACAACGGAGCATCGCCTCGAAATCGGTGCTCCCCCCCCTTCACTGCCCAGCCTCTGAACATTCCCCCTTACCCCCGGAATAGTTCGTGGAGAAAATTTTTCTTTTCCCGGCGGGCCCATTACATCGGCCGGCCTTCAAGATCGGATGGTTTTCCTTTTTTTTCCTCGTTCGCCCTTTGTATTAAATGGATCCAGACTTCTTCCCTTCCCCCTTCTGCCAGATAAATCTTTCCCCCCCAAATGCACAAATACTCTAAGACGGTTTATTCCTCCCCTTTTTTTTTCCCCTCAACCAGGACGGTGTCCCTTCTTTGTCTTTCCCCCTCCAGTCCTGGAACAGAGATTGAATCCCTTATTTCCAGGCGCAAGCACCATTTTTCACTTTTCCTCTTTTTCTCGTCTATGCAATGGAGGCGTGGCGGGCTTTTTTCCTTTTTTTTCCCCCGCAAAGAAAGGGGAGATGCATCTCTGTCCACACGTCAAGAAGGCCCCAGCCTTTGTGTTCTCTCCCCTCCCTCGTAAGGACCACATTTGATTCTTGTGAATGAAGGACGGTTCTTCCCCTCAGGGCCTGACGGATGAGTACAAAGAAGTTCTGAGTCTTCTCCCGCGTGGTGGCGTACCCCCCCCCCTTCCCCCCCACCATCGTGCCGATCTTGAGGACCGGCGATTATGGCCCGCTGTTACAGGGATGACCTGTATTTCTTTCTTTTTTCCCTTTTTGGCAACATTTCAGAACTTTTTTTTGGCTGGTACAGGCGGGATTCCGTTCCTTTTTTTTCGGAAAAACCTGCGGCCCTTCCTTTCCTTGAATAACAAGCCAGGTGCCACTCCCTTCTTTTCCTTAAGGGTTGCAGACTGATTTGTTCCTGGGACGGGAGTGTACGCATGAGTGATGAGCTTTCTCAGTCTTTCCTTCAAAAACACCCCAAAACCTTTGAAACAAGAGGAGAGGAGTCATCCTTCTCCTTTTCCCCTCCAAAACTTTAACCACAAATGACACGCAGTGTTTCCATCACAAAGGCGGGCCTCCCCCCTCCTCGGCCCCTCCAAGATGTTTTCCCTTTAACACAAAGGCACACCCATGGGACCCTCCCTCTTCCTTTTCTTTCCGGAACACAAAGTGATATCCCCTTCTTTTTACGTCCCACTCCCTTTGGCCGCCTCCGCCATTTGGGAGGTTTTTTAAGATTCAGGATTTTTGGGCCCTCCCCCACTTCCCCTCAAGAAGTAGGAAGACGTCCTTTTCCCCTTCTTTTTCATGGAGGACTGATGCTGCACCCCCCTTTCCTGTTTGGGGAGGTAAGGCGTAAATTCTCGGGCCTTCCTTCTTTCTTTCCCTGTTCACTTAGTGTACTTCCTCTCTTTATGTGTTTGACCAGATAAGTTCTTTCATGAAATTGTCGTGACGATGGCACTATGCTGTTTTTCTCCTCCCTCCTTGTGTGCGTTGCCATCTGCTCTTCCTTTTTGATTGGTGTGTTCTTCCCCCCAGGACATGCCTGCAAAAGCTAGGCCTCCTTCCCCCTTTCTCCTTGAAGAGCTGCAAGATGTTCCCCTCTCTCTAGACAGGCGGTTTCATTTTGCCCATTGGAATTGAACGTATCTTCCCCCGGAAACGAGCCCAGACTTTTTCCTCCTTTCCTTTTCCAAGAAGAAGGAGGATACCATGATCGTCCTTGAAGAAGAAAGGTGATAAAATAACCAATCCCCCTTTCCCTACACCGGTGGAGTAGTCTATTTTTTTTTTTCCCTTCTCACAGTGAAAGTAGAGAACCCTCCCCGAAGGAGAACGAATGAAAAGAACTATGAGTTTTTTAGAGATGATTTTCCCTTTCAGGTAGAAGTTCCTCTTTCTGTGTTTTTTTTTTTCTTTTTCTCTTTTTTTTTTTTTTTTCTTTTTCTTTGTTTTTTTTTTTTTTTTTTTTTCCTTCTGCCACCGCCTCTCCCTCCCTTTTTTTTCCCATGAACACAGAGCCATTCCCCTTGATAGAATGTTGATGTAGAAATAGCGCCCCCCCCCCCTCCCCTCTAGCACCGGCCCTTCCCCCGATCCCAGCGCCCAGAACTTTTTTTTCCCTCTTTCTTCCGGCGGGAAGGCTTCATCAGGATGTGTCTGCTTTTTTTTTCCCCTTTTTTTTCCCTGAGCCCCTCTTTTTTCTTGAGGCAATGGAAGGTCGTTCCCAAGAAAAGAAAGTAAGCAGCCTTTTCCCTTCCCTTTTTTTTCCCTTCTCCCACTTAGTGGCCCATCCCTTCCCCCCTCCCTGAAAAAAATGGCATTTTTTCGTAGGACCCAGGTGGACCTCTTCCGGGGTAACCTTCCCTTTTCCTTTCCCCTTCTTCCAGCGATAAGTTTACCCCCCGTGGTGTCAAGCATTGAAGGTGCAAGCATTCACAAGAAATGTTTGCACTTTTTTTTCCCCTTTCTTTTCCATTGTTTATGGTTTTCCCCCTCTGTTACAGATTCTTGTTTTGTTACTTGCCGCTAGGCGTATCCCCTCGTACCCTTGGTTCAACACACCTTTCTTCCCTGCAATTTTACCAGGAATCTCTTGTTTTATCAAGCGGAGCGGACGGAATGGAGTATCTTTTTTTCTTTTTCCTCCCTTCCTGTCCGAATCCGATTTGATATAAAAACACTGCCCCCCCCCTCTTCCATGTAAGTTAGAAAACAGTTTTCTCCCTTGAAAGACGAGAGTCCCCTCCCTCCTTCCATTAAAAAGTCCCCCCCCCTTAGATGTAAAAGATGGTTCTTAAACAACTTGGAAAAGAAACGGTAATCCCTCGTTTTATAATTCTCCCATTAGGTGATGATTGGGCACTGGGTTTTGGACACCAAACCTCATAGCTGAATCCCTTCTCCTTTACGTACCCACGGATTCAACCTGGGTCCTGAATTTGACATTGTAGCGCCTTCTTGGTTTTTTCCTTTATGGAGGTGTTCCCCCTTTGGGAAAAGAAAATTATGCTCCCTGGCTTACTGCTCTTTTATTTTCTTCTTGCGGAATTTGCATCCCTTTCCTCTTCCGTGTTGACTCCAGTTGTCCCGCGAGGACCCTAAAACCGCTTCCCCACTCCATACCTGATTCTCTTTCTGAAGCGCGACCAAAAACCTCTCGGGCGTGGGCATCGTGGTTGAGCCAATGCTTGTCCCGTTTCTCCCTTCTTCTCCTCCCTCCTGGAGAGGGCATTTTTTTTTCTCTTCTTGGATTAGAGGATGTAACTTTTTCATTCAAGAGTAGACATCCCCCCCTCCCTGGAAGGAGGCATCCCCTTTCTCCATAGAGATAAATCAGAGATCCTACCCTTCCTTTGCCAAATAATATAGAAAAAGTTTTTTTTCGCGTCGCAAGTAATCATGTGCCTTATGTGAGCTTTTTATTAATGGTTCCCCTTGTCACTGGAATTAATGTAGTGAAACCCTCTCTCCCCATTTCTGCAAAATAAGAAAACGGGTTTTTTCTTCTTTGGATTAGTGATTTATGGATTTTTCTCCCCTCTGGATGAAAAGATACTTCCCCCCTCCCCTGTTATGGCCCTTGCCTTGTATGCGGCCTCCATCTTCGGACTTTCCCCCCCTCTAAAGCGAGCAAAATGCTTGGTCCTTTCTTTTCCTTTTCATCGTTAAGCACCTCTTCTTCAACCTTGAATGCCGTTACTGTCCTTCATTTCTCTTTTCAGGGAAGGTCCTGGGCTTTTTCTTTTCCCAAACACAATCACCACTCTTCCTTCAAGAGCAGATGGATGTTTTCCCCCCTTTCCCGCTTTTTTCAACCGGATGCGCAACATCGGGCCCCTCTTGCCAAGCAGGCAACGACACCTGCCCAGATGCGACATCAATGATCTGGGCAAAAAACAGTAAATCCACACTCCCTTCCCCTTCTTTTCCCGATGGAAAGAGTTGAGTTCATTTCCTTTTTTCCTTCTCCTCCTTAAAGAAAAAAAAACCCCTCGGATGGTGAAGAAGCAGGATCCATGATAGCCCTCCCAATGATTTTCTCCTTCTCTCTGCCTGACCAATCATCCTGATCCTTTTTTCCCTTTAGGAGGGCCCCGGGCTTTTTCTTGGTTTTTTTGACTTGATACTACTTTGGGTTCCGGAGAGAATTTTTTTTTCTTCATGGGTGTGACTTTGCTGGTTAAATTTTTTTTTTTTGGATGTTACCGTTTTTCTTTTTGATCCATTTTGGGTCAATTAGTTCCTTGGGGTTAAAGGTTTTTTGTCTTCCCCCCTTTTTACTCCTTTCTGGTTCCCCACGGGTTTGGTTTTGTTGCTTGTGGAGTGCCCCCTTCTTTTCCTTCAATACACATCCTCCGGCCATTTATGCTACCAGCACACATTCCTTAGCCACTTTCTTCCTTCTTCAAATTGCGGCTTGGGTATTCCACTCCCCTTTTTTTTCTCCCACCACGAGCATCGCCTCGCCCCCGCCTGTACCAGCAGCACCAGAACCTCCAGCCGGTTTTTTTCCCCTATCCCTCCCCCTGCCTCGTTCGTTGCGCAAATCCTTCCTTTTTGTTTGTAACAGCGGGACCATACATAGGACCGCTCCCTCTCCCTTTCCTTTTTCTGCACCGACTTGTTTTTCCGCCAACCTAATGAGTTCAGCCTTGTATTTCCCTCCTTTTGTAATAATCATGTCAGGCCTTCCCCATATACCATATGCATAACGTCCTTTTAATCCCCCCCCATCCTTTTCCTCTGCTTTAGCGGATTCACTTGTTCGTACTCCACCTCTTTTTTTTCCTTTTGAGCAACACCAATGCTTCTTGCATCTCCACTTATTGACCAGGAGCCATTTTTCCTTTTC
>Ga0179593_1499236_pt1 | contig 12702 bp, 12 predicted proteins | sample CZODoug2_1_08_16_FD_185931 | JGI IMG/M metagenome (GOLD analysis project Ga0179593, IMG submission 185931) | Vadose zone soil fungal communities from Angelo Coast Range Reserve, California, USA - CZODoug2_1_08_16fungal (PacBio error correction) | ecosystem: Environmental > Terrestrial > Soil >... | reverse complement strand
TCTCTTTTTTCCCTCGTCCAGTGCCAAGAACCCCTTTTTCGTAATCGATATCCTTTTGGGATTTCTTTTTCGCTGCGGCTCTCCAGAATCCATAATCGTACGCTTTGGCGTAAAGCGCTTTCCCTTTTCCCCCTCCCCCCCAGGTGAATCCGATCCTACGCGCGAACATTGTTTCCTCTCTGGTCCCCCATTCGTTTTTTTCCCTTGCACTTCTACGCTCGAGTCCTTTCTTTTCTTTTCAAATTCCGCAAGTTCCCTCTCGATATTTTTAAAGTTAATGAGGAAACACTCTGCTTTTTCTACCCCGATTCCCCCCAAGGCCATTATGCAGCATGCCCCCTGCACAAGACATCTTTTTCTCGGTTAGGCGAGTCTCTTCCCTTTTCCATTTTCCGTCCCTCGGTAAGCGGGGATTTTCTTTTCCCCCCTTAATGATCCTCCCCTTTTTTCCCCCCCCCTTTTGCAAGAACAGATCTCAGTCAGGCCCTGGTTTTTCCCTCCGTTGAGATGGAAGAAGGCACCCCCTTTTTCTTTCTGTTTTTTCGTCCCCCTATTCTTAAAGATTGCGCTTTTATTGTGACGCGATACTACCCCTTGACCCTTTCAAGTTCCCATTCTTGCCGTTCACATGGGTTTTGTTGTTCATCTTACTCAATTCACCAGCAGCGTTCTTCCGACTCCCCTCCTCCCTCCGCTTCCCAGCTTTGCTGTGAAACTCAACCCAGACTCTTCGGCATGCTGCACCCCCCTAAAGAGAGCGGCCTGCAGGTTATGCCTTTTTCGTTGGCCCCATTGCCCTCCACCGCTCACTCCCTGGCTTTGCCAAAAAACTCGCAGAGGTCGCTCATATCCTTCTTTCTTTCCTGTGGTAATTTTGACTGTTTTTGGTCACAACGACTAGTCTTCTGTTTCACCATCCCTCCCTTTTTGCCCTCCACCCCCCTTCCTCCCCTAAAGGAGTTTTACCGCTTTTTGAGTGTGAAGGCATCCAATTCCCTCCTTTTTTTCAGGGTTTGGGGCCCCTTTCCGGCTTTGATATACGACCCTTCCCCGATGTTCTTCCGTGCCTTTTCCCCCAGTATATAAAATACCTTGAGCTTATAATCGGGCACTTTGCGCACTTACTCCCCCGCGGCCCTTTGCCCCTAGACTTTCCAAAAGCGTACGCCCTTTCCAAATGCAAATTTTCCTTGCCTCTCCCTCAAATAAACCCCCCACCTAAATTTTACCGTCTCCGAAAGGAAGTTTCTCTTATTTCTTCTTGGCGCAGGGCCTGCTGGGCACCCGCAGAGGCCCACCTTTTTTTTGCTTCCAGCCCACCATGGTGCCGCACTTTTTTCTTGTCCCAGAATGTCCGGGGAAGCAATCCTCGTTTGCCGCGTGATCGCGTTTCCCACTTTTTCTTTTACCGCGATTGAGGACCTGTAAACTGTGAAGAATCCCGCTTTCAAGCCCCCCCCCCAACCCCCCGCCACACAGACTTCATGGCTCTGGAATACCAGCTTTCCCCACACCTCCATTTTGGTCGTCTCCCAATGGTCAGCGTGGGACTTTCCCCTCTGTGAAATCGCATGGAATTTTCTCCTTGTTTGCAGACGTCACTGTTTTCTCAAATCAAGCCAACAACGCCCCCCCCCTCTACTCTCTTAAAGCTTGAGATGTTTAGCCAACGATCCCGTATACCCACTCCCCCCATGACTCCCTCCCCACATTCCCCTTTTCTCCCCCCCTTTTCCGCTAAGCTGACCGGAAGGTCAACACATTGCCTCTCCCTTTTCCCGTTTTGTAAAATTTAACACGGCAAACCAACTCGTCCGCCCAAAAGAGACTTCCGCTTTCCCCCACCATCCACTTTCCCGACCTGTCGTCGGTGCGTCAACCCTTCTTTGCTGATCATCACGCCCGAGCAGGGCTCTTCCCCTGTTGAACCCTCAGGGCAACTCTTTAATGCCTCTACCCCCCTTTCTTTTTGAACCCCCTAAGGCCCAGTCTTGACTTGTTGCGGGTCGCGGAACCCCCTCTCCAAAGCCATTTTTTCGGACCGCACATGGCGGTGCGACGTGTATTACTTTGATGGTCAAAAATATCCTCCTTGACCCTTTCCTCCCCCCCTCGAAGGCCCCCCCCCCTAATTCTCTTTTCCTCGTTTTTTGTGGCTGGTTTTTTGATTCGCTTTTCTTCTGTTCATGTTTTCCCTTAGATTCATCCAAGTACACTAGCAGCTTTTTTTTTCCTTTCCCGGTTTGACTTCCGCACTAAGAGGTTTTGCCATGGGTCTTTTCAGACCGCTTATGTTGCTGCGCGGAGTTCCCTCTGCGTTTTCCCTTTTTCTTCAGAATTTTGGGTTCAGGAAGGGGAAAGGGTTTCGTGCGTGATTATAGTTTCCTATGTCACCTTGCTCTTCTTTGCCCCGCTCATTGGCGGACTTCCGTGGCGTGGGTGGTTACTGGTCAGTTTTTTCCGTTCGCTTTTTTGCGCTCTGATTGTGGCTTGACACGTCCGGGGCGTTTGAATCATTCCTCGATGTATATTTCTTTTTGAGATCTCTTAACCTCATAGCCAATTGGGTTATATGGTTTATTTTTTTCTTATCTTGTCCATGTTTTGTGGGTCGAGCGGTGATCTGAAGAATCGGAGCTTGCGTTTCTTTTGAAGCGTGGGCACGAAGTCTCTCTGGTATCTTTCCTGGTCTTTTTTTTGAATATCTTATGAGCCAGAGGATTTCTCTTAGTATGTTTACCCAAAGTACCTTGCTGCTTTAGCCCTCCACTGGCGGGTTTTTTTTTTTGTTTTTTTTTTTTTTTTTTATGTTTTCCTTCCGTTTCTAAATCATTGTGGTGTGGTTTCCTTTGGCGGTTTCCCCTTTTTTGAAACAGTTTTAGACAATCATCTTCCGCGGAAAAGAGCTAAGGACACAGCCTGCCCCCCCCGCCGTTCATTCTGATTACGACTTTTGCCGCCTTCTGCTTTGCATGTTGCGATCAAATAACTGACTTTGTTTGTTTTGTTGATATTTTTCATGAACGGCCTGTTTTCCAACTTCGACACCTTTAAGTCACTTTTGGCGCTGTACGTGTTATGGGTTTATGGTCTCTTAACACTCATATTTGGGCACTATCTACCCGTTTTTTTTCCTATTCTTTCCCTTTGATTACTCTCCCCATGTGCTCCTGCAAACCTGATTCGCTGAGTGCTCTGTCTACTGGCCACTGTGGTCACCCGGGCTTGGTTGTCTGCTTCCCTCTTTCGTTTCAGCGCCCTTTCCGCAAGACTCTTTTCGGGAATTTTATGCTCCAGTCCCGCGGTAGTGATAAACGCCCCGTTTCCCCTGGCTTCTTTTTTAGGCCAAAGAGGGTTTTTTTTTTTTAAAGATGATTCGTTTGCCGCCAGCCCCTGCCCCCCCCCCCCCGATTACCTCTGCCGCACGGCCTATGCGGTTTTTCTGCCCCAGTTGGATTCCCCCGCTGCGGGAGTCTTTCACTCTGTTGCCTCTCTGCCAAAATTGCCGCCGAATCTTTTTATTTGAGAATGTTTTGGTGCAGCCTTCCGCCGTTTTGCTTTGCCTTTGTAGTCGCCACTAAGATGCAGTTGTTTTTAGTCATTATGCCTCTGAAGAACGCGGCCCTGTTGTTTTCTGATTGAAAAAGTTCTTCCCCTCCCTCCTTGCTCTACTTCTCATTTCCGGTATCTCTCCATTGGCCCCGTCCAACTGGCCAAGTTTACACGAAGTCCTTCAAACTTTTCTTTTCCCCAAACCCCTTTGCCTTTTTCTCCTTCTTACCCCGTCTTCCCTTAAAGTGCGCCAATCTTTTAGAGGGCCCTTGGCAGAACGTAACCACCGTTCGAGATGCGGTTACGCCCCCAATTGCCTTGACTCTCGTTGCAAATGACCCTCTTAAGTTCGGACTCGCATCCCTGCCTGAGCCCCCTTTCATGTTCTCTTTTTTTGCCGCATGTCTGCCACTCCTTGTTCCCCTCTCGTCCGCTGTCCTTTTTTGGCTTTGATCGGCCTTGCGCCTCACCATCCACGCATACAGTTTCTGACCAGAGCCTTTCTTCTTTATTCCTGGAAATACCTAATCCTGGGCATCTTTGTTTTTTTTTTTTTTGCCCAGCAAGTCTCTAGAGCTGCGCTTTTCGGCTCTTATGCTCTTTTTCCTTTTCCGGTCCCTTCGCTTCTTGCATTTTCCCTTTACACAATATTTGATTCTGTTTATCTGCTTCCTCACCCCACCCCTTCGATCCCACTCAAAACCTGATTGCAGATTCACTTCCTTCTCTCCCTTTAATCATCTTTTTTCCGGTTGTGATATTGATCCCTCTCCCTCCTTAAGTGCCTTCATTTACCATTCCATTGTTTGTTTGAACTCCCTTTTTTCTCGTTGCTTGCTTTTCTCACCTATTTTCCACATGGTGAGAAGAAGCTTGCCCGAGGAGCTTTCCTCTCTGTTTTCCAGCTCCCCCTAGAAAGCGCGCAATCGTCCTGGTGTTCCTTCCATTCGCGCTTGCTCTTTTTTTAATTTTGACCTCCGTAGAAATGTTCTGTAACGTTCTTCTTGATGGTCAAGGAGCAATCCCTTTCAAGAAGCTCTTCCCCCCCTCCTCCCGCTACACACGGCAAGATGCAGCCATGCTCCCCTGGCCCCCCTTAAGGCTTCAGGCTTTCTCCTGAGGCTTGACTCGCCTTTTCCGATCAGTCCGTTTTCTGTTTTCCGAATGGTTTGTCCCTTCAATTCTTCTGCGCTCAGACCCGCATTCCTTCTTTTTTGGTTCTATCGTGTGAAGAAGGCGAAAACGCTTGCTTCTGTGGTCGTGCAACTCTCGGCAGCTTTCCCTTGCGCCCTGCTTTCCGGTTTTCCCATTCCGGAAATAAAGACAGTCGGTGTCTGCGGGGTGGAATTTTTTTCTCTCCGCTGGGCCGCTTATTCTTTTCAAGAAGATCGTTTCATCTGGCGTGACCGACCTCCAGGCACGCGCTAGGTCCTGGGTCCGATTTCCCCACACTCAGCACCATCTGGGTATCGTCTTCCTTCCCTCCCTCTTTTCCTCTCCCTCTTTTCCCGCACACGAAAGAAACTGCGCCCCTCCCCACAAGCTGCAAGAGGCTGGCCCTCATCTTTTTCATTCTACCTGGTGATATCTCCCCCCGACCGGAGTTCCCGCCGCAATCGCTGCAGAACCCCCCTTTTCCGTGAAGCCTCTGTTTTCCGGATCCAACCCATCAGCGCTTCTGCTGAAAGCTTGTCTTTTCACATCCCTTCTCATTTCCTTTGTCTTGCGAGACCGCATTCCAGGATACCCTCCAAGCGACTTCGCCGTCTTTCTTTTTAATCCACTGGGCCTGAAGTCATCTCCTTGGTCAAAACTTGTTCGTACTCCGAGCAACCGTTTTTCATGTTCCTTCCAAACCTAAACCATTAACCCTGGCAGCGCTTTCCTGGCCCGTTCTCCTTTGGCCCTCATTTTTCATCTATCAGTAGCGGCAGTTCAGGGATGTGATGCGATTCCCATCCAAATTGGCAGCCAATTGGTTCAGCGGCAGGCAAAAAAGGCTTCATCATCCCGGAGCGATTTGCTTTTTTTTTTGCTGGTTCCCCCTAAGCTTCCTCGGACTCATGAGATTTTCTGTACAATTCCGAATGCCGTCTTCCGTAATACACTAGTCAATCTGCTTTCGATTGAATACCTTTTTTCCCCCCACCCACAGCAGGCGATCAAGGCAATTACAATGGTGTTTTTCCCGTTTCAATACCCCTAAGGAGAATCGGCGCGTGCTGCATTTTCTGGCTGCCTCCCCCAAGACGCATCCAGGATGGAAGGCTCGAGGTTGGCCCCCTTCCACCTGAAGTCGAGGCTCGAAGATGCTGTCCAAGAGCAACCATGATACACTCATGAATTTCAACCCATTCCCAAGACAAAGATATCCTTTTCGCCTTGCGGTTGTGTTCTCTCCCCACCTATACAAATACGCCCTTCTGCGTGAATTAATCTTCCAAACGCCACACCGTCGCCCCCGCTATGAGAGCCATGCCCAGTACCCCCCCCACGCCTTCATTCCCCCCCCCCTGGTTTTTCATTGGCACGATGAGGAACTGAATCGTTCGCAGATAATCACGCCCGTTTGTTTTTTTTTCCTTCCCTTTGTCACACCGAAAATGATCATCCCTTTATAACGACTCGAGGAACCCCCTCCGTCCGTCCCCAGTATGATTTATCTTTCCTCTAGCCCTGCAAAGCCGCCCCCTTTGTGACCCCGACAATTGATCTTTAATTGATGGGACCCAAAAATCCCGTAAGTGTCATCTGTACCCCCCTTTCCCCTCTCCTCTTTTTCCTTGGTGGTGGTTTCCGTCCTGATTGTATGTGAGTGGGCGCGGGTCCCCTTTTCAATTTTTCGGCCGTCCATCCAAAGACTATAGCTGGTATTCCGCAACTCTCGGCTTTTGTGTCTGCGCAACAGCCCCCACGCACGTTTTTTTTTCGGATTTTAAGGGCGTGTATACTTGGCAATTGACTATTCATTGCCGTATTGTATAATTGACTTGTCTTGGCGTCTTATTGTTCCTTTTGAAAGTTGGTCTTGTAAGCCTCGCCCCCCTTCGGTACCTTCCTTTATTTTGTGGGTAATGGGCATTGGGAGGCGTTTTGTTCTAGATATTGTGGCTTTGGTCCGTGTTTAGTTTGACCCAACCCTCATTTCTCGGATGTGGTGGTGGTGATCGCCGCCCCCCGAGGTTGAGACTTAACATCTGGGTATCTGGGTCCTGTGTTAGCTTTTTACGGCATGGGAGTTTCTGTGCTCTTTGTCTTCTCTTTATAGAGTCTGTTAATTTTCCAAGTCTCCTTTGTATAGGCATCTCCCCCCCCCCCCCCCCCCCCCCCCCAGGTGATGCGCTGGGAGAAGTTTCTGTCTGCATCACAGCGCGATTTCTAGTACGTTGCCGTACCCACCTCGCTCATTTTGTAGTCTGCCAATTTTTTGTTTTTTTTTCAAGAATATGTTTTGTTCGGTTTTATATTTGGTTTTGATTTGCTGTGTCGGATTCGGTCCCCTTTTCCTCCAAATACAGTGAGGACGAGCTACCTCCCTCCTATTCACAAAAAGAGATAGGTTCTGTAAAGCCCTCCCCCTTCGTGCCTCTTCCGACGATATTTTCCTTTTCCATGCTCCTGCAGGGTCGTTCTTGTTTCTTTCACATGCCAGGAAGTGCCCCACCTTTTAATCCCACTATTCGTGAACTCTGTCTTGATAGTTGCCTTTAGGTTTTTTGTTGGGTCCCTTCCACCGATGGACAGAGTCTAGTTTTTGTCCTCAGGATTTTTTTCCTCGGATCTGTCAATTCTCGTCGATGAACTTGCTTCGCTTCGGTTTATACTGGTTTGCTTTTATGTGGTGCCCATCTTTTTCCTAGACTTTTAAGTAAGTTTTCGATGCCTTCCCCCGCCCTCTTTCTGTCAGGGGCCCAGCACTCGTTCCTATTACCACTCCTTTTACTTGTGTTCAACGAGCGAGGGCTGTTTTACCCAGCACGCTTGGCTTTCTTTTTTTTTCGAGTACCCCCATTCCTTCGACTTTCAGATTCCGAGCCCTTCTCTTTTTTCTTACCGCTTCAGTTTTTAGAAATCTTGGCCGAACATGCCAAATTCCGTCCGTCCTCTCGGTGTTCCTTCCTTTGTTCTTCCCCGCATAGACCAGTGCCTATAGCTTGCCTTTTAGTTCAAAGCCAGCTGGTTGATCATCTCGTCGGTTTTTGATGCTTTAAAGAAGAACTCTTCCTGTGCGGTGTTTCACTAGACCCTCTTACGTCCCCTTTGGTATCCGCCGCTTCTTTACTCCGTGATCTTCCAGCATACAGCATTGATGCACTTCAACTCTTTCTCGATTACGAACAGAGTTGGACCACATCTTTTTTTCCCCCTTTTTTTCCCATCGAGGTCTTCCCATCCTTTGAAGGCGCTAGTGGCGATCAGACCTGATTTAAGCCTTCGAATGTCCGTTAAAAGCAAAAACTTCGGCTTCGGATTAATGAGATTTCACGATGCTTACCATCATCTTTTCGAGACTGTGATGTGACTCTTTTTCCCCTGCTTTCTGATAATTTGGTCTTTTTTTAAGAGAAGCTCGTTGTAAGAGGCCTCTTGCTATTTCTTCCTCTCTCTTTGGATTGAGCATTTTGCCCCTCCCCCCCAACTAATTCTTACCTCGAGCCGTTTTGCCGGATTTATTTAAACCTACCTTTGTAGCAGGTGGCCCGCCCCCCCCTCCCCCCCCCCTGATACACAGAGGTTTAGGGGTTGATATGTTTTGCCCCATTTGGGACTTACCCGTCCTGTCCGCAATGCCCGCTGCGCCATATTGATTTTTTCTTTTTTTCTACCGCATCGAGCACCCTTCCCAATTTCACCCCCACCTTCCTGTTCTTCGGAATCCATGAATTGCTATAGTGCTTCTCCTCTTCCTTCCGTTGTTGCTAGAGCTTTAATCTCGTCCCGCCCCTTTTACTCCCGGCAGAAACCCCTTTGTGCTATACCAGTTGGGGTTATCTCTATTGGCGCTCCCAGAAGTGCCTCCCTATTTTTAACCATTCTTTCCAGTACGCTGCGCCCGACGGATGTTCCAAAGCTTTTAATTACAGATCCCAGACACTCTCGCACTTGGGTGGCTTCAACCTTCGCGCTGAGTTACTGGGATCCCTTCTTTCGTTTGAATGACCTCTTTTTTTTCTTGTCACGGCCCTCCAGATCTGAATCATCCTACCTCCTTGCCCACGCAGATAGATGACGCATTGCAACGTATTACGAAATTGCGTTTTCAGAGTAATCCCCTTCACTTTTCTCAAGGCATGCTTTTGACGAGTTTTGAATTCGCATTTGTACCGCGAGTCGCCGCTTCTTTTTCCAAACTTCCTATCTTTCACTGATTCCCCCCCCCCCCCCGTTTGCCGCGAACAATCAAAGCTTTGGTATCCCTCGTGCTTCCTCCGGCCCAAAATTCTTCGTGGTCCCTTTGTTGTTGTGGCATTATTCATGTTTTCAGGTGCGACCCCTTTGCTTTTTTGGTCTCTTCGGATAAGAAACTTCCTCTCCCATGCTTTTTGGCACCCCCGACTTTTTTCCGCGTTTCTTCTTTCAGAATCTCAACCTCCCCTCATCCCCGTTATATTTTTGCGAACTCAAGCAAACGCTCCTTCCCTGTCTTCACTCTTGAACCAACCAAACGACGCGATCGTCTCCGGTCGGATGCTTTTCACCCTTTTTGAACTTTCAAGACGCGCGCCAGATTTTGCCCATACCCTCTATGCGGTTAATACGATCCACTTTAAGTCGCTTTCCCTTCCGATGGCATAGAGGAGAATGCTACCACCCCGCCAAGTCGGTTTTCCCACGCCCTCCTTCCCCTGTTTTGCCATCAGATCATTTAGTTCTAGCCCGCGTTGAGCTTTCGTATTACCCTTCCAAATTGTTTTTAACTTGAGTCTTGAACTTCCCCCCCAAACTGCCCTGGCTCTAATCCTCGAGGCACCCCCTGCCTTGCCCCTTAACCGCTCTCACCTCCGCCTCAATCATTAATCATTCGTGCAAGACTTTTTTTGATAGGTTACTTTCCATGTCATGTCAAGCCGAATGTCCAAAACCCATTGGCTTGACCTGAGTCCCCCCACCCCCTCCTTGGCTTTTTCTTGTCCGTTCCTTAAACCAGTCACACTGCTCCAGCCTATTTTCCCGACCGTGCCTTCGGTTTTGAAAAGTGCTTCCTTGCCCTATCCACTCCTCCCGCAAGGGTTTTACGTCCCTGCCCTCCCCGTTCCGTGCCTCGTCTCCGACACGAATGCAATGCTTTGTGTCCTCCCGCGTACGTCGTGGTGGAAGTGAGCTCCTGTTGCCCTGTACGGCTTCTTCCGTCGGTCCTATTATTTTTCCAAAATGTTGCAGAAGAAGCGAAACCGAACTCCCCCCCTCATCCCACCCCCTACCAAGCCTGACATTTTGGAGCACGGCCCCCACACAGCCTGTTCGTCTCCTTCCCTGCAGCTAGTGGGAATAAAGCTGTTTAAATAGATGGCGGATGTTTGAACCTGACAGCACTTTCTTTTCCGCTCCCCCTCTTCCACCCAAGAGTTATAACGCTAACAAATGCGCTAGGCCCGCTCGACCTATGCGGCAGAAAAGACCAATACGACAGTCCATATCCAGGACTCCCCCCTCTTTCCCAGCTCCGGGGAGGATTAGTTTGAAAAAAAGAAAGTAGAAGCCGCGACTGCGGGCTTGTGGCCCCCACGTCCCTGCCTCCTTCCCACCTCCCATCATCGCAAAATGCCTGCGCGACCCGTACCCCTCCCAACGCCCCGGAATTCATTCCCCTGTCCTTGCAGCGGTTCAAGTACTTTGAAGAGAGTCATCTCGCCGATCCTCCCGCCCCCCATCTCCATTCTTTTCCCTTCAGTCAAATAGGCAAATGCCCCACCGGGAAACACTCCAGCCTATGAGGACCCCCCAGTTCTTGATGCCTCCTTTTATTTCCTTTTGAGCTGTTTCGCCCAGGCAAAATCAGCATTAGTTGCGGACATGAAGCCAGTCCTCTTTATTCGGTGACTTGAAGGAAAATGACGCGCTCCTTTCCTCTCCCCCACGGCAATCCATCTTCCCCCCTCTATCAAGGTTTTTTCTCTCTCTTTCTTTTCTGGGCGCTCACTGTGAAATTTTACGTCCTTTTAGTAACATAAAGTACCACCCTGCCCTTCCCTTCTCCTCCCCCTTTCCTTGGCTTTTTCATTTTTTTCCCCTCCCCTGAAATCCCTAAACTGATTTTTTCTTTCGCGGGCCGTGTATTTTGGGTCGAATATTTCTTCTGGTTTCCCGAAGTTCCTGCGATTTTTCGTTTTGAGCGCTGCCCGTGTTCTCTGACCTGCTCCCTACATGGCGTGTCTACGTGGCTTTTTTTTTATTTTCCCCCAGGAGCAGGATATTTTTTCTCCCTATTCTTTTCTTTTGAAGTTCGGAAACCCAAAGAGGATGGATATTTCGCAGTGTTTGATTTCCTCCACCGCGGCTCTTTTTCCCCTCTGGTTATATGGGCCATGGGAGATGTCAGCCAGTGGGGTGGATAGCGCGTATCGTTCTCTTTTTTCTCGTCCCTTGAATTTGTTCTTACCTTCTCCCCCCCTTTACCCTTATTTGTTCAGTATTGAATTCTCAAGCACAGCGCCGATTCTTCGTATTTGTCCCTCCTTGCAAAACGTGAACTTCGCTGCCATGGCACGTTTCGCACATGCGTGTCTCTTTTCCCCATCGCACTTCCTTTCTTTTGTCCTTCTAGGGATTGCCCATTTGTCCGACCTGGAAATTCCGCCCCATATTCAGTGCAATTCGCGTGACCTCTCTATGGGACCGCGCTAACGCTGCAAGCGATGTTCTTTTTGCTTAACCGTCCCTTTTCCCATCGTGCCGCTACGACCATTATCTTTGTTTCACTGGCGCACTCCTGGTAAGGGGAGATGGCCATGCCTGCCTGTGCTCCACATGCGCCTTCCTTAGGTCATCCTGTCGTGCTCTTGTCAGTGTTCTTTGTTTTTTCTTTGATGGCGGGCCCATGCCCCCCTCATTTTGAACTTTGGGAATCACGTACTTCCAAGTTTATCAGTGCTTCTTCTGGTCAAATTGGCTTCCCCCTCCTCCTCAAGTTGCTGATGAAGAAGCCAGCGTGATCTATACTGACGGTGAATGTCAGCTTTTCAAAACGGGCTGTAGTCTTTCCTCTTTGCAGCCTTCGTTCTCCATTTTTAGAAGACGATTATTTTCCACAGCACCGCGGTAGAGCTGAACGCCCTTTCTTCTCTTTTTCTCATCGGTTTTTTGAAACGACACGTCGGATTTGTTTCCTCAAGGAAGTCCTACAGTCACAACCCTTTCACTCTACTAAGATGCTCCCCGATTATGAAGCTGGAGGAGGGCGTTTTCATGCTGGGGCGATTCTCTGCCCCTTCTCTCAACCTTTCGATGTTTGCGACCGAGTTTGTGAAGGCATATGACCTCCTCCTTCCTCCTTCCTTGTTTCTCACTCCATCTTTTTCCCGCGATTCGGTAATTGCAGATCACTCTCTGTGCTGGGCGTATTCCACTTTCATGGTCTCTTCCTTTGACTTATTATTTTCCTTTACTCGAGTACCTCCCCCCTCATTTCCTCCAATTTAATCTCCCCGATTGAATAGCTTCCAAAGAAGTTTTGTGCCGCTCTTTCCCACCCCCACCGAGGGATTGAGCATCGGTGATCGTGGCGCTGACCTGTAAGTGACCCCAACCTTTCTCTCTTCCCCTTTTCCAAACGTAAAAGCGGCATGCTCTTTTCCTTCTGACTCGCCAGTCCCCTTCTATCCCTGTTAGGTTGCACGGCATGTACTGGAATGAATGCGTCAGAGAGCGGCCTTTCCGCTGCTTTTTTTTATATTCGCTCCGGATACGTTGTTGCGCCTTTTTTCCATCCAGCATACGATTTTCCTCGATCCAGGCGGATCTGGACCACCTAGCTGCGCATCAGCTCTTGAATGTGCGCGTTTTCTTTTGTTTCTTTTCCCTGTGTTTGGAAGCTTCGTTCGCCCTCTTTTCGATTTTTTTCAATATCTTATTTATCGCCGCATCGGCCCCTGATCCACTTGGAATCGATCGCCCCAAACCCTCCTTGGCGATGGGGCCGAGATTTTCCCT
>Ga0179593_1461694_pt1 | contig 12702 bp, 12 predicted proteins | sample CZODoug2_1_08_16_FD_185931 | JGI IMG/M metagenome (GOLD analysis project Ga0179593, IMG submission 185931) | Vadose zone soil fungal communities from Angelo Coast Range Reserve, California, USA - CZODoug2_1_08_16fungal (PacBio error correction) | ecosystem: Environmental > Terrestrial > Soil >... | reverse complement strand
CCTCTTCCTCTTTCCTGCAGGGCTTCGTTGTTTGCACCGGTTCGCATTCGCGTCTCGGTCACGTCTAGCCTTTCCTTTTTTCTACGCCCCCATCTCATTATAGTCTTAACCTGTCGCGGTTTGGGGTTTTTCGACTCGCTACCTCGTACAAGTATTTTTACAGGATCTCCCCCCCGGTCGCCAGCTTTTGAACTGTTTTGCCCCTTGACGCGGCGGCTTCCCTCCCTTTCCATGCGGCTCGAGCTTCGAACCCCCATGCCAATACGATTGACGCCCGTTCCTGCCCCATTCCCCATTTCAACGGTAAAAAAGTTTCCTGCGATTCCACCTTTCTTTTTTTTTTTCTTTTTTTCCCGGCGGCCCCTTACTATTGTCATGACGTCATATCCTCCCATCCAGTTGGCAGATCCGCGGTTTCTTTCTGCTATCTTTCTTCTTTTCGGCGCGGATCTTCCCAATCATCCTTCTCTCCGCCCCCATCCCCGGCGGTGGCCTTCTCAATGACCCTCACACTCGGGGACCGGCTTTTTATTTGCGTCAACCATTTACCGCACCTGACAGATCTGTCGGGACCACGTTTTCCTCCTTTTTCCCCCTTTCTCCCAGCGGCTTCTTCCCCCCCTTCTGTGTCCCGATCGGCACCTCCACGGACCCCCACAACGTAAAACCTTCCGCTAGTTGGCTCGCCCCTGTGACAATGTTGGATTTTCCCGTTCCCCTGAAGACCACTGACTTTTCTCACGTACTAAGCCTCTTAGCACATTTAGAGGGGATTTCCCTTTCTTTTGTCGGCACGTAATGGTCCGTCGATCGGGCCTCCTCCCCCCATCTCCGCCCCCCCTTTTAACGGCCAGCGGTGGTTCTTTCCTCCTCCGCATTGGGGATCGAGAAGTCGGTCGTCTGGGCAGTGCTCATGTAGGGATCTCCCTTTTTCATTCCCTTTTTAACACATCAGCAACTCGCCGCCTTCCAGCTCGTGTGGTGCCAGTTTTCTAACCGTCTTGATTTCTTTGAATGCCAGTCTCCACTTGCTAAGTATGGGGGCAATCAAACTCTGCTACGTCACTAACCCCCCCTCCTCCTTTAGAGAGACGTTCGGCGTCCCTGGGATTTTCCCTCCCCTCTGGCGGGCTTTCACCCGTTCCCGATGATCACGCTTTACGACCTCTGTTTTTGCCACCTTAATGATGTTTTACTCCTTTCTCCGCTCGCTCGACTGGTCGGTTACCCTCCCTTGAAGCCAAGTTGCTCGGCAAACTACCCCAAGGCTTCTCCCTCCATCCCCTCCAAAGGGTTAATGTCTTACACGCCTTCCCTTTTTTCACGGCCGTTGCTCAAACCAGTGGGCCAAGTATTCCACGAGTTTTTTTTTTCACTTTTAATGTTTTTTAAATTTTCCCCCTGCCCATTCTTTTTTTCTTATGGCGACCCTCCTTTTCCTTCTGATTTGTGACTGCCGTCTGATCTTAGTTGATGGCCGGCTTGTTTCCTAACCCCGAATGGTGGCTGCTGACCCTTCCCCCCTTCGGGGACGCTTCGAACATACATCGCCGGCTATGCCGCAAATCTTGCGCCTCGGGCTTTAAGTCTGCTAGGACCACCCGAAATCCTTTTAGGCTGGGAAAGTTTTCTGTTTTGAAGGCTCTTTCGGTCCATTCCCCGCTTCCTTCACCGAACCTGATAACTGGCCTCCTGAACCAGGACATGCCGGTTGGCGCTTGTTCGTGCTAGTTTTGAGCATGTCGTCTTCATGGAGCAGATCACACTTCCAGCCCTTTTTCCTCCCCACGCATTTTGTCAAAACTTTTTCTCGGTGATCCCCCCCCGGGCAATATGGCGGATGGGTTGTTCCCTCTGTTTCTTCCTTTCCTTCACCCCTTAGTCGGTGTTTTATTCGAGTGTTCCCGGTTTTCCTTTCTCCAAATCTGCTAGGATTGTTTTGTTTTGCATCACACCCATATATCCCCCCTTCGACAAGATCAGGCTTCCCCCCGAGAGCAAACTTCCTTTTTTCGCCTCCACCGTGGTTTCTCCGAGGTGACTGAGATCGTTGCTTGAGACTGATTATGAGTGGCTCCTTTTCCCTGTAGCTTTGGGTTGGCTGGATTGGACTTTTTCCCGGTTGGCGGGTACACCGCAAAGCCCCTTCTACCGATATCCGTTTTTTTTGTGAGATATAGTGTCTAACCTCCCACCCCTTTCAAGAAATTTTTTCCCCCCCCCTCCCAAGCCTTTCGCCCCCCTCCCAGCAACGGATCCGACCATTCCCCTCTCTTTCCTCGCTCTTTCAACTCCTTTTTTGTGCCCCACATAGAGAACACGTCTGTGTTCGGGACTCTCTTTAACAGGTCCCCGGTTCTTCTCCCCCTTTGCTTTCTTTCTGGCAGTGTCGGTTGTTTTTGCTCCCCCCACTAATGCACCCTTGCGACTCCACGCTCTTCTTAAGTAAACTCTTGCTCCATTTTCGGACCTTCGCCCCCGCGGACACTCCTTTCGGTCTTATCACCGATGAACCTTTTTGGCCCTCCGGGGTCTTTCCTTTCCCTTTTTCACATATGATGTGTTATGTGGGGACTTACATGAGCGCAAATGCGCTCTTTAAGACCACTACTGGATTTTCCCATGTGGTCTTTTGATCATTCCTTCTCCTTCTTGAATGTTACCGTAGATCTCTTTCTTAGAGCATGCACGTGACTCCCCACTCGTTTTTTATTCGGTTTTGTCTTTCACGTTCGCGATGGCTCCGATGTTTTTCCCTCGCCCCTTCCCTCTGTAGTGATCTTGGAGCACTATCCCTCTCCTTTTTTTTCTTCTCCCACGTCTTCCGCTTCTACGGTAAACCAGGTAACCGGATGACCTTATTACCCCCCGGTCCCCCTTCCCACTGCGGTTTTTAAGGTCGCCCTTTCCGGCTACCTGCATTGGCTTTTCTTCCCCCCCCCATCGTCCCCCAACCTCCTCAGTTGGTCATCGTGACTACGTTGCTCCGTACGTGCCTGGCAACTTTGTAATTAAAGCTCCTTCCCCCTTGGCGTGATGTTTTCCCGGTGATTGCACACGCTGAGTCCAGCCAATTGCTTTTTGCAACATTTCAGTCTGACTTTTTTTTCATCTCAGTAGATTCACCTGATCCACCTCTCTGGCAGGTTGCCACCTCCCTTTCCCTGCTGATTTTTCCTCTGGACGTCCACGCCTCAACTCGAGGGGAGATCCGGCCGGCGAATTTTGAGCTTGACCCCAGAGTATTTTTTTTCCATTCGTTATTTCTCTTTTTTTTTTGCTGCTTTCCCCCGGAGCCCTTTTGGATCGGTCCGTTAATTACCCACCTGCGCCTATCTGCAAAAAGAGGGAATTGAACAAATGACCCGCACGAGCGCTTGACTCGTGAGTTTTGTCTAGCTCCTCCACCGTTTTCTCTTCCCTCCCCCATGTAGCCACGGCGCCGACGTTTTGACCTTTTCTATTCCCATGCCGGAGCGTTTTTCCTCCCCCCTGGTTGACCCTTTTCCAGTAAGGCGCATTCGATCTTTCCATTCAGGAAATGCCCACATTCGTTGCCGCACGACGTTTCACTATGTCCCGTACCTTTTTTAGGGCCTTCTTTTCTTCAAACCGTCTGTGGTTAGTCCCGATCCAGCGGCCCATTTTGCCCCTTTTTCTCATTGCTTCTTTTTTTTCGTGGTTTTAACGTTGGTTCCCTTTTTACTTTCCCGAGAGAGGGAGTTTTTCTGATCTGACAGGGTTGAATAAAAACTCTGGAGTACGGGGTGAAGGTTTTCTGCGCTGGGTTACATTCCCCTTTTCTCACATGTCATCCCCCTTTCCTTCCCACACTTGCGCGATTGACTTGAAATAGTCCTACGGATGTCCCCTTTCTTTTTTTCTTTTCCAGCCAAAATCCAGCGCCAAATCCCTCCCCCCTATCTTTTCTCCTTTCCCCCTTGCCCGCCGGCCCCATATTCGGTTCTTCTGTATGTTAATTACTCAGTTTAACTTTATGGTGACTTGGCTTCTTTTTTTCCGTGGATCTATTTCCTTCTTTGGTTTTTCAGGAATGCGTCCTTTTTTAATGAGCCTTCGCGTATGGAAATCTTTTTTTTTTCCTCCATATGGCCGCAGGATCGAGCCCGTTTTGTAGGACTTTCGGCCATCTCCCTTTCGTTGGATCAGTGTTCACCACACTTTCCCGAGCTTTTTCCTGGGTTATTGAACATCTACGTTCTCTTCCGCTTTTTATGGTCTATCTTCAGAGTCTACGCACCATTCGCCTTTCCCCTACGAGCAGTTGCCTGTATTCCATGTAGTATCCCCCCAGAAGATCCTCTATCGAATGCTAAATGATCCCCCCCTAATCACCCTGGTTTCACTTCGTTTTATTCCTCTGTAGTGATATCTCTTCATGGGGCCCTCCCTCCGTCCTGGGTCTTTTTCGAGTGAGTCGACGGAATTCCTTAACCATCGACCTTCAGGGCCGTCGCAAGGGAGCATTCCCCTGTTTTACCTTGCCTCTAGTTCAGAGAATTTCCCCGTTTTTGCGATACCAAGAATGGAAGTGTGAAGGCTTGTTTTCCTTCTCCCCGCAACAACTCCGGAACCTCTCTTCCGTCCTTCCTTCCAACGGTCCGCCCCTTTCACCTTGCTTTTAAAAGGATCCCGCAGCGCGTTCGGCACGGAAGTGCCCGTTCCGAGAGAGTCTACCCCCGGGTCGACACTTTTCCCCTCCTCCCTTCTGCAATCTGACCCTTTGCCCCAGGAACCCACAGTTTATTGAGTTATCCCCCCCCCCCCGGAAAACTAGCCACGGCAGGCACCTCTCTACTGTACCTGACGTCATTCCTCCCGCAACCCGCGATCTGTGTGACTCTGGCCTCGACGCGATCTTTGTCTTTTTATCTTTCGGTTCTTTCCCTTTTACCAGTCCCCTAAGGGAGTTGTCCCCTTTTTAGGTTATCTTTACTACAGTAATTTTCCCAATCGGCGCCGGTTCCTCTGCTGTCTTTTCCCCCCCCCGTTGCAATTACCCCTTCTTTCTCCGACCCCCTTTTGACAGTTATCCCACAGGGACGCAATTAAATAGATTCCCCTTCCCCCGGAACCCCCGGTTTCACCCCACCTTCGTCATGCGACCCTTGACCCCACCAAATTTTCCGGTTTTTACGCCTGCGATAACGAAAAGCGTACCAATTTCCGTCCGAGAAACTTTGGTTGGAGATATGACTGGTACCGGGTGTCGGCCCTAATTTGTTTCCGATCGCACCCCGATGAGAATCGCAGTCCTGGTAAACTTGCCCGCGGTGACTACCGAATTTGCTCTCAGAAGAGAAGTCAATGATTTCTTTTCCATGCAGTGCCGTCCCCTTTCTGGCCTTCATTGACACCTCTATCACCTCTTCCCCCAGCATTTTGTTCAAGGTTTACGTGTCAAAGTTTAGAACGGCCTTCTTTTCCGTCCTCCTTCTCACTTTAGGGTTCGGGGGGATACCGAAGCCAAGAACACTTTTCTCTTTCCAGTAACGATGCAACAAACCCCCCAAAAGATATTTTGACGACGGAGGCGGCTTTGCTCCCTTCGTTTTGCGTGCTTTTTTCCCAACCATTCTTCCCCCTCTCTCCGACGGGTTTCCCCCATGGAATTTGTGCTCATTTGATTCTCCGTAGGCTTTTTGTTGTGAAACACATATCAGCTCCCCCTTCTTCTTCACTGGCCTTTTCCCAAGCTTTCTATCCCCCAGCAACCTTTTGCCGAACTTTCTATTCCTTTTCAAGGCTCCACGGCCGGCTCCCTCCCCAAGCAACCACTTTCCAGGTACTGTTTTCGTGGACCCCCAAGCCTCCTATTCCGACTTTCCTGGAAGACGGTCTTTACTAGAATGGCTGTGCCGGGGAGGCCCTCGTTTTGAAGGCTTTTGCCCCCTTCCCCTCGAAGGTTTTATGCCCCCTTTCCATTTTTCAGTTCTTCGCTTCAATACATGCCCTTGCAGATTTCCGACAATCTGCGAAGAGTAGGACTGATCCACCCCCTCCCAGGAGCATTAGTTTCTGGTCAGCTTTATTCTCGGGAGGATTCTCTCCATCCCCCCGGTCCTGCCCTCGGAGCAGGAAGACCGATTCCCAAGGAAGAACGTTTCTGAACTGGGAAAAGCCGATCTTTTTATCGCTTTTTTTTTTCCTTCTGCCCGCATTTCTTCTCGCTTCCATGGAATCAGCCCCCCCACCCCTTAAAACCCCCAGGCGTTAAGATCTAGTCCAAGGAGCCAACGCCTGGAGATCGGGGCGACCCCCATTCTCCAGAGTGCGGAGGTTGTGTCCGTTGTGTTCCTCGGTCCGCCCGTGTTCAAATCTCCCCTTTTTTCTTCCCTCCTCTAACGAGCGCGGTTGTGTTTTCCTGAAAATGGAAGCGGCATTGTGTGCTACCCAACTACACGCCCCACCTACGGCCTCCAGGCTGCCTCTTGCAACGCAACTGGGTCGCAAACCTGGTTTGGATTCTTTTCTCTATCGTTTACTCATTCGCTCCTTCTTCGCGGTGGTCTCCTTTTTTTTGCGCTTTATGGGAAGGATGGGAGGACTTTTCACCCTGTTCTTCTGTCCCCTTTTTCTCTTCTGCATTTCTTTCTCCCTTCCTTTTTGTTGTTTTTCTTCAGCTCGGTTCCTTTGTTAAACTCCTCCACCGTCCTTCCCGAACGCTCCTTCCAAGCAAGTAACTAGCCGACTCGGACCTAGACTCAGCATTCCTGTTTACCGGCAGCGGAATTTTATCACAGTCTGCACTACTCAAGCCCCGCTCCCCCTTTTCTGACTGTTTGAATTCCCTTTTTTTTTTGGAGCCTTTTCTTCTCCTGTAGTATTAGCTCGTCCCAGTTTCTTTGTTATCCCCATTTCCGGTGAACCCTAACTCATCCTTCTCTAGCCTCCCACCTCGAGATTACACCCCTTTGTCCTTAAATTGCAACATACTTAAACCCCCCCTCATAACTTCTTCTGATGGTTCCGCGTGAACGGCCCGTGTTGCAGGGTCCTGCTTGTGCGGTCACTCTTCTTTTTCATGGTGATTTCTTCCAGGTAGAGTCCTCCACCCAAAGTTTCCCGTTTACGCCGAAGCCTTGAGTTAAACGGATCATTTTGGCCTTCGTGATCGCTTCTTGATCCTTCTGTCATGTCCCTCTCTTCTAATTTTTTACTATCCCGAGCCTGCTTAACCGAACTGATTTATGGACCTTGGCCCTTCTTCCTCCGTTTTCCCTCAAGATTCCGCTTTTTAGTCTCTCCCTTCCTTTAGTGAGTTTCCTTTTGACCCCCAGACTACTGCATTTGCGATCGCCCAATGCTTGGCTAAGGCCCCGGAACTTATCTTCGTTACGCCCCCCGTCCGGACATCATTCGTGTCGCATCGTGCCTTGACCATAACGGGTCTTGTGTCCATAAACCGGTCCCTTGTCCGTGGTGCTCGTGAATCCTTTTTTCCGGGTCCGGTAGCCTTACGGACTGATCGTTCCCCCCTTTTTCCCCCTGTTGACTTTCGTTCGTCGTTTTACTGCGACCTTCTCCACGCTTTCCTTTTTGACAAGCCCTTTATTCTGCCCCTTTATTTTGAACAGTCTAGCTCGTTCGCGGACCATTAGATTGCTGCCAGGGTGGTGGCATGGGTCGTTTAGTCCCCTTGATCTCTTTCCACTTTAACTCCCGCGTTTCTTTCCAGTAACAGCAATCCTCCGGCCACCACGCAGCGTTCTTTTTTGTTGACTCGTGAGTCTCCTCGTTCATTTTTCGGATCCCGACCATTTTTCTGAAAGTGAGTGATTCGGTTCATTAACCGTTTGCCAAGTCATTGTTTTTCGCCAACTTCCACCCCTAGAGTCTTTCTTTCGGCGGTTGAGGAGGTGTTTTTTCCCTTCCATCAGAACCAGGTGATCGGCTCTGTTTTAGCACGATGCTATCCCTCCCCACTACCCTTGAGGTGTAAGACCGTTCCCTTCTTCCCATCCTGCTGATTCGATCTTCTTATTGGCAAGGTCCCATTCGATGACGAAACAGCCCGTCATATATCCCGCGCGGTGTCTGTTCGTGTTCCTGTTTCGCGATTTGGTCGTTTTCCGGTTACCATCCCTGCCATTTTTTTCCACATGGTCTGAGCCTTTTTGAGCGGTTTTGTTGCTTCCCGTTTGTTCCCGTGAGTCCTCTCTCGTGGCCCGCTGCGCGGTAGTGCGATTTTTTGAATAACCCCTTTTCTATCGAACGGGTGCCGCTTTAGCGCGCGGTGTGTTTCTTCTTCCCGGTCGCCCTTGCTCCCCGGAATACCGGCGGTACTCCTTTGACCCGTCCCGATCCGCCCTTCCGGATGGATGCGTGATTCCCCCTTGCGATAGCCCTCCCTGGAGGTTCTTGGCCCTCCCCCGTAACCCCATCCTATTGCGCCGTTCTCTTTGCTCCCCTGACATTCCTATTTTGTCTTTTCCTTACCGTCGGACTTGGTTCACTTTTCCCCTCCGGTGCGAGTTTTCATTTGGGATCATCCCTTAAACTGTTTGCTTTTTCATTTGGGAACTGGTCTTTCCGTAGTTGCAGAGCCGGCGCGATTGCCACAGTGGGAGTTCGCATTCGTTCAGATCAGTCATTACTTTCTCTTCCAAGCCTTTTCTTTGATCAGTGTCCCCTTTAAACCCAGGTGTCGACCGTTTTAGGCTTTATTACGAAGGCGGGTGGTAGGGTCGCCGCCGCAACAGCTCCGTGCTCCTTCTTCGCGGTTTTTTTTGCAAGTTTTGATACCGTGCGCCCTCATGCTCCCCTTCGACCCCCCTAAGCCAAGTAATCTGTCGTTCTTTCTCTTTCTCTTCCGTTTTGTTTTTTGTATTCCTCTCCCGCACATATGTTGAATTCCCTCGGGCTGGTCCCTTTGTCGCACGGGAATCCTTTCGCGACCGGATTGCACCTTTAGAATTTCGAGGTCGCTCACTTTCAGTTCCCGGTAGAGCTTTTTCTTCCCGGATGCCGCAATCCTTCCGTCGGTTCAGGTTGAGGAGGCAACCTTTAACGCTCGTTGCGGTTCCCCCCGTGTCGTCTTTTGGCCTGTTCCTGCCACGAGACGTGCAAGTCCTAGATCTCGCGCCCAGGCTCCCTGATTTGTTTACTTTCGCCCCCGGCGCACTCTCCAGAAATTCCCTTCCAAAAATGCCCAACCAACGTTTAATAGCTCCCTGCCACCATCATCCAATCCCCCCCTCTGCCCGATGTTCCACTTGTCGTAAGTCATCTAGCAAGGACTCTTTGCAGCGGGGGATCATGCGCGCGATGCTTGGATGTTGGCCTTCTTCTTCCCCAGCCAACTTTAGAAAGAGCCCTTCTCCCATAGGCTTACTTCCTTCCGAAAATTTTCCCATTCCCGTTCCGGGATTTCCTGAAGATGTGTGCGTACCTTTGGCCACCAATGTCGGCTCGCTTTTTAGCTGTCCCACCCCATCGCAGGGCTGCCACATTTGATTCACTATCGCGTACCTATTTTTCCTTCCCCTCACCGGACCCACCAAGTCCAAAAAAGCCAGAGAGTCCATGCTTTTGTTTGACCCCCAATGGTACTCAGTGCCCCAAGACATACGGCGTACCATATCCGGGGGAACCCTTCCACGTCGAGGGCGATATGGGAAAAGGCTTGTCGCCCCGTAATGTTCCTTGCCCGTTTTTTCATAATTTCGTAATGTTGCCCTTCCAATTGGTGTTCTTTTACTCCCGCGCGAGTTCTTCACGAGAAGTCCGCGGAGACTTTCCTTCCTGTCCCGATCTTTTTTTCGTACTTTCTTCACAATAGAGCACCTTCTGTCCAGTATCGTTTTCCTCTCTTGGGTGGAATTGCGTTTTTACTTCCTTAGCCGTTGTTAATGAGAAAACACGTGCTTTTCCCCAAGGGTTCCGTGTTACTCAGCCCCCAACTATACACTCTGTTACGAACGATGCACCCAAAATATCTGCGATCCCCTCTCGGCGTCGTTTTTTACCAGCCCAACTGAGTGCGGGCTTTGTCAATTACATCCTAGGGAAGAACCGCGGTGTTCCCACTGCTGGACTCCCTATATTCCCGGATTACTTCCCCCCGCTGTTTTAACACCCCCCAATCAGTACTCCCTTTGCATTTTGCACACTTGGCGCGAGCTTGCAATCAAGCTTGCGCCCGAACTCCCCCATTTTCCGCCCTTTGTTTTTTTATTCCACTTCTTCTTTTTTCCTCCCTGCACTTATTCACAGCCCTTAAGTCTTTTCTCTTTGGTACACACTCTCCCTCGGTTTACACTCACTGGTCCGTTAAATTACATGAGCCTTTCTTTTCAAGGCCGGAGTACGTATTTGTTCTTTCCGGGTTTTCCGGATAACCCGCATTCCATTTGGTGTCCCCCTCATAAATGATCGATTTTCTCTTCCCCCTTCTCACATTACTCGCCGCTCCCTCCCCCTATGAGCCCCTGTGCGACGGGATTTCATTTCACCCTAATAAGGACTTCGTTGAGTTAATTAGAGGAGGTCTCTTTTGGGTAATTACATGTCGCCTCCGAGATCAACCCGGCCCCCGACATGACTGTGAGAGGCTATCTGTTGACTGTTTCCTGAGATGACTCTTTAATGCAGTCAAAATTAACCCCCCCCATTGCAGTTTCTTTTCCCTCCCCCCCTAAGGACCTGCTCCCCCGGTCTAGGTTTCTCCCACTCCTCCCCTACTGAGTAGTTAGCTGGTGGCCACTCTCCTCAACCCCAAGTGTTTCTCTTAGTGGTTGATTCTCTCCTAGCGAGGTGGGAGGGTAGACCCCTCTCTTTGTAATCACAACTACCATTCCAATAGAAGCCATGGCGCCCTTCCTGGAGAACCCCCTGTTCTTTCTTCTCCTCCCCCACTTGTGCGGCTAGATTTGTGGCTGTTCTTTTGACTTCTGTGCTTCCCTCTGAGTGGACGTACTTAGAGGTGGCCTCGGATCCCCGTTTCCTTTTTTTTCGTGATGCTTTCGTAGGTTTTCTTCTGGACCCCTACCGATCAGTAGGAGTGTCCAATAGTTTTTTAGATCCTTTTCGGTGACACTGCAACAAGCTCCCCCCCTCCCCCGTCCATCACAGTTTCAGAGTCCCCTCGGTTTCTCCGCCCTACCTCTTTTCCGTAAACGAGTTTCCCATCATCCTCTCCCTAACGGTGGTTGCGCTTGGATCTGGGAGGAGACTGGTGTTGAGTTTCTTTCCCTCATTCTTCTTTGTGATTTCATCTCGGCATCAGGTTTCCTCCCCCCCCAAGCGCTTTTCTTGTCTCGTATCAACACGCCGAGCTTAAAAAAGAGTTCGCCCCATCCTGTCACACCCTCTTGCAGGTTGGTTTCCCTCTTTCCCTGATTGGGCTTTTTTTTTTTGTTTGCGGTCAAGACCGAGGTTTTTGAATTGTTTCCTGTTCCCCATGCCTTTCCTCTCCGAACGAGCAACCGTCGCCTTGCAGTTCCCCCTTTCATTGACCGGCCGTTTTTTCATACGTGTGGAATTCCCCGATATCGTCCTCTCTTTTTTTTTTCCCGGCATTCCCGCAAGATCGCTGGAGCCTGGGGTCCGCCCTTTTCGTCCGTTGTCGTTTTGACATCTTAGTGATCCCGAAGCGGCCTCTTATTGATTTACGGCTCTAAAAGGTAGTTTCGTTTTTATGCACCCTTCCCCCCTGCCATCCCCTTCCGAATCCTCTTCGGTCAACCTCCATGTCCTTATCCAGTCGGAATGAACGATGCAAGGGGTTTTAAGTCAAACGTACTTCCTTTTTTCTTGTGAACTTTTTTCGCCGGTCCCGGGGTCGCCTCTGAACCCTTTTTAAATCTCCTGTGCTTCCCTTTGAGAGATTGCTTGCCCCCCGAAACCCTTGCCGTTTCCACCCCTTTTTTCTTTTTTTTTTTTTTTTTTTTCCCTTACGTATTTTTTGCCCCCCCCCCCCCTCCCCACTTCCGAGAGTCGCCGCATCATGAGTTCCCACGCGGATGTGGCCACCTCGCGAATGGTCCCTCTTTCTTTTCATGGCCCTTAATATATTTGCCTGCCAGCCGGCCTTCCTCAGTGCTCTTATACTGGCTGTTGTTTTTTCGTGAAGTAGCGTATGGCTTGGCTTTTTTTTGTAGTCCCCGAAGAGAGGAGGATTTTCTTCTCTTCCCCCACGGGCATCTTGACACACCACCACGCTCTGCTTGCCTTCTTGATGATACAGGGTCCCGGTTACCCCAAGCGGCCTTACCTTCCTCCCTTTTTCCTTTTGCTCTGACTTCTCTTCCTTCATGCCGATTGATTCAGGAGAGCGGCCACATTACGTCGTTCTTTGATCTGGGATAGTCACTTCCCTTTTGCTCCCCCCCTTGTGCCCCTCCGCGCCTGGTGCTCTGGCATTCCGATCCTCCTTCTTGGGAGTTAGCGTAAAAGCCGGCCCTTGTGTCACGCGAGCTTTTCTGCTCTTTTTTTTTTGTTGTACCCGTTGTCCCTGTTGATGTGGTGGCCTCCCCCTCGGTTACGCTCGATTTTTCTCGCCCCCTTTTGAATAAATACTCTTAGGTTTCCTCGACCCTCTCTCGTATTTTCCCTACTGGGTCCCCTTCTCGTATCCTGTGCATACCCCCTCCTCCCCGGCAAGATAGAGATTCACGTAGCCTTTGCGATGCTTCTCGTTTAGTCTATTTTTGACATCCCCCTTTCCACCCCCCGCCCCCT
>Ga0179593_1365613_pt1 | contig 12702 bp, 25 predicted proteins | sample CZODoug2_1_08_16_FD_185931 | JGI IMG/M metagenome (GOLD analysis project Ga0179593, IMG submission 185931) | Vadose zone soil fungal communities from Angelo Coast Range Reserve, California, USA - CZODoug2_1_08_16fungal (PacBio error correction) | ecosystem: Environmental > Terrestrial > Soil >... | reverse complement strand
CTTCCCCCTAAAGCTTTTGTGTGCGTGGATGTCTTTTTGTTCCCCATAGCTTCTTATGAAAACCTGTGTTCTCTATCCCCCTTTCCTCTGTTTTCCGCCCCCCGTACCCCTCTTCACCATGCAGCCACATATCGTCCTCACTCCTACTGGCAGAGGCACCCCCTGCTTCCTTCCGCCGCCCACGGCCGCCCGCTGCGCTTTCGAAGTCGCTTTCAGCTTTGTTTTCTCCCATTGCGACCTCGGCCCTTGCCCCCCCCCACAAAAATTCTCCCCATCTCTTACCCCCCTTTTTTTGGAACCCTCGACCCCCATTTTTCTGCTCTTGTCCCGGCTCCTGGCAATCCACCCCTGCCTTCCTCTCTTTTTTTTATTCGCCCTTCGCAAACGCTTTTGCGTCTACTGACCTCGCCGCCATCTGCCCTCTGCTCTCTATTTTAACAACAGGCCGCTTCTGGACGCCCTTTCCCACCCTAACGTACGTGCCTTGGTTCTGGCATTCAATTCGCTGCCCCAATCTCATAGCCAGGTCCTTTGCTACCCCCCATAGTCCTCGGATGATAATAGCCTTTCCTTTGAATCCCCTCGCCCCTTCTTTCTAAGAGGATCGGAAGGACTTCCAACGAACACCACGTATGGAAGGCCCTCTTTTGCTTTTCGAGCGGTACCTCCTTCTCCCGCTTCACTTCGCCCTCCCCCCTAACTTCCGCAGGAGAGAACCCCGCAAGACCCCCTGCTCTCGGTTATAGGACGGCGCTCCCCCTGACACCCTTCACTCACAGTAGATGAAACCTGCAGGAGTTTCCGACGTATTTTCCTATGTTCACCGGGGCAGTTCCGTTTCGTTTTATTAATGGATGGCCGGCCCGCCGATGAAACGTCGTTGAACTCTTGAATGTCATTTCTCCTTCCTGGCTTTCTCACCCCACCCCTGATCGGCAACCCCTTTCCTTTTCATGGCGCGCTACTCTTATCCCCGCTTCGGATAACGCGCCGACGCACACGCCTTTGCCGCTTCACACACCTTCTCTGTTTTGCCCCCCTTCTCCTCCAGCTTTTCTCTGTCTATCAGCCCCTAGTCCTCCCCATTTAATAGGCTTTCTCGCTTTTTCTCCTCCCTGGACCTGGCTCCCAGAGACATCATTTACGACTTTCACCTCCCATCTCTCGGAAGATTTTCTTTGTTTTTGCACCTCCTCTCAGTGCAATGTGGTCCCGCCACCTCCATGACGCGAAAGGCCCTTCTTCCCATCGGTCCTTCTGGAATTTTTAGCTGCCCTATCCAGCTCCCCGGCCTCTCTTTCTTACAAATGTTGGGGTCCCATTTTTTATCCTTAATCTTGGCTTTTGCCTCTCGGTGTACTTCTTCCCTCCTTCCTTTTGCTCCCCCTGTCGCTCCCCTATAACGGCGCTGTCCCCTCCTATGAAGACGCCCCCGTGGGCGTTGCACTTCTTCCCCCCATGACATTTGTGTTTTAACGAACATTCGCCTTCCCGCTCTCATTTTTCTCGTCAAAGGAGACCATGTGGAGACCCGCTCTTCTACGATTCCAAACTAGCAAGGACGTCCACTTAACCTCCTCCGTTACGGCACACATTTCGCATGAACTCCGGTAGGACATCCCCCCTTTCAATTTTCTCGACATTTTCAGTTCTTTCATTTTGCTTAGTCCCTCGTTTTGCCTGGGCTGCAGGACCCCCCCCTTTCCCTCCCCCCCCTTTTCCCCAATCTCCCCTCCCTGGTTGCCTGTATGCCTATCCTCGTTTACAAGAACTTCTGTTACGAAATCACCCCACACTCTCCACCGTGACACAGTTTTCATGCCCGATTCCTTGAAAATCCACTCGGCCTTTACACCCCGAAGCTTTTCCGACGATTTCTATACGCGCACCCATCCTCTTTCCTCTTTCCCCCTATGGAAGGCGATTGCGACAGCGTTAGACTTCCTTCATCACAACTACGCCTCCCAATTCATTCACTATCAAGAAGGTGTCTGAAGATTTTTCCGACTGTATCTCCTTTTTCCTTCCCCCGTTGTTGGGTGATTCTCTGCCCTTTTCCCCCTCACCCCCCCTCAGTCTTGATCATTGATTCTTGGAATGCCCAGTCTTAATTTGTTGCCGCTTGTTCCATAAGATTTCATTTCATCCCATGACAGGCTTTTGGAGATATTTTTCGCGCGGACTTCATCCCCTTCTTTTGATCATATCTTCTTGTGAAGGTCTAATCGCATCGTCTGTCGTCGGTGGATACTGTCGTTTTCTGCCTTCCTCCCGTTCTTATGAAGAGCTTATTTTTTTTCACCGGGACTCCCCACCAGTGTCGGATTTACCTTGAGGCCCTTTTGTTTTTATCTTTCTTTCCTTCATCCCCGTCTGTTCAAAAAGTCCTTCACCAGCTTATTCTCTCTTCTTCCCCCTTTCCTGGAGAGAAGGGTCGCCTTCCGGATGAGCTTTTTACCCCTTATTCGAAGGATTTTTTCAACCCACTTGCTCTCTCAATCGCGTCTAGTTTTCTAATTCTCCTCACTTCACGGCTTCTGTTTTTTTTGGTCCCAGCAACTGTTCGGGGAGTATTGCCCCTTCCTTTCTTTTTACATTTCATTTCTTCTCGCCCTAGCAGTCAGTTTCCCCCCTCGATTTCCTCCCCCAATATGGGCATGTCCCTTTTTTTCCCACCCAGTTCTTTTTGCCCCCGCCAAATTGTAGCCTCTCTGCCGGTCCCAGTTCCCCTTGGCTTTTTTTCATCGAAACCTTCAACATTCCATTTCCTTCTGTGAATTCTGGTTGATCGCCGTTAATGAAGGTGTTTTTTTTCCCTTACTTTGTTATAGAGGTTCCACAGAAGACCGCTACCTCTGACCTCTTTTCTTTTTTGTTCCTCCATGTGATTTTATCCTTTCCTCCCCGTCATTGAGTAGGACGTCTTCCTGTCGAATTAGCTTATTTTTATTATACCGTTTTTTTTTAGAGTAGTCTAAATGATGCCCCAGAATTTTTTAGCCTTTTCCCTTTTGACACTTACGTTCCCAAGTACTCCGTTTAGTCGAGGATCTTTTTTTGTTGCCTGAAAGGTCTTGCGAGACTTCCCCCTTTATACTGTATTACGCTCATTTTTCTCATCACAGAGAACACGATTCGACCTTTCTCCCCCCCAATTCCCCCGTACGGGCCTCGTCTTGAATGCAATCCCTAGTCTAACTTCTCTCTCAGTCACTGAAAATTTCTTCAAACAATCGTAGGACCCCGCAGATGGTTCCCATGCTGCTCCGGTGTGCCTTCCTTCGACCTCTTCCTTTTGTTAGATTGATCGCCATGCTGCTCCCTTTTACCCCCCTGTTTTTTCCCTCCCGGTCGAACTTCTTTCATATAGCAAGTCCGCTCCTTTCTAGATCGTCAGTCCCCTTGTGGCGGAGTTCGATTTCTCTCTTCTTCCACGCCACCCCTGCTGTTCCTTCTTGCGGGGAAGACGCCGCTTTTATATCTTTTTCTTCTTCTTCCCCATAGGCCGTTTGATTGTCCATGGAGCCGCATAGCCCAGATAGGAGCCCCGCCCCCACACCCAACACGTTTACCGATTATAACTAGCTACGCGATTTTCCTTTCTGCGTCAGTTGAATTACCCCCATTGGCGAGTCTCCTCTCCCCCCTTTCATATTATCTTCAATTTTTAACAAGTTTTATTAGTCTCTTGACCACACACGCGAGTGCCTCGTCTTATTTTACTCTCCACCGCTTTTACTCCCCGACCTCGAGTTGTCCTCCGCCGAAGCTCTCGCTGTTTCGTTACGGTGTTGCCCTTGTTCTCCCTGCAGTCTTGACCCTGACCTCGATTTCGTCCCCCCTCTTGTCATCTCCTCCCCGTTTTTTTTTCCCCCCCCGGTCGATATTTGGGTCCCTCGGATCTTTCTCCCCCTTCAAGATTCATCAGAGATCCGGTCTCTAGTGTCCTGGCTGCGACCGCTTCCTTCTCACTCCGCATTGATTTAGGTACAGTGTCATTCTTTTCTCTTTTTCCCCGTTTATAGTCCGCTTTCATCCTGTTCTGTCTCCTTCCCTGTGGTAGCCTGATTGACGCTCTTTCGGTCCCCGAGCCCTTTCGTTCGACCATCGATTCCTCCTCTTTTCCCCCCCACTCCCCTCCACGAACCACCGGATCTGTTATTGTTCTCCTTTCTTTTCCCCCCTCCTTTTTTCTAGACTCTGAAAGTCCACTCTCCTGTGTGTCTGTTCTGGTCTTTGGCAAATTTGCGCCCCCCTTTTCCCTTTGTACCTCCGAGTTTGGCCTTCCCTCGCGGTCTCCCCCGAATTTGCTTTTTTCTGGCACACGCTTTGCTTCCCCCTGCCTGTCCCGTCCCCCTGACTTCCCAGTAGTACCTTTTTTTTTTCGTGGGATGTTATCCTCGTCTCACCCGCACTGTTTAGCATTTTGTCTGGCAAAGGTCTCGACAAATCTTTTCCATTCAGGCCCCCCCCCCCCCTCCTTACAATTTTCCCTGAGCGTTGTTTTCATGCGGCGGTCCTGGCACACCCCCCTTCACTCCACCCTCGTCAGGCCGACGTCCCCCTTATCGCACATTTCCTCTTATGGTCTTCCGAATTTCCCCCTCCGCGCCTCACCTTCGCTGCGCCTCCTGGAACCTTCCTGCCTTTTCCCCCGTCCCATACCTCCCCCGTAGCTTTAAGAGTTTCGTCCATATTAAAATTCACTTCCCCCTCCTCGCACTCTTATTGGCGACGCCTCCAACTTCAGGTCCCCCTTCACCCGGAATGTTCCCTTCCCTTTTTTTTTTTGCCATCGACCCTTTGAGCAAATGCAGCCTCTCTATATATCACGCTCCCCCTTTTCTGTGACCTTTTTCCTTAGTTTGTGAGATCGCAGCCGCCGTTTCTCACCTCCTTTCCTCTTCTGTATTGCACGAATAGCCTCCTATGACCCCCCAAGTCCCCCTCCAATGTCTTCTCGTTTCTCAGGGATCCCGCGCCGACCCGCGCTGACCCCTTTTTTTTTTGGATAAGATGTTTCATCTTGATTTCCTTCAGGAACGAGCCGTTCTCGAATTCTTTTTTCTTGCAATCAGGGCACGTGTCATTGTGTCAGCCCATGACGTTTAGCCCTGATTCCTGCGTCCCCCAAGGCCCACTTGGTCCGTGTCCAATCCGGATCATTTTCCTAATTTTTCATACTGCGTCACCTGTCGATAATCTTCATAGAACGACTTTTTGCGGCTTTACATCAAACAACCCGCTCTTTGGCTCCGCTTTCCTTTCTTCCCTTCCATCGTCCGCTCGTTCCCTATAATCTAAGGAAGTCTCGTGCAGATCGCTCCTACGCCAATGACGTTTCTCCTTTTTCCTCGCCCTGCCCTTCACGAACCATCTATCCGATTGGCTTTTTCCTTTTCCTCGACATTGACAGGAACAAGTACTTTAATGACTCGCTATCCAGCGATTCCCCTTTCATGATTGACGGTTCGTTTTTCACGTCCGACGGAACAGGCCTCCGATTGGTGTTCCCCCCCTTGGTTGTGACACCCTCCTGGTTCTCCCACATGGTGTCCCCCTTTGGCAATTTCCTTTGCGAACTGGCGAATCTTTTTTTTTTGCCTCGAGTTAGGCCGTAGAACCCGCACTGGGCGTCAATTGCCTCTCCCTTTTTGAGGTCCGCTCTCCAAGACCCCCTTGCTTTACCCCCCGGTGCCTTCCGATGAAGTCGTCGGCCAAAGGTCGATCTCGTTTTGCCGGTCGAGATGGCACTCTGCCTAACCGCACCTCTTGTCTTCCGGAGACCACTTTTGCTCGCCCATAGGCACCGTGCATCCCTCTTAGCCCGATTTCCACTCTCCCCTAATCTGGTTTATGATTCGTTCGTCCCCCTCCGTGTGCCCCGAAGGACCTGAAGGGCCCCTTTCCCACCCCTTCCTCTGTTCCCGATGAAGCCCCCCTTCAGGTTCCTTTTTCCTTAGGAATCAAGAACTTCTTCCGCAATCTCCCCATAGACACCTCCCAAAACCCTCCTGTCATGACCTTTTTACCCGTCCTCTTGCGTTCTCAAAAGAGCTCCGAGATCTTTCCTCTAATCGCACCCTCTCTTTCCATCTTTGAGGAGCTGAGGTGTTCCAGAGCGGCTGTCAGTTCCCACCACTCCGTCCCTGAAAGTAAAGATACTATTTTGTTTACCCTTGAACTCTCTATCTCTTTTCCTCCATCCCTTGGGGTGAGAGTTTTTCTTCTCTCAGAAAATATTTGATTCTTCTGGATTTTCCTGCGGCCTTCCTCTCAGAAGAGGCTTGCCCCTTTGTGCACCCCTTTTCATAAATACGCTTCTTCCTTGCGCTTACGCTATGATAGGATCTTATTTGATCCATCTGTATTTTCCTACTCCATGAGTTGTTTTACTAGGTTTGATATGGATGCTCTTTTCGATGACCCGGCCGTGACCTAGTCAACTTTTCCCCATTCGTTTCTTTACGCCTTTTCTGTTGATGATGTAATGACAGGTCATCCACAGTTAAACTTCATTCTCCCTTCATCACTCTTTCTTCTGCCCTATTGCTATTTATTTTAACCCCCTACTAAAGACACTCTGTAATCTCCCTTCTTAAGTAAGTGCTTGTCTTCCTTGTTCTAGTGGTGAAACCCTCTTGATCTCAAAGCTCTTAGACCTGGTTCCCACTTCGAACACCTAACTTCTTCGTATTGGGTTTTTTCAACCCCCCGTCCTTTGTGAGAGCTTCATTACCAGCGCCGGTCCCGTCTGCATTTATTGGGCGTTTGTCCGGTATCTCTCTCACCGAGAACCTAGATTTTCCGCGCCCTTTTTCTCCTTCCGCCCAGCTTTTAATTTCCCCCCTTTCCCCTTAGTGTTTGACCCCCCCAGAACCCCCTTGTCGTCAACCACCTGGGCGGACTTTTGCCGTACTTCCACGCGAACCTTTCCATCTCTAACCCATCTGGTGAATCCTTCCCTGGATCGGTTTCCTCCTGTTGGTACCTCCGTTCTCTCGGGCACGCCTGGCCATCGCTTCTTAGACTTCGTTGCTTCGTGACCTCCTCCCCTGTGATGAGAGGTACTTTAATTTGTCGTACTCGCGAGGTTCACGAGATCGTTTCGCGGATCCCGTCGAATCCCATGTTACTTTCTTTCCCCCCTCACTTCTTCCCCTAGAATTCTCCCTGTTTCTTTTTTCCATTGCCGGCAACCGCCTTCTCTTTCAAGGGTTTCGCGTTGACTCTTACCTTGTAATGAGAGACATTCCTTCTCCTCTCTTGTTTTGGCTCTCCATTCACTCCGGGTATAACCCTCCACATTCTGTCAACATTCAACAGTTTTCCGCGGCTCCCCCCCCCCTCAATTCTCTGCCAAAAAGCACGACTCTTCCTTTTCCGAACACTATTCATTTCCAACGCAGACTCACTATCACGCAATGAAAAGTGAAACTTTCATTAGTTAAGCGATGTCGTACAATTTGTTCCCTCACGACAGTCAGCGCCTTAGACTCTTTTTCTTTGTCCCCCTGGTTCTCCTGATGGACTTCTTGTTCCAGATTTAAAAACTTGTCCCACTCTTTTAGAAAGGCGTCATCGACGCGCGCCAGTTATAGAGGACGTTAACGATTTTTAATTTCTAAAACAAACGTCTTAGGATATTAGTCTGAATAGTTAAATCCCCACCCCCTCTTACATACGCCTCTTCCGAATCCCGCGCTACTCTCCCTAGTAACTGGTAACTTTTCTTTCTAGAACCCAATCGGATTTTTCGCTATTTTTTACTTTGGTCCTCTCAATTATACTTCCATGCCCAAAGGCTACTTTGGTCTGGCGGGGATCTCAATTTCCTCACTAGACATCTTGTCCCAATTTTCATGATTTACTTCGAGTTTTGGCAGGTTCCAGTTTCCATTTCTAACCAGTCGCACTTTGACTTCTTTCCTCTTTACTTGCTCGTTTGAAGAAGGGTGTTTTCATGCTCCTCCCCTGTGAAAGTCCTAGAACTTCACTTCGTTTTTTTTTTCCAAAGCAGGTTATGGCCGTCACCTTCTGCCCGCCCGTCCGATATTCCCTTCTCTCACCCTTTCTGTTCAGGCGCACTTCCAAGTGTCCCCCCCCCCTCTAAGCTCTTTTTCTGTCATTTTTTGCGGACCGTACGATGGAAGTCCTCGTGGTTCGATGTCCCCTTGTTTTTTTTCCCCCTTCATGTCTTTTTTTGTGACCACGCCCGACTCTTGTCATGTTCCCTTGATGTCGCCGATCCTTTTTGCACCACTCGCCCAGAACTCCCCGCTTTTCTTTTACATCCTCTCCCTTTTCTGCTCCCCCCTTTTTTGTTTTATTTTTGCCTAAAGAAACTATTCTTTGCTCTTTCTTCGTTGGCAAAGCTGGTTCACTCTTTTTCTTTCCCGCGAACGCCCATAAGACCCCTTGTTCTGTCCGAGAACCCTTTCCTCCCCTCCTAGCAAGTTTTCTTTGCTAAAACCTGACTTCATCTTGTTCCCACGCATAAGATTGCGCGCCTTCTCGTCGGGTCACCTTTTTCCTCACCATTTCATCCCACGCATTCCCTTGCCTTCTTTTTCTACAGGTTTTCCGATCTCCCAAGAAGGTCCAGCCGAATCGGCCCTGACATCACATTTCTTCTTTCAGAAAAAGATAGAACTTTTTCACCCCTTTTCTCCCCCCCTTGTTTTTCAATAGGTCCTGATTGACTTCCCCCAACTTGAACTCTCAGCGTAGTTCTCCACTCCTTTCACCCTGCCTTTTTATTTATACTTACCTTCGTCCCGCACCAATTCCCTGGCTACTCATGGAAAAAGGATAGTCTCCTCTCAACTGGTTCCTCATCCTCCCCTCCTCTTGAAGTGGTCGAATCCCTCTCCCGGACCCCATCGCCCCTCCGGATCATTTATGGGCTTGAAAGACATTGGTACCCTGTCTCCTCGACCTTCGGCCCGCATTCTCTCTTTTCCCTTAACGACCTCCGATCTGACCGAAGCAACCGACCTTTTCCCCTTCACGATAGTTCCAGTTTCTCGATGAAGATTTCCCCCCCTCTTGTCACAGAAGTCGAGGCCCCCAATTTCTTTTCAGGAGTCCCCACGTCCCCTCCATATATCAGTTCGCTTCCCCTGTAGGCGTTTTTTTACCCCTTTTTTTTCTCATTCCCTTGAGTTCCGTCCCGAATTTTTTCCTTTGTCTCGGAATGGCGGCGCTTCACGGATTTTAATTTCCCCCTCAGCCTCCCTGAAAGGAGTTTTAGTTTTGAGACTGCAAGAGTCCCCCCCCTTTTTCCCTTTCGACCCCTTTCCGCGTCAAATACGAGAGGAACTTTTCCTCGGACCATCGTCCTTCTCCCCTTGCGAAACTGTTCCTTTTATTCACTCTGGTTTACCTGCCATGCCACCTGTATTTACGGGTGCCTTCTTTCTTCCCTCTCACACATTCCCCCCCTTTTTCCCGGATCTTTCAACTTCGTAGTCCTCCCCCCTCTCCTTTTTTTTCCGCCAACATGCTAGAGCCCTTCGCCCGCCCCCCCCGCACCTATGAATGCTTTTTTTCTTCCCCTATCTCTCTCCTTTAACCGCAATCATTTATCATTACTCCCCGGTCTCTTTGTGCCCCTAAAGCTTGATCACGGCAGTCCCCGCCTTAGTCGGCCTGCCTCTTCGAATGCCCCCTTCTTCACCTTCCGGTTTCTGCCCCTTGTTTTTTCCCAGTCTCTTCAACCCAGTACGAATATTTTTCCCCCTTCCCCCAATGTGGGGTCCAGCCAGCTTTTGTACTACAGTTCCCCCTTTCTTGTGAGGATCTCTTGTTGCCCTTTTCTAACGGCTTGCATAGGTTCGCCCTGCCTTCCGCTGGAAATTTTTTACTATTTCCCTTAACGTCGGAGCCCACGTGAACGAAACTCTGCCTTCTCACGCAGGGACAATCCTTCGACCATTCCCAAAAGACATGCTTTGAAATCCCAGTAATCTATTCCCCTCGTTTCTCTAACTACCAAACTAGTAGTTTAGTTCAACCACAACTCGCCTAACAAAGCTCAGACGACCCTCAATGATATAAGATTCCTCAAGCTGGAGACCAACCCTGGTCTCCCTCATCATGGAGATATCTTACGAAGCTTTGGCACACTCGCATCCTTTCTCCCCCCCCCTCCCCGTTCAAGTCGAGGAACATGAGAAATCTCTCTACCGCCATTACTGAATCCACTGCTATTAAAATCCCTCACCTCTTCGAAAGAGATCACCAAGCATTTTCTTTTGCATTGAATAGCGTTCGTACTACGGTTTGCTTCCTGGCTACTGCAGGGACATGCTCGATTCCAACCTACTCTTCAGATCCTGAATGACTACTACGAGTGGGCTGTACTTGTTTCCCGGAATTTTTTACCAGCCGCCTCATTTCCAGAATGAAACGGAACTTTTCTACCTCTTTCGAACTATACCTCCTCCTTACCCCTAGACACCCGTCCAAACCGTTCCTTTCCCCCCCTCTTCACTTTGCCCCCCCAGCTCCGAAGTTTGAGTTCAAAGAAGACTTTTGTTCTCTTTTCTCCTCTTAATCTCCTTTGGATTGGCACAAAGCTGTGCAACATATTTTGCCTCCAGTCATTCAAATTTCCCATCCCGTCACCCTCCACCCCCGGGTTGAGGCGCCGGGTTTCTGCCTAACACCTCGTCTGCCTGCCCGCCCCCGGCAGATTAAAGACGTCTTCTGGTTCGTCCTTCCCGACTTCTTCCTCATCCTTTGTTGTTTCGTTCTCTCCGGCCCTGGTGCAGCACCATTCTTCTATTGCTGGATTGGCTGCGGTTCCTTTCCCCTTGCAGCCTTTGCACCTCTTAGGCAATAGCAGACCCATCAGACTAGGCTGAGCTTTTTTAGACCCCTTTTCGTCCGTATCCTTTTGAGTGTTCCCCCTCTTTTTTTCCCCGCCAGACGGTTGTCCCAGGTGTTATATGTTGATTTTGCTCGTCTTGTCTCTGGATCTAGGACCCCGCGTACTCCACCACGGTAGGTTTTCCCGCTGCCCCCGCCTTTTTCTGTGATGCCCTCTTCTGCCCCCCTTTGTCCTAACAAGTGCATCCCCCCCCCCTTCGCTCTTTCTTTTTCCACTATGCCCCCCGATGGATTCCTCCTCTTTCAAAGTTAATTCTTCCTTTTCGCTTCTGCTGTTGCGGTTAACTGGGTGCGCTTTCCCTCATTTGTGTACCCCCTCTTTCGCCTCTCTTCCTCCCCCTTTCTCTACACCACTGGTAACGGATTTCTGGGTTGGTCCTTCACACGGGTTTTCGGTTGCCTCCGCGCGTTTCTTGTCCTTCGTCACAATGACTGTGTCATGTTGACGAGAGAAAAGACGTCCACTTTACTGTCCCTTTCCGCTTCCCCGCGTCGCTTTTAAGCCCTCGCTTTTTAACCGGTTGGTTACCCCAAAAGTGTTCTTTCCCCCCCCCCCCCAATGTTTCCGTTCCCTGTTTGCCTTCTGCTTTTCCTAGAACCGTACCATCTCTTCCTTCATTTGTTGCCTGCCGTCTCGCGATTTCTCAGTGTCGGTTCCCCTTCCATTGCGTGCATTCGAGGGGACTTTAACTTGACTATGAGCGATCCGTATTCCTTTTTTCTCTGAGCGTTGCTGGTCTATGACTCACTTTTCCGTAGGAGAGCGCGCGCTACTCTGTCCCCTTTGCTTATCATTTTCTCACTCGAGAGAATGTATGTCTGCCTCCATTCTTGCGCGCTTCCCAATTTTTGTTGCCTTTCGTTCCCCCTCCGTCCATTCCTTTAGTCTCTGAAGCGTTCTGCCTTTCCTCGAGCCCTTTGCCCCCTGAAATTTCCTGTCTTTCCGTTTTCTTTTGTTGCTCCATTTAAATCCGGGTCACCCTGCCCCCCCCTTTCGTTCGCGATGAATTCCATAAATCTAGAACACCTTGAATCTCAACATTTCCACATCTTTCTTCTTTCTCGATGAAGACGGTGTTAGCCCGATCCGGAGAAAGATACTTCTCTTGGTGGTTCGCTCCCTGTCCTGCTTGTTGGCCCGCGACTCCCTTTTCCCTCCACCCTTCCTAATCATAGCCAGAGACCGATAGGCCGTTCCGTGTTTTTCGCTCTCTCTTGCAGAAGAGAGTGATCGGGGGACTTTCCTTTATCATGTTCACGCACGGCATGGCTCGAGCCCATAGTGTGGGTATTGAGAGTTGGCATGCTACTAATATTCCTCCTTGGTTATGATGCTGATATTTTCGCAGAATCGTGCATTCCTGTACCCTTTTCCCGGTGGCGAGATTTCTCTCCGCCCAGTCCCATTTCGTACTCCTTGCAGAGTGAATGGAAGGTGTGGCCATGCAGCCTCTCTTCTGAACTCCCTTTTTTTTCAAAAAAGTGTAGATCTGTCGAGCATTTGACGAGCTGCTTCTCCTTCACTTTTTTTGGTTGCGCCCAGCTCTCCTCCTCCGCAAGTTGCAGTCCTGATTGTGAGGTTTCTTTTATCGCCCTGCCCCCCCCCCCACTTTCGCTTTTTTTGGCCCGTAGGAATCTGGGAGCGGAGACAAGATTTGTCGGTTTTGTCGAACGTTAGTGGACCCAGATGTAGAACTTTTTTGCGTTTTTTTAACCTGTAGGGGTGTTTCCTTTTTTTTTTTTTTTTTTGTTCTAAATTTTTCTTGTTTTTTTTTTATTGACCCCCTCCTCCCAGTTCCTGGATCGTCT
>Ga0179593_1256062_pt1 | contig 12702 bp, 12 predicted proteins | sample CZODoug2_1_08_16_FD_185931 | JGI IMG/M metagenome (GOLD analysis project Ga0179593, IMG submission 185931) | Vadose zone soil fungal communities from Angelo Coast Range Reserve, California, USA - CZODoug2_1_08_16fungal (PacBio error correction) | ecosystem: Environmental > Terrestrial > Soil >... | reverse complement strand
CATCGAACAGACCTCTCTTTTTCCCCCGTTACTGATTGTCGGTTTGGTCTTTGATGACCTCTCCCCATGGCAGTCTCCCTTCTTTGAGGTGGTGTACCGGAGTTTGCTTTTTTTCCCTCTAATCTATCAGTTTTACTTCCATACCAGTTCAACCAACCCATGCCAAAGATATGAGCGCCAGTAAGGACATGGTGTCAACCTTCCCTGTTCTTGGGGTTTTTTTTGGTGTTCTTTTTTTCTAATAGCCCGGCGGTCTGCTTTTTCTTTATTATGTATGCGGGTCCCACTTCTCCGGTAACCCCCTTCCTATTTCTAATGCGAGGCTAGTACTCGCAGCTATCATCTCCTTTCCCTATTAACGTTTAGTTGTTCCTGCCCCCAGTAGGGAAGATTTTTGAGAAATTTGTCTCACGTTCTTTTCTACCGTCCCCCCCCCGTTCTCTTCCTTCTCAATATTTGCGTCAACCCAGAAGTGGGGTAGTTGGCCACCACTTTTTTTTTTTTCCGTCGTTAAGGAGTTAATCAATTTAGGCGTTTTCGCGGTCGCTGGGCTTTCCCCCTTTCCTAAAGCTCCCTAGTCGTTATTTTCCACTTTTTCGACGAGTTCCTTTGTCTTTTCCAAGGCCGCATTGAAACATCCCTAATCCTACGGAGATCTTTCGAATTGATCGCCCTTCATGTATTTCCTCCTCGACTAAGTTCTTTCGCTTTCTTCTTTACCGCGAAAGAAGATGGTGAGTTATTATCTCCCGACTCCCTCGGTCCCTAGCGGAAGTTCTCTCTCCGTAACACCCTCACACCCCAAAGGCCTTTCCTTCATATGGAAGAAGCTTGCCCGTCGCGTAGCCGTTAGAACAGTCTCCATTAGACCCTCTCTGACGAGTTAGGAGTACTTGAGGGTTTTTTGTCGTATCTCCTCCCGAAGCCCCTAGGTTTTATATTCAGGATTGCGTGTACTGAGTGAAAAGTGTAGTTTTACTCTCCTTTTTTCTTTCCCCTCCACCCTTTTTTGTCGGTTGTTGTCAGTCTCGGAACCGTTTTCTGGTAACCGTAGCGACCCTTCGTCTCTCTTGGGTTACGACTATGTTTTCCCCCAAATTCGGTGTGTTCCCCTCGTCCCTTTCTGCCCGCCCGAAACTCTTTGCGCACTCTATCGATGTCAGAGAGGAGCGAACTTTTGCAGACTCTCCTAACCTTCTTTCCTTCTCCTTCTTTCAACGATCCTTTTTTTTGACTGGACTTTGTAGACTGGGCCCCCTCTTACTTATAAGCATAAGGTGGTACTCGTAGATCCAATCTGCAGGACGGTCGCCGGAATCCACCTCTTCTCCTTCACCGTTCTCACCGCTTTCAGCAGTTAGCGAATAAGAGCCGGCGGCGTTTTGAGTGGCCCAATGTCCCATTTAGTAATCCTCCGCCGAGGTCTTTCTAGCACTCCCTATACTTCCGGAAGAGTAAGCCCGCAATCCCTCGTGCCCATCCTCACCTCTTTCTGCACCCCCCTTTTCCCGAGTTTCCTGATGAGCATGACGTTTTGCGGTTCCGGTTACCCGCTCGTCATCTTCGCCTACTCTCCTGACATTTTTCCCCTTTCAGTGCCGCTTTCACCTTAGGCGCGCGATTCTACTCTCGTAAGCATTCCTTTTCAAATATGATTCTCCGAGTCGCAGATATTGATCACCAACGAGAAGTCCGTCCCAGCTTGCTCTCCCTATCTCCCCTAACATAAGAGAACGTTGGTCTCCTCCTTCTTTTTCTAGAGAAGACTTATGCGCCGCTCGCATGAGCTTTGAACCAGCCTGTTTACGAGTCTGACACCTTATTTTTTTACATAGTCACCCTTCTCTCCTTGCTCGGTGATGATTCAGAGTGAAGACTCGAAACCTAGACAACCTCGACCACTCAACTACATACTGCCGCATTAATCTTGAGCCTTGCCGGGAGAGCCCCCCATACTCAGGGTATGTGCATTCTCCTTCTTCCTTTCCATGTCAAAGTACATCAGCCTATGGGATGATTCCAAAGCCTTTCCCGTATCAGGGGGCTTTCCCTGATCCGCTAACTCGTCTTCTAGCTTTTGGACGGATAGATTGATTTTTTGGCAACTTCTTGAACCCCTCATTGATGGGTGGAGGCCTTTCTCGCTCCTATATTCCTCTCTTTCAAACAATCCTGTTTCTTTGTTGCCCCCGAGAATAGTAAAACTTCCAACGAACACTTTTCCCCCCCCCCTTAGTGTAAAATCGTCTGAGTTACTTAAAAACCTTCCCCCCCTGCCTTCGTATCCCTTTGCTGCAATGATGAGATTAGCGTGAATAGTCGAGCTTTTCTGTTCCATGCTCGGGAAATTTATTGCTCTTTTTTTTTCCGTAAGCTCCCCCGTTTCTACTTCTTTAAGCCCACCCCCTTCCACGGTTTTTTCTCGGACAAGTCCTTTTTTTTTTTTTTTCAAGTTCTGGATCTCTTCTTCCTCCACGAGAGGGAGCCGGTACCTACTATGTTCGCACCCCCCCACGGTTACGTAGTGAGTAGCCACTGCACTTTCTTTGGCTGTTTGGCCGATGATATTGCGTCACTCTGCTTTTCCAAGAGAGTGTTCCGTCTCTAGCTTTTTGACTGGGGGGTGGGGGGGGTGACACCGTTCCCGCGTGACCCGACTAAAACGTTAGTCAGGCCTCAACACTTCCTTCGCCGATCCGAGGTCTCCCGAAGTGCCCCCTACGTCGCGATCTCAGGTCAGCTTCTTGCGGGTTTTTTCCTGTCCTTAGGGAAAAGATTCTACACTCCTTTAATCCTTTTCTGCCCGTACTGCTTTCGTTGAGGTATTCCTTTGCTATATCCCCACTGTCGGTTTTGGGTTTAAGAGGACAAGATACGACAAGTTCTTATCCGATCCTCCCTTCCGGATTTCTAGATAGCACAGTTCCTGATTCCGGTTCCTTTTAAATTGGTGGACCTCCCCTCCATCGTGTTCTAATGCTAGACTAGGATCTTCTTAGCACTAGCCTCCATTCTCTCTCCCCCCCCATTCGATAGTTAACCCCAAGCCGCTAACTGAGAACCCCCATCCTTAACTTCTATCTCTTTCTTTTTGTACAAAGAAAGAAAGGATTTTAACGCTCCATTTAATGTCCCTTCCTGTTAAGAGTGAAAGATGGTGAGAGGGCCGCACTACCGTTTTCCCTTTTTTCTCTACTCGAGGTTCTGCCTTTCTATCTCGCTTGTATTCTTCGTTCCCTCCTCCTTACCTTTAATAATACGTTGGGGCCTTCTTTAATCCCTCTCCCACTCTTCCTCTTTCTCCTCCTGCTCGAGCTCTACCTAGCCTTGAATTCTTCGCGCATGCCGTCTCTAATTTTCAACCGCGAAAAGACTTCGATACATTCCATTTCCTCGTTTTTCCCTTTAAGTAGGTGCGGGGTTGACTGATAGCCGGTTCGCTTTCACTTTTTTAGGAAGAGTAGTGACCGAGCTTCATGGTTTCGCCTTCCTTATAGGGCTTGTTTTCCTACGTTTAGTGGCAACCCCGTTGCTCTGAGATTTTCTTTCTCTACTCTTTTCTTTTTCTCTTTACAAATCAGGTCTTGAAAAATGTATCGTCCGAACGGTTGCTTGGCCATCAGGAAGTGAGAGGCCTATCTTTCCTTTGTGTATTGGATTTTTCTTTTCCCACCGTCTGTCTCTTTCTCCCCAATTCTTTAATTCATCTTTCAACTAATTAAGAAAAGGTAGATTCTCGGAACTTTCTGTCATTCTTTCCCTTTTTTTTGGCAAGGAGGACCCCCTAGCTTGGCTCTCCCTCCTTCATCATTTCGCGTCGTTCTCCTCTGCTACTAGTATCAGGTTTTTTTTGGTTTCTTCCTGGTATTCCTTGCAATCTTTTTCTGTAGTGTTTGACGATTCCCGACGTCGAAAGTCCGTTCTAAGAGCCGCTAGAAGATTCATCCTATGGAAGAAGACGTTAGTTCCCTAACTCCCTTTCGGGTTCTTACCGAGCTTTCTTCGACATAGTCCTCATCTCTTTTTTTCTTAAGCATCTCGTTAGCCACGTCTTACCAGCCCCTGACTCTCCGACGCATACGGTGTTTGGTATTTCTTTCGGCATCTCCTATCAATTTTCTACCCTACTCTTTTCCGTTCTCTCCTTTTTTCCTCCAAAGATACGAAGGTTACTTCCGTCCATATCTCATTATGTAACCCCTTCTCTACTCTGGACTTTTTTACTTATTCTTACATCCCAATAACCACTAGTACTCTCCGAGTGTAACTTTCTGGGTCTTCGGGAAGTCTAGGTGGCACGGTCATCTTCTTATCGCCCCCCCCCCCTGAGCTGATTCTGTTGGTAGCTCCCCCATAACTAGAGGTTAAAGAGGTCTTCTAACTCTCCCCCTCCCTTCTCGGAAAACTCTTCTAGCCCTGCGTTCTTTGTAACCAATAGCACACTTAGTTGGTACTCACTCCCTCGAATGGCCGTTTGTCTACCCCCTGCGATGATTCCATCAGGCAGTCTTTTGTCGTTCCCCTACCTGAGAACAAGAATTCTTTTTTATCTTTCGCGGATCGACCCGTTTCAGTTTTGGATCTGTAGAGTCCTTCGTAGAAGCGCCCTACCAACTTTTTCTCTCTTTTCTATGACGTTTCCTTTCCCCCCCCTACCCCCCCCATTTTTCATCCTTACTCTACAACCAGTTTATGGTTAACCTCTCTCTCCTTAACAGGTGAAGATGCGATCCGAACGTTAGTATTGGAATAAACAAGCTCCCGGAGCGTGTATCCTCTTTCTGGAGAGTCGTCACATCTCTAACCAAAGACTTCTCGTTGCCCATTTTTCCTCGTCTCCTATAACCTCTTTTCGCAACCTACCGTTATGTGAGCTCTTCTCCATGATGATAGATGACAGACCAGGTTTTCGCTGGAGAAGTACCTTTTCGCCGATGATGAGTCGTCCCTTCTCCTCAAGTTCCTTTTTCTCCTTCCTAAATTCGTCACATTTTTTTTACAAACTTCCTGTGGTGTTAAAGTTATATCTGGAGGACTTCGGCGGCAATCTCGCGTGGATTTCTTTTCAAGCCTCCCGAACGGTCGTGCCTACTCGTTTTCTGCCCTTTGTCCCCTCCAAAGCAGCCTATATTCCCTTTTCAAATTTGTGGTTTTTGAACCCCCCCTTTGCCCTTCGCGCGTTATAGGCGATTTTTCTCCCGATGTCTTTTCCGTCCTGATCTGCCTCCTTCATCTTGATCCTCTTATCTCCATCTGAACACGGGGTACGAAGACTCCACTCCCCCCCCTCTGCGGTATGTTAGGTCAACAAGACTTCTGACATGCTCGACCTATCACAGGTTTTTGCTCCTCGATGATTTTTTTATCACGTTCCACACATTCTTCTTTCCATCATTTTGAAGCCAGATGGATTTTCCTTCTGGCTCTTTTTTCCCCCCCATACGGAGATGATCCCCCACCTACACCTTTGGGTATGCAATTATTCCCTGACTACTTGGTAAAGGCCGCACCTCAATGAGAGATCGTGAGATGGTGATTTTTTTTTTTCTCCGAGGTCTTCCTACCCCCCCTCCGGTGAAGACGTCAAGCGTCCGCCGCGGTTTTTCTATTAAGGTCGACTCGTTACCTCTACTCTCACGTCTATTATATTATTGAATCTGTGATTGGTTTTTTGGCCTTCCTAAAATTAGAGGGACCAAAGTTTCTAGTGCGTGCTCTCCCCCGCCATTCGTACTGGCAGCCTTTCAGAAGTGCCCGCGACCCTTTTACGTAGGAGCGATTTTTTATGGACGCTCTGCAAGTGCGCGATCTTACTTCCCCTCTTGCGTGCTCGCATTCCCCGACACAACTTCCGTCTGAACGTTTTGGACCAAATCGCTTTTTGCGCATCCCACCTGTGTTAACTGCCCTAGTCCCTGACGACCAACTCTTTTTCCACTCTTCCCGTTTCCACTCACACTACTCCGCCCGTCTTTTGTTCTTGCCCTCTTCTGTCTGAGTAGACCAGTACTTTTCCTTCCCCCCTCGTCCCCCTCCAACGTTTTCCTCGCGCTTCGTCGAACGGGGCTGTTGAAACGCCTCGTATCGGTGACCTCTAGAACGGCTTGGCTCCACGCGACACGTCGCCTCTCTGACCTTAAACAAGTATGACTTACTCCTTGACGAAAGCCACCCTCGACTAATCTCTCCCCTTTTTTTGAACCTGTCCACCGTTTCGTCCTTACGACGGAGCTAAGGCAGGGTCATTTTCCGATGGTCCGGCTCCCTGGGTAGTCGCAAAAACATTCACCCGCCCCAAGTACGAAATATCATGGATACGGTTTTTAGTTTCCCCCCTGCCCCTGCCCACGCAGTAACTTCAAACGAGTTCTGGGGCGATCATCTCTTCCCCTCCTTTCTTTTTGAGAGCGCTCCTCGCCCCAGATGGGTGTCCGGTCCCTTCTGTCTTGTCTTCCTTATGTTTTAATTCCTACTCGTCGTAACTTAGATGCTGTCCTGTCGGGGATGGTGTTTCCGCGAATACTCCCTTTATGAACTCTCCATGTAACCCATTCCATTCTAGCTCCTTAAGTCCGGCAAATTCCTTGGACAAGGTCGAATTATCTTTCGACATCTCTTATCTAGAGGGGGCGAGGAATTAGAATTTCATCCGTGGTTCATACTCAGAAGTTCTTGCTCGTTCCCTTCGAAGCCTCTTTTCTTCTCCCGAGTCCCTCTATGAGTTGTTCACCTGACCCTTCTCTCCTTTACTTTGGGAGACCGTGTGCCTTTATAAACGTCCCATCTTTCTACCTTACCCCCTCACGATCGGGGACCCCCACCTAAACCTACGTTTCGTCCTCACCTCTTCGTGAGTAGGATGGTTTCCCTCCCTCTATGCGTAGACGCTGGGCGTTCACGATCTCCCTTCCCTCCCTGGGATCCCATTGGTAGATATGTCTCTAGGATCTTTATGCCGCCATGCACAGCGCCTCAGACGTTTTTTCGCACGTTCCCTCGCCCGCCCTGAAATAGTTTCTAATTCCAAGTCCTTTCCCGCGGGTCGTAACCCCCGGAAAGCTTTTTTGCTTCCTGTGTCTCTTCCGTCTTTTTTTTCTCCGCAATGATTTTCTTCTCCCGTCCACCCCTGCCAACCCCAACAAACCTCCCCCGAACTAGAAGGAATCCTTGCTTGAGTTCTGAGGTCTTTCCCCCACCTACAGTATTCCCCCCGTGCGGAAGAGGTTAGGAGCTGCTTCTGATTTTTTTTTATAGCCCTCCAGCAAGACACGCCTCCCCTTGGGTCACTCTGCCGACTTATTTCCTTTGCGTTGACAGGTAAGGGTTCTTCGACTGTGTCTGGTGCAATAAGCCCCCCGTTTGTCTTGGCTCTTATTCCTCCTCAGACCGATATTGGTTCCCTTACTTAGAGAACCCTCTCCCCCCCTTCTTTATGGGACGTTCCCACAGTTCACAGCCGCCCTTCATTTGGATATTTCTTTTTCTTTGAACTCAGCATCTCCTCCTCTTCGCGAAAATTTTTAGAGCTCTTCTTTGTCATACCCCTTTCTACACGCCCCCTTCTTGATTTTCAGCACCCGGGTGCCCTCTTTCTGATCAGCGGTCCTTCCAGATCCTGAAGAAGTTTGACTCCGTCTCCTTCCCTCTTTCCAGTCCCTCCCTTCGCAGAGAACGACGTTTTTTTTTTGTGTGTGGCGAGCGCAGGACCCCTTTTTCCACTTTGGCGGTTTACTCCTCCCCTCTACTTCCGCGTTTTTTTGGAACCCTTTTTTCCTCAAAGTTAGAGAGTCTCCGAAGGCTCGTCGTTTGATACCCCACTTCACTTCGAGCTTCCCCGTACGCCGAACCAGGCGCGTGTGAAACCTCCTCTTTGCACCCGTGGTCCCTAAGTGAGAGACTCAACCTTTTTGCGGGCGACTGGTTCCTCGGCATCGGTTCTAATTCCCGTGCCCGCGCGTCAGACCCCTATCGTAAAATGAAGGCGATCGGATTTTCTTGTCTCCGCTTCTCCTCCAGATGTAGAATATCGACGATTTTCCCTTGGTGTCCCCTTTTCCCACAGAAAGAAGTCTTGTGTGCTTTCTCCTCCTCCCCCCCCACTTGCTCCGCCGGTTTATTCCGACTACGGGCGCGCCAGGAGAGATAACGCTCCTCCTCCTCGTGACCTACTCGTGGGTCGAGTATTTTACAGATTTTTCACTTGAAAATTCGGCTCCCCAGTCGCTTTTTACCTTATAAATTGGATCCGTGCTTACTCGTACCCATATGATAACGTCGAAATCCTCCTCCCCTGACCCAATGAGTAGCATGAGCTTTCCCACCAGATCTACTGGGTTAATGCCTAGTACCTTACTTTCCCTTTATCCGGTCAGCGCTCTGGGCTTAGTACGTGATCCCTCGTCTGTGACAGGATTCTTCAAACTCTTGCTAGCCGCGTTCGATATCCAGGCTCTGGTCCCTAAAAGAAGTAGTTCCACCTATGTGGTGATACGTTTCCGCCCAGCTCTCGCCTACCACTCTTCCCTCTTTCCTGCCCACCTAGCACAGTCACCACCTCCCCCCTGATTCCCCTCGAGTAGATGTCCTGAGTTGTTCGCGGTCCCTTACCCAGCCATCCTCCCCTTGCCCTTTTTTCCTTAAGAGACCGTGCGGTTCCCGCGGTTTGTCCCCCCGAGTTCATTCTCGAGAGCAGTTAGCGGTCGGTCCCTTTCTCGCGTCCTTTGGATCAAGCTGACGTCCTCCTTTGTGACGACTCTCCAAATCCCTCCTCATCTCCTTCCTCTCTTCCTTTTTTGAGTTATTCGCCTACTGAGCGGTCTCTTGATTTTGACATGCACCCTGCATCTTTCTTTTCGTTTTACGAGTAGAAGAGATCCCTTTCTCTCTCTTCTCCGTAAGTTCGGTTGCGGACTCTATGTCTCCGTCTCTGAGGTTCCCTCTTCCTTTGTAGAGTCATCGCTTCATCGAGTCCCAACTCTACATGCTAGGCCAATCCGGATTTACCCCTTCCTTCCTCCGGAGCCTATTTTTGCCCCAGTTGCCTCTTTGTCTCTAGACGTCGGTCAGCGCTTGGTCCCTGGCAGTCTCCAAGATGTTCCCTCATGCGTTCTCTTCAATGTGACTTAATTGGTATATTTCTTTTGCTTACGTAACTTAAACAATGGTTTTAGACACCAATCACATACAGACCCTTTCCCCTCTCGCTTCCTTACCTGCTGTTGCCCTCTCAAAGTTCTCCGATCCTGTTTCTGTGCATGCGCTACGAAGCCTCGTTGCTCGCGCACCTGGCTCGAGTTTGCAACTGGAGTGGTACTTTAGTCGGTTTAGCGAAGCCCCGAGGAGATCCTCCCCCCAAAATTCCGCTTCCCAGTCCTCTCCCTAGTCTTAACCCCCTTTCCCCTACCCTTCACCCCTTATCCGGGTCACCTCACAGACAGTTTATGTCCCGCTCCCCCCTTCTTTCTTTTACTCCTTTCTTCTTTCGCGATTTTCCGATTTGTTCTCTCTGGAGTCACTCCCCTTTTCGTTTTGCGGTAGAGATCTCGTCAGTCCAGTTCTTCCCTTGAGTCGGCCTTTTTATGGGCCCTCTCTCTACAGTCTTTGGTTTCTCAGAGGAGGCCGCCGCGTTCTCCTCCCGTCGCCGCCCTTGGACGAAGTCACAGCTGACCCGTGAAATTCCTAGAAACAGTATGTTAGCCCCTTTTCCCCTCTCTCCCAGATCCTGCAAATCCGACCGCCCTTTGTGGGGAGGGGGACCGCTCTCAACAGAGCGTGAATTTCCCTCTTCTCGTAGTGCCCGGAGCGTCAATTTTTCGCTCTCTATTTTTTCATGGGTCTCTCCCCCTGCCTCTTTTGCCACCTCAGGGCCGAAGCTTCTAGTGAGGTACCCAAACTCCTGTTGCTAACATGATCGGCTCCAGGGTGCTTGGCTCCCTCCTAGTGCGCTTTTTTTCGTGATATAGGGAGTTGCTGTCCTGAAGTGGTGACTCTATCCACTAGTCCCGAGATCCATCCTATCAATGTCTTGCTTCCCCTCTTCATTGTCCCCCTGAATTTTTCCCAGGGGTTCCGACGGCCTTCCACCGCATTCGTGGCGCTTTTTCCCTTCTACAGTCTCGAGAAATGATTTCCAATGATGCGCCCCTTCTCCGTTGAGCCCTTCCTGGTTCCTGAATTGTAGTGGTCGGTGCGTTAGCGTAGTTGTATGCTCTCCGCGCCAGAGTCCTCAGCAGATCGCCTTTAGTCATCTAGGAAGTCAATTCCTGAAGGTCCTTTTCAGAGCGATCTTTCCCCTACTCTCCGACTCGTCCAGAAGCCTTTCCTCTTCCAGGTCCTCTTTCTCCCAATTTTTCGGATTACGACCAGAGGATCTCCCTGGCCTCACTAATTTCTTGTTGAGTCTTCCCTTCTCCTTGAGGATAATCCGAATTCCCTTTCCCGCTCAGTCGAAACCCCTCCTCTTCCGAGTACTCCGAGATATACTCCCCCATCCCTTTCAGATACTCATTCACTTTGTTGAGGATGTTTTTTAACTCCCTCCTCACAAGAGCGTTCCGAGACTTCGTGTCAGCTAGGGTTTCTTTTTGGACTTTCTTTTTTCCCAGCCTGCACGAGTTTTTATGAATTCTTCGATCTGGCTCCGAGCCGTCCTCCACAGTTCTAATACAGGTCACCGTAGCCGCGACGCCCCAAGCGTCTCCCTCTCACGCGGTAGAGATCTTGCCAACTTGATAATATAACAGGTCTTGGGTCCTCACTCCCTCTCGGTTGAATGTCTCCTGGCAAGATCGCGACCGCAGCCCCCCTCCTTCTTTGAGGCCCCCCCTTCGTCCTGTCTCCACGCTGTTGCGTCGATGGTCTTCTTTTACTTTTCTTCTTGTTCGAGGTTGCCACCTCTACAGAGCTTGCTCCTAGGGTGCTCTTAACCCCCATCGGTGTCGCTCTCCCCAACTCCCCAATTCCGTAAGATATGAGGATAGGCTTATCTTTCCCCTCTCCCTCGTCGGAATAACCCTACGCGAGTCTCCTGTGTTTTCTTTGACGTGGTCCTCGCGACATCTTACCCCACGTTCCCCGCGTTCTTTCCACAGCATTTCTCTCGCCCTTTCGAGAATGACGGCTCGTTTTCGCGCCTGTAGCGCCTGCCTGTGACCGCCTTTACTTTCCCCATTCCTGGCCTCAGTTCCGAGAGGCGCCGATGCCGGAGCCTTCCCCGTCGCCCGTTATTCTTTTAATTAGTTCCCACGGGTGCGTCCCCTTCCCTTTTTTTCTTCTTGGCAAGCTGCTTTGCGTACCTGCGGATTTTCCTCTCGGTGCCGTCTAGCGCTCCCCTCCGCTTATTCTCACCTTCCACTAACGCTCCCCTGTTCGGGATTGCGCCCGTTGGACTTGGTGACACCCGCCTTACTGCTCCCTTTTTTTCTCCCTTGATTGTTCGGTGGGGTGGTGGATTTTTTTTGAAGATGTCCGTCGTCTATTCCTACCCTTCTTCAATACGTCTGGCTCTCGTCTTACACTTGCCAGTGCGGGACGTTGACCCCTCAGTATACGAAAATCCTTTCTTTTCTTCTCGTTGTGCAACGAGGCGGCAATACTCGTATCCTTTTCCCATTTTCCTACTTTTTTGATTTTCGTGTCTCCCCTCCTTGCTAGTATCACCGACGTTTCGGCTTCCAATTTTGTTTTGGTTTTTTCTTTCCTCCCCTGTCCTGCAGAGAGGTTCTCGTTTCTAAGTCCTATAGTGCTTCTGTCTTCCCCCCGACCACGGGGCTTTTCCCTCCCCCGCAGAGTTTCCCGGTATAACCCCACGTGGCTGACGTTACCCTCAGACACCCTCCCTCTTCTAATCTTACCGGAGTTCTTTGTCTACTCCACAATCCTCTTGATTCGCCTTTCCGCCTCGGTTTTCTCCTTTGGGGAAAGAGGCTACCCTCTACGCTCACCTTTCTCTTCGGCGTTCCGTCTCGGGGTTGAGGTTGTTCGGCTAGAAACGTCGGCGGCCGACCAACCCGGCGCTTTGTTTTTGCTCTACCCTCAGATCTTTCCCTTTTCCCCAGGTGTCCTCCCGTGCTTTCTGACTTCGGTGTTTTATGTTCCGTCTCTGCACGTTTCCCCCTCACGACGACTTCGATTTTTGTGTCCTTGTCGGCCGTCTGCCGAACCCTCCGAAATCTCCCAAGAACCCACCCTGGATCCTTCTTTTTTTCCTCTGCCGGGCGTCAGAACCTCTGCGCCGCCAGTCCTTGAAAACTCCTTCCCTTCCCTTAATCCATTTTGCGACTCAACGTCTTGTGGCGGAGAGAGGGAACGGAGTATCGACTTATTCCTTTCTCCTGACTTTGTTCCCCCCTCATTTTCACGTTTTTCCTTGGAACACCTTCTTTCCTTAACTTGAGCGAGATCGTTATGATTTTCCTCTCCCCCGCACGTTCCTCCGCTTTGGACTACCAGAGGAAGGGGACCGTGCCAGCCCTGCCCCAAATGCCTCCGAGTCAGATTCTCTACCCCTTTCCCCCCTTTGGGTTGCCGGCCGGTTCTCGATAATACATTGTCATGTTTTTTCCCTCCTGTTCCCTGATAACGGATCGATATCTCCCAAATTCCCCCACATCAGTAATCCCTATATGGGACTCCTTCCGGGCTCGTTCACCCATTCTAACCCCTCCAAGCAAGTACCCCTTCCCAAGAGGTTAGGGGTTTGCC
>Ga0179593_1604931_pt1 | contig 12703 bp, 15 predicted proteins | sample CZODoug2_1_08_16_FD_185931 | JGI IMG/M metagenome (GOLD analysis project Ga0179593, IMG submission 185931) | Vadose zone soil fungal communities from Angelo Coast Range Reserve, California, USA - CZODoug2_1_08_16fungal (PacBio error correction) | ecosystem: Environmental > Terrestrial > Soil >... | reverse complement strand
GGTTCGGCCCCCGTTTTTTTACAAAATTTTTCTGCCAATTACTCCCCCTCTAGGAACGTGATCGTAGGCCCTCGTTGGAGGATTTTTTTTGCGGAGAAGAAGATTTTTAGGTTCTTTTCGTAGCCGTTTTCCGCCGGGCCTTAAAGATCCCAACCTCTTTTTTCTCCGGCGCAGAGCTTGCCGCCAGAGATGGTGGTCGCTTTTCTTATTTTTCCCTTCGATCTTTTTTTTTACCGGCCGGCGTTTTTGCGCTGGATGCTGTGGAAGCACGTCCGTCCCCCTTTTTTCCGTTTTTACAATAAGATATGGAGTCCATTCCCCCCCTTAGGGTGGATCTCCGCTCTCCCTCCCAACTTGTGGTGACGCTTCTGCTATCCGTTTACTGTGCTTCAACCATCGCTCTCATCCCCTTCTTTTTCGGCCCCCCTCTCGTTGGTTCTTGCAAAATGCGTTTTCCAAGATTACAGATTTTCAGTTCTTTCTTTGGTTCCGCCTACGTACTTTTCCTCTTCCCCCCCCCCCTCTTGCTTTGGTTCGCGCTGTCCTTTGACCGAGCCACTGATTTTTTTCTTCCGCGATCCAGAGCAAGCAATCAACTTTTTCTTTCTGATTTTGTCTTCTTTTTTTTTTTTTCCCAGGGACGCCTCCTTCTTCTCCTTCCGACCGGTCCCCTCCGGCGCAAGTTACTTCTCCTCATTTCCCTATATTTCTTGATTCCCGTGGATATGTGTGCCCTCTGCCCGCCGGCGATCTTTGATAAAAGATACTTCTTTTCAAACTCTCTCATCCTTTCCCATGGACCTCCACAGCATTAGGTTTTTTTCCCTCCCCCCCCCCAAATGCTCCCTTGTGGCGTCTTGGGGCACCTTTAGAAATGCACTCTTCTGCGCTTACTGTTTCTGATTTCCTCCCACTTCGCTTTTTTGATAGTTTTCGAGGACTTGAGCGAAGGCCTTTTCCCTCCTCCCTCTTTTCGAGACTGCTCTCGTATAGGGATAGCGGCCCCCTCTTCCGACCAGAGCGCGTCCCCCCTCTACCCCCTTATCTCGCAGTCCCCTTGCGTTTTTTCAAGCGTTTGAAAAAACCTTCTCAGAAAAAATAAGCTCCCACTTTGGAGTCTTGTCCCCACTTGTTCCGGACGCCGCGCCCCATGGAAAAGCTTTCCTTAAGAACGACCTCCATGGGACTCTTGGGTCCCCTTTTTTTCTCCTAGAGGGACCGGCGATTTTTCCCTGTCCAGAAGAAACTTTTGACCCATTTCTTTTTCTTCCTCATCGCCACGAGAACCCCGCTTCCCTTTCCGAGCTTTGATTCGATCTTGTTTTTTTGGTTGGTTTTTCTTTTCTCCCTTTTTTTGAGGGATGTTCTTCCCCTTCGGATCCGGTTCCGTTCCCCTTTTGACTGCAGGCCACCCCCCATCCTTGCCCTTTCCTGCCATTCGCGCCCCTTTTCCGGCGATTGGATTTCTTTCCCCGGAGTCTCCCATTCTTTCCTTTGCGGTGGCGCATGGCTGCGCGCCGAGTTTCGGCGATGCACGTCCTTACATTTTTCGCGGACCTTTTGTCGGAAGCGCCCCTGGTTTGTGTCTTTTTGATCGATTGTTTTCTCCCTCCCTTCACTGAAAAAGGGAATCCCGCCCGCAACAGTTCTTCGGAGCAAGAGATGATCATTCTCCCCCCGCAGAGCTCCATTCGTTCCTTTTCCCCCCAAAGGCGTCCCCTTCTTCCAAGAGAGTTCCTTCCCCCGGTCAGACGCGGGTTCTCATATAGAGCATTTTCACCCTCCCTTCCGCGGTCCAGACCCCTGTTTTCTTTCCCTCGGATCGGTTCCCCCTTTTTTTTTTAGGCTTGCGCGAGGTCGCCCACTTCCCGGTCTCTTGTCCCCTCCCGTAAAGGGGTCTTTTTCTTTCTCCCCTGAAAGGTTACCAGCCCGTTTTTTTTTCTCCTCTAGGTGGGCGCCGACCTTTTCCTCCCCTTTGGCTTTTTTCCCTCTTTCCTTTTTTTTGCTTTTCCTTTTGAGGGTTCCCTCGTCTATGCACGTGGTGCTTGTTTTCTCCTTCCCCCCCCCCTTGATGGGAACCCGCGGTTCCTACTCCCGGTCCGCCGCCGAGCTGGGTTTCTTTTTCCCCGCTCCGAAGGATGAGGTGTTCCTTTGGCTTCCTTCCTCAAAATTCTCGGCTGACTGACTCCTTCCCCCCTTTTTTCCCTTCTCTCCTTTCTGAAAGAATATGCCCGGGCCTCTTTCTTTTCTGTTTGGTCATCAATACAGTGGGAGGATTCTCCTTCTCGAAGAAGCGGGGAAGAAAAGGGCTTTTTTTCTGCTTTTTTTTATCCATGCCCAACCGCGCGATTCTTCTTTTTTTCCCCTTCCTGTGTACTTTAAAGCCCCCTCCGCCATAGCCCGTGCCGGGGCAGGTTTTCATTTTTTTTTTTTTAGAGATTTTTTCCCAGCTGGTTTTTCCCCGCCCCCCCTCCTCTTTCCGCGAAACTTACGTCGCCTTGGCCGATGCCAGAGATCCACTATCCCTCATGAATAGAAGTTCTTTTTTTTCCTCTCTTTGGTACGCCTCTTCATTCTCCTACTCCTTTTTCCTTTCCCCCTTTCTTTGGGCGTGCGGCTGGCCCTTTTTTTCGTCGTTACGAAAGTGCTGCCGACAGCAGTATCTCCGGTGGCGAGAGATATATATCTTTTCCTCCCTTTTTTTTTTTTTCTCTCCCCCTTTGGTCAATAGGTCTGGCGGTCGTCCTGGCAGTCGACCCCTCCCTTTTTTCCCCAGCGCCGACAGAGAACCACGCCTCGTATCGGCCCTTTTGCCTGAATGCGCGGAACAAATAGCTTTTTTTTTCTCTCCATCAGCATCAAGGCGAGCCTTTTACTATCTTTTTTCCAGGAAGCTCTTAAAGTTTATGTCGACCTTCCCTTCGTTCCCTGTGCAGACCCCAAAGTGCTTTCTCGCACTACCAAGAAAGGCAGGTTTCCCCCCCTTTTCGTGCGACGGTTTGTTTTATTTCGTCCTTTTCCCTTTCTGACGATTAATCTCTCCGTTTTTTCCCCCCTCCGAGGCACTCCTGTTTCCCTTTCCTTTGGCGGACCGCGGGAGGCGACCTCTCTCATCAGAAAACGGTATTGAGGACCCCCCTAACTTTGATCCGTCATCCCTTCTCCCCTGCTTTTCTTTTTTTTCCGATCCTTTCCCAAAGAGCCGATTTTTTCTTCTGGAAAGCGAATGTTTTTACCCTTGCACGCATACGTCGGTAGCGGGAATTGACCATTCTGGCCTGAGGTTCCGTTCCTTTTCTGCTGCGGCCCCCACACGGTCAGTCTTATCCTCCGGGACAGTTTCACCAAGCAATGGTCCTTTCTCTCATCCATCGACAGACGGCTCTGGCTCCCCTCTGACCCCTTTCTTCTTTTTTCCGAAGAGCGGTCGGCTCCACCCTGCCAACTCCACCAGCACCTTTTGCCCCCCGGCGAAGACGAAGTGCCCTTCTCTCTTTTCCCCCCCCTTCTTCAATTTTGCTCCCCTTTTTCCCTCCCCCCTAAACCCCTCCATTTCAGAACCCCCTCCGTATCTTTGTCGGGGAATCCCTGACCGAGGGCAGATGCCGTTTCGTTCCCAAGCCCCTCCGTCGACCATTTGTAGCCTCCTTGTCCCTCTCTCTGGCCCACCTTTGTTACCTTCCAGGATGATCGCGGAGAAGGATTGTTTTCGATCGAGTATGCAGAGAATGTTCCCCCCCTTCCGGTTTTTCACTGTGTAGAGGTACACATGTTTTTTCACGATACGATAAGGATCCTTCCCCCTTCTACAGCGTCGAGACGATGTACTACACCTTCTTGGAATCTTATCCGCTTCTCCTCCTTCTTCCCTGCCGCAACTGACGCCCCCCCCTCGCCGGAAATGTAGACCTCTCCCTCTTCGGGGCCAGATTTTTTCCGCTTTTTTCCGACCCCGGGATCGCCCCGCTTTCCCCCTATACAAGAAGAACCCGAAAAACCGCTCTTTTTCTTTATTGCTCTTCCCTTCCACGGAAGGAAGGAGGGGTTTTTTTTTCAGCGAGAAAAGCCTGAGCTTGGTTTCCTCCCCTTTTTGAACAGCTGCCCCCACTCGTCCTGGCCTTCTTTTCCTCCTTTCCCTGCTCTGAAATGAGACGGCGCCGCAGTTTTTTCCTTTTGAAAGGCGTATTGGACATGAGGTTTTTCTCGAAGTTCAGGGTGGTTGAGCCGCTCCTCCCCCCCCTTTTTTTTCATGTCTGAGTCGATCGCATCACCTTCCTCCCCTCTGGGAGGTTTCTCCTGCCGTTTTTTTCTTTCCGCAGCGAGCAGTCGCGACCATTTTTTTTTTTTTTCTTATCACGGCACTAGCTCAGGGGCCTCCTTTTTCCTTCCACTCGTTCTTTGTCGAGCGGCTTTGTCTCCTTTTTTTTCTCTCGGTGCAGGCACAGACGCCCCTTTTCTTTTTTTTTTTCCGGACTTGGTCCAGGAGCCGCGGGAGCGAATTTTTTTCTCTTTCCTTGCGTCCGAGAGCCGGTTCCCCCCTTCAAGAAAAATCGCTGACGTTCTTCTTCCCACCTCCTCTAGGTTGCAGGAGTGGAGTCCTCCCCTGTCCTTCTCTGCCGATACGGATCGGACATTTTTCTTCTCTTTTTTTTTTTCACCCCCGGCGCCCCTTCCTTCCTCTTGAATGGAATCCCCCCAATCCTCTTCCTGATGGCTGCGCTGGAGCGCGCTTCCTTTTCAGGCAGAGAAACTCCCGCTTTCGCTTAAGCGCGACCCACTCCCCCCCCCCTCTTTCCTTCCCCTGAAAGCAGCACCTCCTTTCCCGCGAACACCACCAGGAACTGCACCTCTTTTTCCGACTCGTATCTGTAGACCTCTCTTTCCGTTCCCCCCCCCCCAAACTTTATCGCAAACCTTTTTCCTTTTCATCCTCGGATGAGCGTGGTTTGGCCGGTTCCTCCCCCTGATAGGGGCAGCGTCCCCCCCATCGTCATAACCGGAGATCGGCGTTTTTCCCCCCTTAAGAAGAGCGTATTGTTTAACTTCCCCCCCCCTCTTTCTTAAGCCTTTTCCCACGCCCCCAGATCACAGCTTCTAGTCGCGGTTTCCCCCCCCATACGAAAGCGAGGAAAGAGGATTTTCCCACCATCCCCGAGCGGCCTCGAGACTCCCCCCCCCCTCTTAGCCCGGAAGCCAGAGAAGATCCCTTTTTTTCCCCGTCTATTCACAGATCAGGCAACGCTCCGATCTCTTTTTTTCCTTTCTTCTTAGAATCTGGTACCGCCTTCCGCCTTCATCTTTCCGCGCGCATCCGATCCTTTTTCCCCCTCTTTGTTCTCTATGCGTTCGGACCCGATGACCCCTTCTTTCGCTATAATCACCTGCTTCTTTCTCTCTCGCGTTGGCCCCCTTCTTCTTTTCCCTTGCTTATAAGCAAGAAACGTCCTTTTTCCCTTGTGCCTAGAAGGATTGCCTCTTTCTTCGATACATTCCGCTGACACAATATGGTTTTTTTCTTTTTCCTTCGAATCGCTTGTTTTTTTTCCTTCCCGACCTCTTGGCCGCGATTTTTTTTTTTTTCTCGAGAGATATTTTCTCTTCGGTCGAGTTTGGTTTTTGGAAGCAGTTCCCCTTCCTCTTTTTTTTTTTTACAATACCTATCTTTCGTTCTCCGGGAACCCCCCCTTGTATCAGAGGTGCATGCCCTCCCCCTTTTAAGAGGAAAGCCTATCCGTTTTTGGTACCCGGCAAACATCCTCTCATCGAGTTCCCTCTCCACGTTTTGCGATTCTTTTTTCTTTGCGTCAAACTCTTGTTCTACCCTTCCCCCATCTAAGCCGAGAGGCAGTTCCTGGTTGTTTTCGCTTTTTCCTTTTCTGCTTGCTTTTTTCAATCAGTCTTCTCTTGAACTGATGACGCGCCACTGATCTTGCTTTCCTTTCTCTCGATCTTTTTCGACACCCCAAGGTGCACGCTTTTTTTTTTCTCCATGTTCCTCCTTGGTGGAACTTCCTGCCCTTCTTTTGTTGGAGCAGGAATGGCTTTTCCCCCTCCCAGTGGAAAGATCCTATCCGTCTTGCAGCTTCGGACAGCTTTTTTTTTTTTTTCTTCCCCTCTTTCTTCTTTGTAGGGAATCTTCTTTTCATCCGATATTGAGGACCGGCTCCCCCCTTCCGGCCTCATTCCAATCGATCAGGTCTTTTGAAACGCCTCATTGGGACGGGCTTTCCCCCCTGCGTATGGGGGGCCTGCCCCCTTCTCCAGACCGTTCGTGCCCCTCTGCTCGCGACTCCCTTTTCCCCCCTCTTTGTTTTCCCCCTGATCGTGCCGAGAGGATCCCCTTTCCGGCCGGATATTTGCATTTGTTTTTTTCGCGACTGATCGGCTTCTTTCCTCTTTTCCACGAGCTTACCGAAAAAGAGAGTCTTTTTTTCTTTTTGGCATCATGGATAGACAGCCTTCTTTTCCCTCCTTTTTTTTCCCTCCTGACAGAAAAACAATTCCCTTCTCCCCTTACCCCTCATGGCCAAATACGCACTTTCCGTTTTTCCCCCCCGACAGGCTTTTTTTTTTTTTCCCTAATTCGCGCAGTGGACACGATGGTCTCCTTTTTTTCCCTTTGATTTTGGGGCCGGCTCCGCTTTCCCTCGCTTCTTTTTCGCGCTGGAAACATCTTTCTCGCCCACGAGGCCCCCAAGCCTGCCCCCCCCCTTTTCCTTTGCTTGTTGGGGATAGGTATTCTTTTTTTTTTTTTTTCTTTTCCTTGTAATGAAAGTCGACGCTTTTCCCCACCTCCTCCTGGACCGGGCCGGCCATTCTCTTCTCTTCGACGCTTCTCCCCCTTTTTTTTTTGTCAGATCGTAGGCTCGGCTCTCTTTCAGATCGCCGCGGAAACCTCCTGAGGACATCGTCTCGAAGCTTTCTTTTCTTTTTCCGCCGCAATGATGTGATTCCTCGACCCCGACCATGTGGTCCTCACCCTTATCCGAGCCCCCCTTCCCCGTGCTTATTAGGAGCCAAATCTTTCTCCTAATGATAAGTTCCCACCCCAATAAGGATCCTCTTTTTCCTTCTATGTCACAAAGGATGGAAAGATTTTCCCTTTCGCCCCCCATGGTCAGTTCAAGGTGCTCCTTCTCGGAGAAGGATCGCCCTCTCCTTTCTTCATCCTGCGCGCGTTCCCCCCCCCAACGTGTAGGAACGAAAGACCCCCCCTCTCTTTTGGTTTCTCCCCTTCCTTCTAGGTACTACAACCTAAAGTACCCTTTTCTTATGCTCGATATAGGCATTTCCTTTTTCTTTTCGCCTTTATTTCAGGTAAACGCCTTCTTCTCTGTTCGAAGACTCGCTCGGAACCCCTTCTCGGGATCGCTCCGGTGCGATGTTCTTTCTTTGATTCCCATTGAGGTGTTCCCCTGTTTTTCGTTACGTCTATCTGAACGTGGCTGGGTCCCTCCCAAGCGGCGACCTTCCTCCCCCTTTTTTTCTTTTTTCGTCGCTGGTCAATGCCCAGCTACCGATTTTTTTTTTCTGCTAGATTTCATCTAAGCGAGGTCCGTTTTCAACTCGGAACCGGCGAAGGAAGTCCCTTCCCCCCCCCCCTTTCGGTATTATTGCCGACCTCCCTTTGGTAGGCTTTGCCTCCCGGTTTGGTCACCTCAATACCGGTCTCCTTGCCTTTTCTCGGATATATCGACCGCCTTTTTTTTGCGATGATGCAGGTGGAGAAAATGTCCCCCCCCTTTCTCCTCGGAATGGATAAAGCGGAAGGGCCTCTCCTGCTCTCTACAAGGAGCACGGGCCGGGGCTTTTTTTTTCCTTTCCTTTTGGTAGGCGCTGTCTTTCCTTTCGCAACAGAAACGCCGCTCCCCCCTCCTTTCCCTTGCAAAGCCGATGCCGATTAACGATACCGCTCTCTCCGTGATGCTGATTGTACGTCCTTCCTCGCTTCTTGCTTTTCATGCGGAGAATAATTTCTTTCCTTCCTCTTTTTGCAGGGGTATTTTTCTCGACGTCCTTTTTTCTACCTCCAAAGAACATATTTTCACCACTCGGTGCTCTAGATCCCTTCTCTTTACTCCTCCCCCCCTTCCCTTTTTTTGTTTCTCCTTTCTCCCCCGTACGTTGTTGAAAATAGGTTTTTCTTTCTTTCTTCTCATGGGGTTCACCTGCGCGCCGGCCACACACGTCGCCTCCTTCATGAAGCCGCGGTACATCGCGATTGTCCTTCACATCCCTCATCAAGGCGAAGCAGGGGACGTAGACTGTCGCGTTATCGGCATCGGATGGTAATTCCTCTTTCTTTATAGGAGTGTCGGTTAGACCCCCTCCCCCCTAAAAAGAAAGGCCGTCCCCCCCCTTCCCCGTCCTTTCTTTTGGATAGCGGCGAGGGAGTTACCTTTTTCCTTTCCCTCTTTAGCCCAGTCTCGCGACGGACTCTCTCTCCCCTTTCTCCCCGCGCGAATCCCGCCTCTCCCTTTTGCGAAAAGGGGAGGCGATATCCTTTCCTTTTTCCCCCTCCTCACACGGTATGAGGACCAAAACGGCGTCGTCCCTCTCCCGAGGGACGATTCTTTTCCCAGATTGAGATTAATTCAAGCTATCCCCTCTTGCGACACGGCCGGACCAGTCTCTCTTTCAATCTGTCCGTCCCCTCCCTCCTTCGGTAGTTTTCCTTTCCCCCCTTCCCCCTCCCCTGGGGAGAGGTCGCCTCGTTCTGGATGCGAAGGCCCCCCGCCTTCTCTTTATACTTCTGAAAGACAGTTCCCCCCCCCATGGGCCTCCAAGAACCCTCCCCCCTACCTCCCGTATAGGATCACAGACTTCCTGGGTGGTGCCGAGCGATTCGCCACCATCTCCTGGACACTTCCCCTCCTTTTCAAATAACGGAGAAGACCTCCCTTCTGCCGAGATAGCGCGACCCCCTTCCCCCCTTCCTTTTTGAGACACTCGCGCAATCCCTTTTTTTCCTTCTCCCGCGATCTTCTTCATGTCGTGAACGAGCTTTTGCGGAATGGCTTGCTTCTCTCTCCTTTAGACTCCCTCCCCCCCCACCCTACGTCCCGCTGTACGCGATATGGCATCCTCTTTTCCCGAAAAGGATGCTCTTTTCTCCTGATGGTTTTGTTCCCTCAGGTCTGCGAGAAAGCTCTCCTGGTTCGGAGAGGATTCCCCTGTTTCCTTCTAGAAGATAGAATTTTTCCCCCTCAGGCGCGGCAAAGCTCCTCCTCCCTCTTCTCCCTGTGGTTTCGTTTTGTTTGGTTTCCGAAGGAGAGTCTTTGGCATATCTCGAGAGAAGGCTCTTTCGCATCCGAAAATGCTCTCTCCTGGCTGTAGAAAGAGGCTCTTCCTTTTCCCCCCAGGAGGATGGGGGACTGCTTTCCCTTTTTTCTCCCCCTCTACCTTGATAGAAGAGGACCCGCCTCCCCCCCTGACAAAAAAAGCGTTGACTCTCTCCCCCTAAGGCCGCAGTCCGGGGGGAATATGTATTTTTCCTTCTTAGTTACAAGCGCGACTTCTCCCCGCGGGATGGAGCGGATCGTTTATCGACGCCCGGTGTCCCCCTTTTTCTCCCCTTCCGCAGGTTTTCTCCCCCCCATGAGAGGCGCCGCAGTGTTTCCCTATTCATACATCTTATTTTGGCCAGAGGGTTTTCATTTCCTCTCCCCTAAGCTGTCAATAGAATGGAACTTTTTCCTTTTGCAGTCGATCGAAGCCACCCCCCTCTTTCTCGGTGTAGGATAAGCTCGTTTCGCTCTCCCCTTTCCGCAGCAGAGAAGTCGCTCCCCATCTTTTCCAGGCCTAGATAAGGGACTCCCCTAGAGAGAAGGGTCGAAATCAGAAACTTCTTCTCCCTCCTGCTTGACGGACCGGCTGCCGCTTTTTTCCTGCAGGGAACATCCTCCTTTTTGTTTTTTTCCGACAGGGCGTTAAAGGGAGACCTCTTCCCATTGAGGAGGAGATTTGTCTATTCCCTCTAGCAGGAGGCATCTTCCCACGACATAGAACGACCTTTTTTTCCCCCCTCCCTTGCGGTCGTAACTGATAGGCCGGATACGTTCCTTCTACGCGGAAAGTATGAGGCCTGGGACCCCCCTCCCCCTTCTGACCGGCAGAGTCACCTTCGGACATTTGCTCCACCCCCACTTTTCTCCCTCTTTCTGTGTTGGAGAGAGCAGGCACCCTTTCCCTATCCAGTGGCGCGGTCAGCATTCCCCTTTCCTCCCGTATGAATGTGAAAAGCCTTCTCCCCCTCAGTAGTCTCTTTCCCAAGAAGGAATATCTCCCTTTTTCATAGTAATTGCTCCAAACCTTCCTTGCCCCCGCCCTTTTTTTCCACAGACCCCAACAGCTATCCTCCCCCTCTTCCTATTAGGAGAGATGCGTTGCTTTCCTTTTTCTGCCGAGTCCCACAAGTTTTTTCCCCTTCTTTTTCCTTCCCCGGCGCCCGTTTTTTTTTCGATGGGGGCTCCTTCTTTTTCGTAGTCAAACGGAAAAACCTCTTCAACCCACACCCCCCCCCCACTGCTGACACGCCTTCCTCCCACGCGACAGCCCCCTTTCCCCCCCTTTTTTCCGAGAAAAATACGGACAGTCTCTTTGCTTTTGGTCGACAAAAGCGATGCGGTTTTCTCGTCAATTTTACCCCCCCCTTTTTTCTCCTTCGCCCGGAGACGCGCCTCTTTCTCCCCTTTTCTTCCCCCCCCTTTTTCGTTAAAGAACCCTTGGCCTTCTTTCGGACAAAAGCCTCGCTTTCTTTTCTCGCGATGAGTCTATAGTCCTTGCTGGTTTTCCCCCCTTGGAGTATGGGAAGAAAAGAATTCTTCCCTCGTTGTTTTTGTTGAGAGAGATTCTTTCCCTATTCCCTATGGAGGTCTGTACCCTTCGCTATTTACTTAAAAGCTCTCCCTTTTCTCCTTCCGGCCTGCTGTCGACAGGGGGCTTGTGCTACCGGCTTGTCTGATCGCTCTTTTTTTTTCAACCTAACGCTTTCCCCCTTTTTTCTGGCATTATCGATGTTGTTCGCCTCCTGGTAGTATTTTTGCTCGGGCGACTCTTTGAGCGCTGGGGACCGGCTTCCTTTGTCTGTTTTTTTCTTCTGCAATACGTGTTTACCGTTTTCCCTTTCCCTTTCGTTCTCCCGGAAAGCCCCCCTAAGCGGCTTTCTCCTGTTCATGAAGAAAAAACTTGTTGGTTCCCAATAGCAGGGGTACTGTTTTTTCCCCCGTTCCCCCTCTACGGATCATCCGAGGATTCCTTTTTTCTCCAGTTTTTGCGGATTTTATCCTTTTTGTTTTTCTGGCCTCGGCAGACTTTCTCCCCCTCTCGTCTTGATTCCCTTCTTCATTGGCAGTTAATGGTGTTTTTCCTCGGTCTATTTCTTCTCTCCCTTCACCCTTTTTCTCCTTGATAGCATTTTCAATCCTTTTCTTTTCTCTCTTGGAAATAGATGACCCCTTCCCCCCTCCTGCCGTCCTGAAGCGCGGCTCCATTCCCCCGGTGAAAGGATTGTGGGGAGCCACTTTTCCCTTTCCTTCTGCAGAGGTCGCCGTTTTGAGCCCCCCAGGCGCCGAATGGACGAGTCGCCCTTTTTTCTCCCCTCCTTCCGGCAGAACACCTCTTCAAAATAGATTCTGATGAGAAGCCCTTTCTATGGAGAGTGCCGCTGCTGACGCCCCTTTTTTTTCTCGAGATCAACTATCCCCCCCTCCCCCCCCTCCTTTCCCCCCCTCCATGTTCAAGAAGAAATTCTTTCCCTTCCTTTCCCTGCTGACCCGGTGGGGTCTCTGTGCCCTGCACCCTTTCGCCTTTTTCCGGTCCGGCACACAAAGCCTTTTCCTTCCTTTTTTTCGACTGTTCGAAAATAGAGATCGCTACGATTGAGCTGAATTCCTCCTTCCTTTTGGTTGCCAGCTCTGATTCTTCTTCGCAAAAGAGCTTATCCGACCCGTCCTTTTTATCGGTTGGCTTGCCGCTCCGAGGGGGTGCCAATCATGCGCGCCCTCCCCTCTTCTTTTCTTGCACACAAGAACTGAGACCCCCCTCAAGGGAAAAATCCTCCCCTTTCCTTGTATGCCAAAAACTTTTCTCGACGAGGCCTGCCGTCAAGTTCTTTTCCTTTGAAACAAAGATGGTCTCGAATCTTCTCCCCCCGGAGCGGCTCTGACTTATCTCGATACCAAGAAGAAAAGCGCAGGGGCCCCCCCCCCTTGAAAGGAAAAGAGCCTATCCCCCCTATGAATTAAGGGACCTCCCCCTCTTTTTCTCGCGTAAAAGGCTTCTTCCGTATGGGGAGGATTCCCCCGGTATCTGCAAGTCTCTTTCCTTATTCCACCTCCTATGTCCCTTTTCCTGTCAGCGGCGAGGAAGCTGGGGAATCCTTTTTGGCGACTAGTTTTTTTATGTAGAAGAGCCGTTTTCCGCCCCTCCCCCCCCGTGCAAAAAACTCTTTCGCCGCGGGAAACCTTCTCCTTTGACCTCTAGGGAGAAGATGTCGGCAGGGAGCGGGTGGTTTCTTGATAGTGATCGACTTCTCCCCCCCCAGAAAAGGTGGACCCGACCACCATTTCCATCAGCGCCCCCTTCCCCCTTTCCGAAGACTTAGGCGCAATCAGATCAGGTTCTCCCCCCCCCCAATCCGCGCCCCCCCTCATCCGGTTACTTTTCTCCCCTTCTCAATAAGATGCGCGGGTTTCCTCTTAGA
>Ga0179593_1488294_pt1 | contig 12703 bp, 12 predicted proteins | sample CZODoug2_1_08_16_FD_185931 | JGI IMG/M metagenome (GOLD analysis project Ga0179593, IMG submission 185931) | Vadose zone soil fungal communities from Angelo Coast Range Reserve, California, USA - CZODoug2_1_08_16fungal (PacBio error correction) | ecosystem: Environmental > Terrestrial > Soil >... | reverse complement strand
GTTCTCCCTCAGATTAACTTTATCCTGGAGAATCCTACTCTCATCCTTGCTTTCCGATCGAGCCCTCCCTTAGCATTGATTATTGAGTTTTTAGGAGATTTGCACCTCTTGAATCCAACCACATCAGTCCCCACTCCACACCACCCCCCCCCTTACTAGGACCAAGTCCCCATACCTATTATCACTGTTGCAGGCTTCTGGAGTTTGGGTGGTCCCTGAGGCCAAACACGGAGACTGGGAGTGTCTCCTTTTTTGAAACCAAAAAACCCCACTTTTTTCCCTTTCGGCCGGATTGGACAATTCCCTTCCCCCGCAGAACAACACAGAATAAAGACCCCAGCCACCCCAAGCCTGCTTTCCCTTGTCCGTTTTGCGGTGTAGTGAGGTCCCGCCAAAAGTGTTGGTAAGTCTTGCCCAATCCGAGTTCGGAGCTTGTTTTCCTTCTTCAGTTTATTGCTCTTGAGAAGCTTTAGCTAATACTCTTCATCTCCCCTTACCTTAATCCTACCTTCAGTGGGGGAGCCTTTCCCCTTTCAGTTAGTTCATTTTCATTTTTTTTTCCGTTTTAAGGCCTCGAGTTTTTTTCCTTGACGTTCGTTGTTATTCAGCTCTGTATTATTCTTGAGTAGGACTTTCCGGCACGGGAATTTCTCCCCCCTTAGACACCTCTCCCTTCTTACACAGAAAACCACTCCCCAATTACCTGGTTTACCCCATCCCTTCTTCTTGATCATTTTTGCGGGAGATGGCTATTTTCCTTTTCATTGCAGTTCTCAATGGGGCGTTATCGCCCGCTATCATGGCCCGGCACGTTTGTGTCCTTGGGTTTTCCCCTTTGATGCAAATTTTGCGAGTATGACAATAGATACCCCACCCGTGGATTTCTCCTTCCTCCTCTCGAGTCAAGATCTGGTATCCCCCATTAGAACTTCCAGTTAGATCGATGCCGCTTTAGACCTTCCCAACTTTTTTTTCCCGTTTGATGTTCTCTGTTTCCTCCGAATTATCCCCCATCTTAAGTTGAAGCGCTCTTACACCCCCCCTTATGCTCCCTTCGTCTTCTTTTTTCCCTTTTCCAATGGAGGCCCAGTCCCCCCTTTAAGATGCCCCCCCCGTCCCCCCCCCCAGCCTTACGTCTTTCCCACACTCCGAGGTTCTTTCCGTTTACAACATTTAGAAGTGGATGTTAGTAGTTAGTACTGTCCCCCTGCTTGGAACTTGTTCTTCCCCCCTTTTTCCTGTTTATCCCTTTTCGGCGGCCTACACGGACCAACCGATGGCCTCTTCTGATTCTATGTTTATGTGCTGCCGTGTTCTTAGTCGAAGTCACTCTGGACTGTTTTGCTCTGCAGATTATTACACAAGCTGCTGCTCGCGTCGCTCCAAGCCGCTTTCGCGAGGCAAGCTCGTTGATTTTTGACGCTCTACCCCCCAACTCCCTTGTTGAGTGATTTCCCCCGGACAGGGACTTTGGTTACGTCGAGATGACAGTCTTCCTGCCCCGCTTACCTCGCGGAGCGGACGTAGTATTGAACCCGTTGGTGCTTCCAAATCTTTAACCTCCCACTGACTTACCGAAGGCAGTTGATTGAAGTATTCTTCCCTCTGGCAACCGATTCTCTTAGAATGCCTTTGTTAAACCGGCTTCCAGTTGTATTCTCAAAGTGCGTTCCCTTTTTGATGTGCCTGTTTCTTTCCCAAATAAAATTTCCAGATCGACCAAACCGATCCAGCGACGGGCATATCCCCTCAAAGGTCTCTTCAAAGTATTTTTTCCTCAAATTAAATGAAGTTTTTCCTAACTGCCCAAAGTTTACTACTGGTGAATCTTTTTAGATGAGTAGCGGCTGGGTTCTTTTTAAAAGAAGGGTTGACTTCCTTTTCATTCGCCCTACGACGTCCCCCGAAGGTTTTAAACCCTCTTCCTCGATGCGAAGAAAAATGTCCTTTTTCGTGGAGACCGCCCTCTCTCCCCTCATCTTCTTCCCCCTCTCCTCCGCATCCTTACCTCGTTAATCCTTGGGGGCTCTCCAACTTTTGAGTTTAACCGCCCCCCCTGAGTATCTTTAGTGTTTCGCAAGGGTTTACCTCTTCGGGCATGTCCGCACCGAAGACACTCTTCCCCGAGGTATCACACATCCCCCCCGCTCGCTTTTACCCTCAGAACCTACCTTCTTCAGACCTCTCGGCGGCCTGCTGGCCACCGGAGACCCCAATCACCCTTTCCCCTACTTTTTCCCAGCCATCGAGCAAGCCTCTCCGTTACCAACTCCTTGAAGTCTCGAATGCCTGCTTCGGAGAGTATTAGGAGTGACTGAATTCTTCCCCTTTTGATCGTCCAATCTTTAGTTCCTCTGCTTTGTTTTTCCATTCAAGAGTCCCCCTTTCTCGTTTTAGCGAGTAACTTGTTCCGGCATTCCTTCGATCTCCAGTTTTGTAACAATAGGTGGTCTATCCCCGCTTTTAGAGTTTTGCCTCGATTCCCCTATTCATCCTATTCTCGAGTATCGCGACCATCCTTGGTATTTGAGCAACGATGCTCCAATGTTCTTGATTGTTAGTCTTTTAAGTCTCGCTCCACCTCTTTCTTGTAGCCTCGAGTAAGACCTTGCCCCCTTCCATTTTTATGGTAGAGAAATGTCCGCCTCTTCCGTTTTTCTTTTTTTTGGCGTGGTGTTTTTAGTGAGTTTGAAGCCCTCCGTTTATTTATGCGTCGGTTGGTGGGCCGGCGTCCTTTGTGGTTGCCCAGGAGCATTGCCGTCCCCAGACAGGTAAATTGGGATCGCTTGCCCGTTTGTGATTGCCTAAGTAATCCCCCCGTGCTGCTTCAGCAGAAACCGGTCTCTTTCGCGAATTTTGCAATTTTTAGGGCTCCTTTCTTCAATTTCCTTCAGTGCGATGGAAATTTAGTCGCGTCGTTTGAACCTTGGAAATCCCCTGAGTTTGGTCCCGGATTCCCTTTGCTTTATTTTTGATCCGCCCCTTTATTCCTGTTTGGCTTCGTCTTTACGTTGGCATCGGTCCAACACCTAAACTTGAGTTGATCCTGCTACCCATTCTTTCTCCGGCTTTTTGCTCGTCCCCTCACATCTCTGCTGATTCAGTTTCTCCCGAAATCCAGAACTCTGTCCGAATTCCTTGAAGCTATTCTTCAAGTCATACGGCCCTAGCTAGGCTCTTGCCCCCAATCAGTTGGGGGGGGTATGCAGGTATTCTCAGTACTGGCGCAGTCTCCGTTTCTTCTCACTGCACACCCAAAAGTCCAGTCCCCCCACTCTCTTTTATTTTAAGAATATGTCCCCCTGTTGGCCCTTTTACCTTTTTTTCTTTTTCACCCCCCCACTAACCCCTGCTTCCACTATCGGTCCCTCACTGAGTTCTTAGTTCCGCGATTTTCTTTTGCAAGGTTTTAGTGGTCCCCGACTCCCGTTCGCTAGGAACTAAACTACCCCGCAAAAGCACATTGCCTCCTTTGATTTTTCCTCCCCCCCTGACTAACTTTCTTGGTGATCTTTCGACTCGTCAAGTCCAAACTACGGCTTCGGCATTTCAGACTCTTTTTGCGTTTTTCCCGTTGGACGAGCTCCTATGATTCGAAATCTTCCCCCACGGGCGTCGTAAATTATTTCTTACATCCAACCCAATTAGCCCCTCCGATTTCCCCCGCTCCCCCCCGGCCCCTACCTTCCTGGCCAATAGCACTGCCCCATTGCAGCCACACCGGACGACGTCCCGCTATCGTGTCTTACGTGTCGCTGTTGCCCCCTTTTCTGAAGTGAGTTAGTTCCTAACGATCGCCAACTGCCAGCCTTTCCCCCCTTTTGCAGCGGATGATGGGAAAGTTCCTGGATCATAGTGGCCCCCACAAACCCCCCTTTCCGCCAATCCTCCTCTTACAACCGGGATCTATTCGCTGAATTAGAAACTTTCCAGGATATTCTCTGAGACATTGACCAACTTTTCGGAATCTTCATTTTCTAAAGCCGCTTTTGCGTGCCCTTCCCCGACGACGGAACTTCACGAGCGGGATTTCGATGTTAGACCCAGTCCCACCTGCGTCCAATCTTCATCCATTTGGTTCCCCCGTAGTAATTCGATCGCTCCCAAGCTCCCTTGCATGCTTACACTCTTGGACAAGGGGCTCAGGCAGTTGACCTTCCCTTCGCTACCCATCACTCTCCTTGCGAAACACATCAATTGCCCCTCTATTAGAGCAAAACCTACACCCTCCGTAAATATTAGATACTCCTTAGCTAGCTCTCGTTTGATGTGGAATTGTAGATTTGCCTGCGCATGGCTTTTTTTCTTGCGGTTCTTGATGAGTGGATTTTTTTTCAGATCCTCGAGGTTCGATTTTCGTTCTTTTTCTTTTCACTCTTTAGCTCCTTTGTAAACTTATCTGCGATCACGCGACCCTCTGGATTCACGAGACCCTACCGACTTACTCTCCTTTCGTGTGTAATCACGACCCCTTCTTTTTCCTACCCCCCCAGCGCAAACTGGACAGAATGCTAAGCTTCTCCCCCTTTCATTCCGGGCCCCCCAATCCAGTTACTTTTTTTAATTGAAAACGACTTTCCCTTTCGTGCTTCTACTTTTCCCCTAACCCCCCGCGCGGCGGTATGAAGACCCGTAGGCACTTTGGAAGTTCCCCAAGGTGCAATCCATGCATGTTTATCTAAGGAGCCCTATGGAGCGCTCCTTCCTTTGAGTCTTTTTGGTACCCAGTTATCCGGGATGGATCTTTTTGACTGGCATCACCCCTACATCCGTAAGGTTCTCTTGCCCCCCGTCTGCAGGTGCAAGTGAGTCTACCGTAGCTTTTTTCCCCGACTTTAGATCTGACTTACCAACGGAACTTTGTCAGTTGCCGCAATTGCCCTTCGCAACATCACCTGCTTTCGTTCCCCCAACGCACGACCCGCTCTTTAGAATTGGACAGTCGCGATGTCAAGTGTTTTGGCCAAGGGTCTGTTATCAGAAAAACAGTTTTTGTCGCCGCCTATTTCATGATACTTAAAATCGCTTTTCTCGAACGCGCGGTCGTCATCTGTGCATGATGTTTTCGACTTTCTCTCAGATTTTTGTGTCTGCACCCACTTGAGTCCCGCTTTCTTATATATGGCCGGGTCCGAAGCCCACTGTCCTCCCAAGTAAGCCCAATAACATCAAATGGCCGTTCGACATCTTGCCCCGTTACATTTCGCCAGAACCCTCTCCGAAAAATTCCCCCTTACAGATTTTTTTCCTAAAAAAGTCAACCTCTTCCCTATTTTCTAAAAAGGCATGGACGCGAACACGACCCCCATGATACCTGTTCGCGAAACCTTTCCGAGAACCTGTCTTTTTTAACCTCTTAAAGTATTTTGTTTTAAGTTTCCTAGCTTTTTTCCTATCTAGTCATCGCCCCTTCCCTAACCCGTGTGACACAATCCTCGTCCGCTCCTCAAGATTGGTGGAACTCGCTGATTCCCCAGTTACTCGGACCACATCCTCATCACATTCTTGAAAAAAGGAAGTTTCCACAGTATCCCGAGCATCGGGGACCCTCCCTGCTCCCCTTAGTTGTTCCATATCCCCCCGTTCTCAAGACCCCGATAGCGGAGATCCCACGTGTCTCTAGTCCGAAGTCCACTTCGCCGCCTCCCGAAGTAATTCAACAAAGGAACCCCCTAGCTTTAGTCCAGGCCCGGTTATACATCCCCCCCAACCTTTAGTAAAATGCAGCCACTGTAAACTTTCACCTTTCTATGCCCAATCTCCCTACAGAGCCACTATCAATGTTTCGTTCTCCTTTTTTGACGTTTGTTAATTTGTTCTGTAATCCCTTTTCAAATGTTCGTTTTGCCTCTTCAGACACCACCGAACCTCATCCCCTCAAGAAAATACCTCGATATCTATCACGTCACTTCGAGGCTTTTTTTTCCAACTGAAAATGACCAACCCCCACTGCTTCATATTCTCCTAGGTTGATTAGCCGAAGCTAGTTAGTTTCTGTTCTCGCCAGGCCACTGGCTACTTCCAAAGCTAAAACGGCTTTGACTACCTTTCAGACTCTTCTCTTACCACCTCTCAGACATGACTTTTTTTTTCATTGGTCCCTAGCGACCCCCCACCGTCCCACGTTTCAGGACATTCTTTCTAATCTTTTGTTTGGTTTGTTCTTCTGGGTTTTCTCTCTGAAATCCCCGCCTGGCGTCTTTACCGTTTTGGCCACCTTACATACAACCTGGTTCCCAATCTTCCAACCCCAAATAGCATGACCCCGGATATAGTTCTTTGTTCTCGCCTTGGTTTTTTGTTGTTCCGTTGGTTTCTTTTGATCTTGGTTACCCTTTTGCAACCCGGACTTCGATCTCTCGAAACGGTGCCTTCAGCGGAGTCTCTAGATCGAGGAACCCTCCCTGCTGCCCCCCTCTGATTGCTCCAGGAGAGTGCTTCATTAAGGATTTCCTCCTCTTGTGGGGAGGATGCCATTAGAGGACCTCTCTGGAGCATCTCTCGTCACGCCCTCGTTTTTTCACCGATCGAGAGAATTCGCCTGCGTCACCTAGTCTTTCTTTAGCAGCCGGGGTCTCCCAAGGTCGGCCATCCCAATCCCCCAGCAAACTGGAACCACCCCCCCAAGTCAGAAGCCAAGCCCCCTCTCCCTTATCCGGGGGGTGAGGAGTTGGTTCTTTTTGTTTTAACCCCCCCCTTTTTAGCCTGGGTCTTTGCCTTTTTCTTTTTCCCCACAACGACGAATCCCCTTCGGTGTACTAGACAACCCTCAAGAAGCGTAATAAACCCCAAAACCCCCCCCACCCCGTACAGCACTAAGGTTAATCCGTTTTGCGGTGCACCTTTTCTTAAATTACCCTGGATGGGCGATGTTGGGGTTACAACGCCCCTTTTCCCATCCGAGCTGAGGATGTAGTCTGCAGTTTGTGTTCTTTTTGAGGATAGTGAAGGTTTCGACCTATCTCATTTCAACTTACAGGTTTGAATATGGAGACCCTGTGCTTCCCTTTGGGTTCCGGTGTTGCTCCTCGATTAGTTCCTTTAGTCGTAGCGTCTAAGTTTTTGTGGTTCCTCTAGCGCCCTTCTACAACCCATCCCGTAAGCTTTTTTTCCCAAAGGTCTATTTTTGCTCATTTTCTGCGATTTTCTATAGTGCCTTGCATGCGCGGGACGAAATTTTTGAAGTTATCCAGGTCTCCAAGTCTGATTGGTGTCTTTTGTTATTCTTCGCTCTTTTTTCTCCATTTTCGCGTCTGACTGATTACCCAAGGCTCTCCACGCGATGCGTTCCTTATGGTTTTTGAAGTTCCACCTCCTTAAGCTTGTCCTTCCAGTCTGATTTTCCCCCATGGCCTTTGGTCCGCCACTCCGGTTGCTGCGCCGACTTTCTACTTGCTTTGAATCTTTTTACAACCCTCGAGGTTAGTTTTTTTTCGTTTCCAGGGGCTTGGTCAATTTCCAGGCTCTACCCTTGAAAAATGCGCATCTGACCATCCCCAACCCATCCCCTGTTCCGATGTACCTCAGGTGTTTTCCGGTTGCTTTCCCATCTTCTGGTTCGCCTTTTTTTTTATCTTATTGTTTCTGTTGCACCTAAATCCCCCCTGTATCTGTTGAAATTTCTTAAATCGGTATAGGTTTCTTTTATCATTCCAAGTGCACGCTCCGGCATGAGGCTATGTTTGCTTTTTTTTTTCAGAAATTTGCCGATCCCGGCCTAAGATCCGTCCCCCTTTTACGATTTTTGCCGATTCGGAAGGACATCACGATGCTAAGTCTCGAGAGCTCGGACAGGGCCTCTAACCTATGGTCGTTTATCCCTTTTTCTTGATCTCAACCCGCTTTTTGCCTCCTGATTCCAGGTCCAGTGCCTTTGTCTCGTAGCTTGACTCTACGACGACTTGCGCACGACTTCCTTTACAGAGTCCTTGAATTATGTGGTCTTTCTTTTCACTTAGATTCGACAATCTTCCCTTGACACGCCGGGCGTTGTCCTCTCTTCTTCCCCCGGTCCGCCTTCGACTATCTGTACTGCCTAGAACATTTTTGGCCCCTCCTGGTTCCGGCCTTCAAACCTCTGCATACGATCGAACCCCCCTCCTGACCGTTCCCCATCTCTCAAGGCCCATTCGCAACCCCCCCCCCCCACCCCCCCCCCCCCCCCCCCCCCCCCCCCCCCCCCCCCCCCCCCCCCCCCCCCCCCCCCCCCCCCCCCCCCCCTTTTGATTTTTTTTTTCGGGCAGTTCCCGGACGAACCATTTCTCGGCAGGCCCCCGTGGTAACTAGGTGAGCTCCGATTCTTCGCCCTACTTTAGCTGCTTGGACCAAGAAAGGGAGAAGGTCATCTCCTCGTCCCGACAATTTTTTTGGCTGAAGGTGATATGCTTGCGTCCCCCACCTTTCGTCCATACCGTGGGTTGCTTCAAAGACTTGTTTACATTCCTTTTTGCAGCGTTATTCAACGGAGTTTTTGGGTCTCACGGTCTTTTTTCCTCACTGCCCGAGGCGCCCCATCAATTCATTTCCCCTAAAGATTTGGGGAACCCGAATTAGACAATCCTCAAAGTTTAGAACTAGTCCTTTGCCCCGAGTGCCCAATCGGCTAGAGTTCCCTCAAAGCCCGCCCCCAAAGCAGACGCTACGTAAATCACCCTTCTTTTCGGGTTAGGTCCTCAGGGCGTGACTTCTAGAGCGCGTGAATCCCTTCCTTGAGATTTCTATTAGCTGCTTTTTTTTCGATTCTTTCCTTTCTAGCTTTTTATTTTCGGTAACAGTTTGCAGTAGATTCTGTTTTTACATTCCTCTCCTTAAAATTTTGTACATAGGTTGTCGATGCCGGTTCTTTTTTTTATCGTAGATTACGACTTTCTCTCGTATTCATATGCGAAGGACCTTTCACATTTTTATTGACAATCCCATTCCCCGCTAGTCGCTTAGTAGTACGTTTGACTTGAATACCCTGGCGGAGACAGGATGGGACCTTAGCCCTTCGCCTTTCGGTAGAGTTCGTCTTGAGTTTTTGACTTGTCTTTTTATTTATCAGCAGACTTCACTCCCGTTTTAGGCCTGAGCTGGCGTTTTTTTTCCTTTCCTTTTTTGGGTTTAAAGAGAAGGACGTAAGGGCCCCCCTTTTCCTCTGATTGCGTCGTTTGGCAGCCCTTTTTGTCAGAACTGTCGGCTCTCAGCAGCCCAATTGCTCTTCTCGCGACCGGTTCCCCAAAGGCCACTCGTCTTTTTTCCTCCCGTCTAATGTGTCCCCAGACCTGATGACATCTGAATTTGGATTGTGGTGAAATCGTCTTTTTCCGTGGACCCCTCCTTGGCGTTTTGTCCTCCCTCCCCCCCCAGTATCGTTTCTAAGGGACACGGTGTCCGGACAACACCTCCCAAGCCACCGATTGTCAGCCGCTCTCCCCCACTGCGAACAGCCCTTCGGTCTTTTGATGAAGACCCTCCCATTGTCAGTTTCTACCGCCATCCTCGATTCCGAACTTGACGGGTCCTGACGAGGTGGATGCGAAGCGATGCGGGGCCCCCCCCCTTTTTTGGCAGTTCAGTTGATAGTGCCGTGACTAAAAAACTAATTCAAGTCCGATAGTTGCTTCCCCTTTCTTTTTGTAACCTGCCCCCACCTCATCAAAAGTCTCGTCCTTTTTGCTGTTTGCTTTATGTTTCTGTCCCCCCGCCCGGTACTCCACTAGCGTTCCCATCCATTGAGTTCTAGTTTTGTACCGCGAGTCAGGCCTCTTCGTGGGAACGAGGAGCGCTTAACTTAACTTACAAACTCACGGCCCCTCCCCTTTCACACTATTTTTCTGGATTGTTCATGTGCACTGGAGTGTTTTTTCGACTATCATTAATCCCCTCCGGGCGGTAAATGTTTTTCATCGTTTCAGGCCATTGTGGGTTGGTTTCCAAGTTTGGACGAGTCTCTCGAAGATCCCCGGCGTCACCCTGAAATGCTTTAGGCTCAGGAATCCCCAATAGAACAGTAGTCTTTTTTTCAATTTCACCGCTGTATCCGATGGCCATCGCCCTGATTCCCTTTTTCAGCAAAGCCAGTACGTCCTTGGAGCCTTGGCCCTGGGGTTGTGCGCTCCTTTTAGGCCCTGTTCTGCTACTGAACGCCTTTACAAACTATCTTTCTCCCCCATGCCTCAGTCAATATTCTCCCTTTGGAAATTTGCTTCACGTGCCATGCCTTTTTTTCCCCCAACCACCACAAAGCCCGTATTAGGCCTACGGGGCCTCGCCTTTTCTGCTCTACACCATCCCGCGGTCCTCTCTCCCTTTCTCCCCCAAGTTTTTTTTTTTTTAGCTTTTTACCGCGGCAAGGTCCTCCAACGCCTATAAAGCCGACGTTTTTTTTCTCATCTTTGGGAAGCCTTCTCGTTCCCCCCCAGATTTGTCCTTCAAGTTCGAACTCCCAAGCCAGGCACTATTCTCCACTCTACCGATGCTCTCCCCCTCTGGCCCTTGTCGATCGAATTTCCCCCCTTCAACAAGCGCAGACCTCTCTCTCGTGATTGTCCAACAATGCCTTTTTTACGATCTGCGCGTTTACAACAAGAATTCCATTAGTACTTAGCACCATTCTTATGCATTCCCTTTATGTCCCTGTCTCGGTGCGCTCATTTAGTAGAGGGGTCTTTTTTTTCTGCCCTCCCGCTTTGTCAAGTCTTTCTACCTCTGATTTAGTTCTGACCCTCAGCTCTTAGTATGAGTATGGGAAGATCTTCCCTTTTTGCGCCTGGGTTCGACCCTTGTCTTTTTTTTTTACGATCCAAATTCGTCAGCAGGAGCGCCCCCTCTCCGCGAACTTCTTTGCCGAGCCCCGCGTCACTTTTATGGCCTCCCGGAAGTGTTGGCTGCATATGCCTTTAGGTCCACCTGGTCATTCGTAGCGCAATTTCCACCCCCTGCGTCCCCTTTCCTTTATCCTTCCTTGCGCTCAGGCGGGCTCCCTCAAACGTAGTAGGAACTTGCGCATAACCTGTCTTCCCTTATGCTTCCAACCCTTCGACCTCTGGAGCGCGATTCCCCCCATTTTGAGGATGTTGAGCTTCAGAGTTTCGTGTCTAGGAATGACTGCCCCTTCAACGGCGTTAGATAAGTTTTTTTATGTTCCGCCCCCTTCTCCTTTGAACTTGATTGAACCCTCTTTTTTAAAGTTTTTCGCGAATTTACCTTGCAGTTAGATCTTTGACGTATCTCTGCAAACCTTCGGACCACCCTTTTCCCTTTGGCCCATAACTTTTTCCTAGCTGCTCGTCTTTTCCCCGATAGTAAGAGCACATTCCGGCCCTTTTCACTCAGTTTCAACCCCGCGTTTGCTATCCTCAGGGCAACTTTCTAAAGAACCATCCTATCCTCGCGGTCTTATCATTTGATCGGATGATGTCTCGTCGCGCAGCGCTTTCTCCCTCCCCCTCGTGCCCCCCCAAAAAACATCGTGTTTTTTTTGGTCCCTGTACAGCGCGCCTCCCCCCTCCCCCCAATGGAGATTCCCCCATCTTTTTGCCTGTCACCTTCCCGCCTGAACCGCCCCATGCCCGCCTCTTTGATTGCCACAAAGTCCCTTCTGGTTTAGGCCCCAGATTCCCCTCTCACTCACCGCGAGATTGAGCACCCCGAGAACCTTCTTTTTCAACATCTGAAATGTATGGGTTTTGGGGCGTCCTGATTTTTCGTGACTAATGGTTCCACTGAGTTGACCTTAAAAAACCCCTTTCCCAGCATATGGGTCCCCCTTTCTCGGCACGGTCCCCCCTTCTCACGCCGAACTCATTTGGTCAGGACTGAAACCAGTATCACTTGATCATATTACCTCAGCTTCTTTTGTGGCCATCCCCCCCCCCCTTTTCATTTACCGACTCTTTTTGACTCTAGTGGAGTTTCTGAAAACAGAGATTTGACTCCCCTCGCCTCCTCCCTCCCCTTCCCCACAAGTGAATCTCATTAGAGTCCTTTCCTGGCTATAAAAAAACCCCCTTCCCGCCCAAATGTCTATTTACCCCCAACTCGCCGCTGGCCACTCTCCCCCTTCTACATCCCTTTTCCTCTTGGTTTTCTCCAGGGATAGGTGAAGGTTCGGACTCCCGAACCTTCTCAATCATAACAGCGCTCCCCCCCTACTCCCGTCCTTGATTGACGGAAAACGACACTCCCCTTCCCCTTAACTCACTGTCCCTTCCCAACTCTGTAGTCCCTCGGATTTATTAGGATTCCCCACTATTCGATCTTCCCCGGCTAACAAGGTCTCCCCCCCTATCCGAGTTTCCTTTTAAAATGGTCGGTACCCCCCCCAGATACATTTGAGGTCTACTCTCCCTCCCCCTGCAACGTTTGAAGCATTTGCGGCTTCGTTACTTATTGTTTTTTGTGTTTTGAAGCTTTTTATGGAGCCGAAATTGAGTTCGTTACTTGGTTTGTTTTCTACCCCGTACGCACCTTTTAAATTTTTCCAACTCTTTCCCCCCAACTCCTCAGCCTGCCCCCCTTTATATGGTATTAGTTTTTTCTTCTGACTTTTTGTGTTGTTCCTTTGTGATTTTTCTTCGTTACATTTTTTCCCCTACTCTTAAAGGCACCTTTCCGCTATCTATTAAGTGAATATCCCCCTCTAATGGTCCTCGTCTCCTTTTTTTCCCCTCCTCTGAGCATTGCTATGTCTTCCCCCCCATCTCCGGCCCGACCCTTACGT
>Ga0179593_1626854_pt1 | contig 12704 bp, 6 predicted proteins | sample CZODoug2_1_08_16_FD_185931 | JGI IMG/M metagenome (GOLD analysis project Ga0179593, IMG submission 185931) | Vadose zone soil fungal communities from Angelo Coast Range Reserve, California, USA - CZODoug2_1_08_16fungal (PacBio error correction) | ecosystem: Environmental > Terrestrial > Soil >... | reverse complement strand
TGTCATCTTCTCCCTTAGTCCGAGACACAGCTTTGCCGTCCCCCGTCACAGCAAGACTATGCCGAACGTAATGCGAAGATAGAGACATCTTCTGGCCGCCATCGTTTAGCTTCCTCCTCGATCCCAACCATGACGCTTTTTTCTCAGGCAAGAGCCGGCCCCGCACCGTTGATGTCATATATAACTGTTCCTTCCTGAGATATCTCTTTATACGTCCTCCTGTCTTCCCATCTATGGAGACAATTCTCCCTTCTTAAGACGCCGGCTCTACAGATCCAGTTTTACACTTTTAACCTCCAGATGTGTTTTTCACTCCGATTCCGCTTTCTGGTACTTATTCCAACTCCTCTTACTTCCTAATACCCGTTTTTTGTTTTGTTCCGATTCTCCGGTGGTTTTGAATGAGAGAATGAGATTTCAATTCCCTGAGCATGCGAGACCGTTAAAGCTTTATATTCCTTCTCTTCTTTGATTCGAGTTTTTTGATAAGCAGTCCTGAAAGTCCCCCCCGAGAGTGCGCTTAGCTCCCAGTCCTAGGTCTTTCGAGATTTTCGTGAATCCTCACGAGGCTGGTCACCATAGCTACGCTCCCTCTTGGTTTTGCGTAGCGGAGTAGCGAACAAAGTTCTCCCCGATTCAAAGATAGTCTTCGTTTTTCCCAGAACCTTGAGTTGCTCAGTGAAATCGCCGTCTCAATTAGCGACGGCGTGACTGTATGCCCAGTCCGTGTTATAGATTCCTTCCCCCTTTCCCGAGAAAGGTAACCTCGCGAACAAGTTCTTTGAGGTAACCCTACCCGTCCGGTCATCCGAAAGAGGAGAACTTCTGGGCCCTCGGTCATTAGTCTATCTCCGCGGCGACTAGAAGTACACGTGTTGCCGAAAGTTTTATCTCTGGCCCCTATCTAGCCCTCCTGAGAAGGGAACCATCGACTAGTTCTGAAGCTGAAAGACATTTTTCTGGTCGGATGGACGTATTCTCTTTGCACGATTTGTTACATTCCCTGACAAGCCCAGTGACTCAATTCTGGTCCTGTTGTTATTGATGTCTCTTTACGGAGAGAGTGTCGGTGCTAGCTGCAGGATGTCATGATGAGCCTGCCGGCGAGCGTGTTCGCTCTTCGTTCTCTGGAGTTAGATCATCTCGTTCCGGAGGATTTGTCCTCTCTGTTTGCTCCTGAGCGCACCGGCGTTATTTTGGCTTCTTGCCTACGGAGAGGATGAGTTGTGGAGGCTGGTCTTGCCAGCTCGCGGACCCTGTTCCTCTCCTTCTGATCCCAACGTACGAGTCCCGCTTTTCCCCCAGCCTGACTTGAGTAGTTCTTGCTAATTTGAGGAGGAAAGCGCCAAAGATGGCAGTTTTTTTTTTCCCCTTCTCTTTTCATGGAGTAAGTCTCCCTTCTTCTCCGGGGGAATGTGTTTGACTGCTTCACTGGGGCGGTAAGTGTTTAACGCTTTTTTGCTGCCCTTGTTGTCGGTCGCCTGTCAATTGGTGTATCTCCCCCCGTCATCCTTGAGGGGCGAATCAGAATCCGGAGAGGAGTGACCGTAACCGTGCCTCTGATCCACTCTTACCTCTTTTTTTCTCTCTTCGCTCTGATCGTTCCGGCGCGGACATAATTCGAGACTTTTTTTAGTAGTAAGAAAGTCTGTGGCTTTGTGCCCCCTGACCGAATACTTACTGTCCCCACCAGGATTAGAAGATTCGTCGACGCGGCGAACGCACCGACTTCCCCGCCTTCATTTTCTATCGGTAACCTTCAGCTAAAGGGCGGCACCTGTTCTTTAACTTTCCGATGGCCTCCGTCCCCTAGCTACTTAAGTAGAAGGGGCTGATCGGCCACGTTTGGGGAATTTCCATTTGCGGCGTCCTCTCTAATTCCCATCTTTCCTTTCCCCATACGATAAATGCTCTACTCGCAATAGCGCTAGGAACGTATCGCTGACAGGTAAAGAGGGACAACCTCCTCCATTCCCCACCGCTCGAAGGACTACCTTCGATTCCATTCTCCGCGCCAAGCTGCGCACCCATTCCAAATCCTGAATTAAGACCAGCCCCGCTTACAACCGCTCGTCCTTCTTCGCTTCGCTTTTTTTCCGCGGATCCCCCCCATACCTCCGCACCTCTAGAGAGTTTAAAGAATTCTGGAGGTTCGCCTTCCATCTCGTCCATAACCGACTCCCACCTGAAGAAGAATCACCTGGTCATGGAGATGTTTTTCGCTGTACGGAAGCTCTTACTCCCATCTTCTCTCGAACCCTGCTGTCTCGAACATGGCTTCCATAATGGGCAGCCGTAGAAGATGTGATTAGCGTCTTCTGTTGACTATAGAGTAGCCTGGCTTATCTTCTTTTGTTGGCAGAAATCAGCCTTCGCTTGTTGCTGGCTATACTTTAGGTGTATTACTCTTGGACGACCCTTCCCACCGAGCGACTACTGAAATTCTCCTTTCGGCCCGAGCTCACCTAGATTTTTTCGAGCCTCAAGCCGTGCCGGACCTGGAAGACTCGTATCCGGTAGCCTCTTACTGACCATGTGCGAATCTCGTGATTTCGGCAACTAGGCAATCAGAAGAGTCTGGGCTGCTGTCGAGGCACAGTCTTCTCCCCTCCTAGGTGGAGGATAGACTTCTGCTCCACCCCCCTCAGGGGTCCCTTAGAGAAACGCTCTATACTGCCACGTAGCGTTCCCGGGCTTCTCATGCCGTGGGGGGTTAAACGTTTCCTACTTCCTTTTTGTTTCGCGGGAATCAGCTGGACCCAGGGGCCTTAGACCTACTTTTGTCATTTTAACCAGCGTTTACATCGCACATTATACAACTTTGCTATGGCGAGGGACGGCGGTTGTCCTTCCTCTCTTTTTTACACTTCTCCTTACCATGGTTTCCCCCATTGCTCTCTTTTCGTCAGGCCGATGCTCGGTTGTCGTCTATTATTTTCAGTGTACTTTCTCCAAGAAGAGAGGTTCCAGTATCTTTCGCTCTGTTTCACGGAGGTGTGATTTTTCTATAGCTGAACCCCAAACGACAGGACTTTCCTGATTGACTGAGCCGCCGGCTCACGAGGCGTTCCTTTCGCTACGACGAGACGAGTTTCAACCACCGCTCGCGACCTTCCGGGCCTCCTCTCTGCTCTCTGCCTGACGTTAGAGGCCGTGCTCTGTTCTCTCGAGGATTCAGCACGGTCGAAGCATTTCAGACCTTCTCATTGTTGTTTATAGATGTAGTCACTTTTTAGTCCTCTAACGACCGTCGACCATACCCGTCTTCTTGATGCAACTTTTTCTAGTACAGCAGGGCGCTTGTAGCAACCTGAGGCATCGAATAGTTTTCTATCGGCTGACTACGTAGTTTTTTGTCCGCTGCAATGCTTCCGTAGTCAGAAGGAGAGTGCGGCGGACCCCTTAATTCGTCGACAGGGAGACTGCAGCCCCCGTTTCCGACACGATCCATGTAACGATCCGAATCTTGCCCCGATTGGGCCGCGAATCTCCTGCTTTATTTCTCTAATTTCCTCTCTTTCTTTTTCGGCGTAGAGTGAACCTGGCAGTAGAGGTCTTCGCGTTTTGTCTTAGTTCCCATTGCTGCATTTCATTGTGTTTTATACCCCCTCCTTTTTAGTCTCTGAAAAGATAGCGCGATTATTTTATTCGAGTCATTCAGATATGTTTCGGTGTAGGTCCTGCGTCCCATTTTCATCGTCTGATCGCCGCTCTTACCTAGCAGGACTACTCCCGATTTTTCCTTTTTTTCTAATGCGATGGAGCTGCGCTCGCTCGAATTCTCTCCCTTCCTGGAGATTTCTTCCCGCAAGTATCGCGTAGTTACTATGTATTCTTTCACGAATTTTCAGCAAGACTTTCTTTCCCTAATGCGATGCAGTACCATTACACCGAGTTTGAGAGGAGTAGCCTTTTGCGTAGGGTTAATTGCTGAAACTTAGTCGCACGCTTCTCCTCTGATATCATGAGCTGTGTGTTTTAGGGTTATTGAAGGTACCGGGGCCCGGCACCCTCCACGCTTTTCGTACGTCGTAGCACCTATCCCCCGAGGAGTGTACCAGACAACTGGCAATATCTTTTTTCTCCTAATCAGTGTCCTTAGAATCAGTCGGGGACCCTACTCACGTCCTTTTGGGGGTTGTCTGATAGTCAGTTGCGGAGGATTGCGGTTCTTCTTCCTCCCCCTGAAAGCGGACCTGCATCACCCCCCTGCCTGAGCACAAAAAGCCTTTGCAATTTTAACAGAAGAACTGCTCACTCCTTCTGCACAGACTCTACGTCAGGAATCGCCCCTTTTTTCATACGCTTGTAGGACGACAGGCTTCCAAGAAGAATTCTAGAGCGGCTACTCTGTTGCTCGACCACTTTTTGTCAAGGGACGGAGGTACTTACACAGCTCTTTTCCCCCTACCTTTCACCAGCGCCATCTCCTCTTTTCCGATCGAAGGTGTTTTTCTCCCCGCATCATCACCTTTCCTGGCTGTCTCCCTGAAGAAGTGGTGTTTTTCCAGATGTGGCACTGATCTTCTTACCTACTGAAATAGACATTTTCTGCCTAACAGCTCATCGAGCAACGATGAGCGACTTTTCTTTCCCTCTCACCGATACAGTCAACCCCTGCCAACCACAGCTCAGAAGATAGATACCAAGGAGGGTTTGTCTTTCTCGGTTCAAGATCGTTTCAAGCCTCCCAGCCAGGTTGTTTTTTGACAGGAAATGTGCTACTCGAGTGCGTTTTTTTTTTTTCGAGACACTGGTCGAAGTTGCCTTCGAGTCTCTACGAAGATAGTTCCTAGCCTCGCACATTGAAGACTCTCGCGAGCCGTCCTTCTCTAACGATTTCCGTCTTTTCCCTGCTGACAGATAGAGGATACGACCACTTTTAGGAAGGTTTTCGTTACCATGTGCTGTTTTCCCTTCTGTTTCTTTCCCTTAGATAGGAGACGACCCCAGTTTCTTTGCCGGAACGAGACTTCCTATTTTAAATCCGAAGCGTTAGATATTGTCGCCGCTGTTTGCACTAGTAGCCGAAGTTCCGGTAACTGGTTTCCCAGAATTCCTCTAGCGGAAGATTTCTATTCTTTTGGGTTCTCGGCCGAGGTAGTAAACCATCCTCTTCACTTGGTATAAGGCAAATCCCGTTCACACTATTCCGGTGGTACTTAGACATCCTATTATCCCTTATACGCCCCCTCGTAAGCGGAGCCGCGCACCTCGTCTTCGGCTCGATGATTTCCCTTTGCGAGCACGGCCCCTCACGATCCGGCGAGGAAACAATCAGTATTTCTAATGAGGCTGGACCCAGTGGCTTTCTCTTTTTCTTCAGGGCGGCCCGGTTACGTTTGACCCTTTACATCTCCACTACTTGCCTCAGTTTGAGAGGGTCCCGGCGCGCCTGACTGTACTGCGGCTTCCTCTTTTCCACAGACGGGACAAAGAGAACAGTTCAACAGTGTTTCGCCGTCTGCGTCTCTCCCTGGCCGACCGCTGACTCCCTTTTAACGATCAGCGAGAGTTTTCTGAGCCTGGGAGGATGTAGTAGGACCGCATCTCGTCGGGAAGTGATCCGAATTTCCTTTTTTCGAGCGCGTCGGGTGGGGTAGGATCAGACGATCTCGCCTAGTATTACAGGATCGTGTCTGATTTTTCGTCTTTTGTCGTTGATCTTTCCATCCCGGTCAGCGGGCGCGACTATGCTGATTCCTTCTCCAGGAATAGATTCTAGTTATGATCGTGCCAGAGAGAAGTCCACACTCTATCCCTTAGGCTGAGGAGACCCCTTAAGCCTTAAGCGCACGACCGATAGCAGTAGTCACTTTGATCTATTCGGAGAGAGCTTTCCAGGATGTGATTTCGCGCTCTCTCATTTATCTAGTAGAGCGTAACTTTTTTTCCCTTCTCAGGAAGCTGTCAAATTTTTTTCTTTTTCTTACGATGCAATTGGCATGCGCGTTCTTCCAGATTCTCTTCTTCATAGAGTGCAAGACTGCCGAGAGCTAACGCGCAACTCTATCTGATATTTTGCCTCTTCTCAGGCAGAAGACCTCAATACGCGATAGCGGGTGATAGCGGAGCTGAGAATTCTGTAGATTCCCTTGGCTGGCCCGTCGCCTCTTCAGCAAGGAGAGTTCTCCACTTTCGTATGAATCCGCAGCGAGGTATTTCGAGTAAATGGATGCACGGTCTTTTCAAATTCAGCTCGTCGATTTGCCCTTACCGATAGCTTATCTTTTTTTATTTTTTCTGCCTTTCTGTCGAGACCTCCCTGAACAATGGCTGAGCCTTTTCTTTCTACGAGAAGGATTGGATCATCTCGCGCCGTGTGCGGACCGCACGTATAGAAAACCTTTCTTCCCTCTTTCGTGAGCGGAAGTTAGATATGATTTCGGATTCGGGACTGGAGTCTGCGTTGCGACGAGGAAGGGCTGTATTCTCTTATGATTTTTGTTTGGGATTTTCTGAGGGCAGGGTGTAACGCCTCAGCCCTGTTCTAAGAAGCCGACGCATACCTTCGATGCCTCACCCCAGCCGTAACAGAGAGCATCTAATTCCTCCTCAACAGGCCACAGAGATTTCTCGCGGTCCTTGGGTTCTTCTGGGGGTGTCGCCCACGCCCCTCTTTTCTTCTTTAACAGCGGTATTGTGGGAGGCGGTGTCGTCCTCTACCCTCAACTAAACGTATCACCAGCTCAGAACTCTACCCATCCCCATCCTTCGAACGGCCGTTACCCCGAACGAAACGCATACTTTCTCTGGGGGGGAAACCCGAACGTCGCTCCTGTTCAGACTGGAGACATCTCATCTCTCTTCCTCCTTCCCTTAGGCGAAGGCTCATGAACCGCAGGCTCCCTTCTTCTCGGATGATCCCGAGCACGTTGAAGCTCATTTTTGTGCTGTTTCATTCTGCGCTAGCGTGTGAACTCAACCTTTTTACCCACGAATGCGATATCCAGGGACAGATAGCCGGATGGCTCGCTGAACGTTAGAGCGCGTGAGAGTTACCCGACCCTTCCCCTCACCCCACACCCTTACAACAGGTCGTTTCTAAGGAAGCGGAAGCTTTCCATTCAGATAGACGTCCACAATGCCGCAGTACTTCTCTACAGATAGCGAGTCAAAGCTTCCCCTACGGCAGATCCGAGTAGATGGGTAATAGCATCACCCTCCGCTCAATGTTACGCATTATTTTCCTTCCTCTTACTTTGCCCCTTCGTTCCTGCAGTGACCGACGAGTCTTCTTGCGGGGTGTAGTCACTCTCTTGATAGTGTTCGCATCATTTCTTTACGACCCCTTCTCATGTCCATGAGAATCCTGCCGATCCCCCTACCTACTACTTGCAGAGGAGAGGACTACCTTGCGATTCAAGATAGAGTTTGGCCCCCCTCTTGCGGAAGTGGATTCTTCCTCGCTTGTGTAGTCGACGGTAGCGTTTATTATCTATTCCCTCTCACTAAGAGAAGACTTCACGGACGATGCCCCCACCATACTCCGCAGGCGACATCTCCTCGACATGAAGCGGTCGGGGCCAACGTACTACTGTACCGATGAAATCTCCTTATCTAAGCTTTTTCCGTGCTATCTCCCAAGCGAGTATACCAAAAGTGAGAGGTTTCAGGCTCGAGCCGTCACTTTTTCTTCTTTCTATTCGACATCCTCCCCTCCCACTGTCCCGGCCTCCAAAGGAACGCTCGCTGATACAGTCCGCCTGAGCTCTGCCAGGAGAGGCCTGACATGTAAACTTTTGCATCTCGCTGACTGTTCGTTGCCTGCTTCTTACCCAGTGCGGTTTACCGGTAACGACGATCGTCGGCCGGTCCGTCCATATCCTCTCCTTTCCTAATACTTTCTTTGTAGTATGCACTGGACGGGGTCAAGGATGTCGAGATTTCTCTTTTCCCTGTTCATTCCAATGGGTGAACTCAGGACAACTAGACAGTAAAGACCCCTTCCCCTTTCCGAGCGAGTTGCAGGCCGCGCCGGGCTCGCGCAGGACGTATTCAGAGATTCTGCTGCCAGGTGGTTGCTTCTCTGAGAGTATCCTAAAAGACGCGCCTTTTTCGCTTCATTGACGCGAAATGCCCCACTTTTTCCGCGCGTCGCGACGCATCGGCCCTATAAACCTATTACGGCGAGTCTTCTGGAGCTTTCTCGGTCGCGGTAATCAGTCGTGCTCGGTCCTCTTCCCTCAGGCGGCTCCTAAGATAGTTAAGAGGACTATCTCAGGTCATATCGACGTTCTCGTAGTATTTCTATCTTCTAAGACACCTAAGGTCGCCAGCCTTTAGGGTAACGGCTACCTTCCTGCGATCTTTTACTATCCTAAGGCGCTGCCTCTCTGCACGGCCTAGCGTGTTCGGCCCTCCCCTCTAAGAACGCAGTCGGAGCAGTACGCGTTCTGTAACAGATCCTGATTTCATGCCTTGCCTCTTCCTTGCCGGTTAGTAGCTACCGCTTCCGCTAGTGCACGATGGGACTGGCAGGTGCTATCCCCCCTGAGGACGTGGTGGGCTGATAGAGTGACGCCCACGTTTGAGCGATTAGAGGTATGATTTTCTGAGAAGTGTTCCGATTCGCCGTCGACGAGGCTCGCAGAGCCTTCCCCTCTAGTAGAGAGCTCCGCCGGCTTCACTCTTTTGATTTCATCGATTCAATGTAAGCTCTCAGATCAGTGTCCCTTCAGGAGTCTGGATAGATCTTTTGTGGACTGCTTTCACTCTGCTCAGAATGCCAAATTTGTGTCCCACTTGAATCGCGAGGTGTTTGTAGTTGTCGCTTGAATGAACCCTAGATTGGCGACATTAGCAAACCCCTCTTCCGTGCAAAGACGCATTCAGGCTGAGATAGTAAACCAGTGGAATGAGCTGTCTTTGATGCTTTGACTTTTTTCCCTCACTTGGGCGTTTATCTTTTGTTTGTCCGAGGTGCTGTTGTTTCCTGGGAGTGACGCTTGCGGTAAATTTCCCCCAAACAGTTTTCATATAAGAGACGACCGAAGAACTCTCCCCCCCTTCAACAGCCTCGGCAATCATTTACTTTTCTTTTTTTATATGTCTGTTTTGGGTTTGTGTGCGGGTTCTTTACCCCTCCGTATTCCTACGTTGTATTCTCTCCCTTCCAAGTTCGCGGAGGGGTTTGCTGGTGTCTTACACGCCTACCGTCCACATTTCCCCCCACATTTTTTCAGAAGAGTCATTGCCCCCCCCCCCCCCAAAGCAGTGCCGTGTCGTCTTTTTCCCGGCAGAAAAAATCTCCCGGGCGACCTTCCTTGTCTCTCCCCACGGACAGCCTTTCCCTCTGGGCGCATCCGTTCGTTCGGCTGCCTGACTTTCTTTAAAGCTTGCTAACGAGGTGCGAACCTTCCCTTGTGTAAAGCTAACATGTGCATTCCCTCCCCTTCGGTCCGAGCGAAGAGCTCTTCTAACATCATAAAGCTTATAATAGGAACCTTTTATCTATCGTGCTCGCGTTTTGCGGAAGAGAATCCCTTCCCCCACATCCCTATGACATACTCTTTCTTAGTCTCCTACGACAGAGGTGACGCTTGATGCAAAGATCCCTCCCCCAAGGCGAACACGATCTAAATAGAGAGCACGACTGCCTCTCGATTTTGGCATACCATTCGATGGAAGCAACACGCCCCAAAACTCCCCGAAAGTGAACAAGTCTTTGGCTGAGTTTATCTTCAGCTTCAATAGACCAGAATTACGATCCTGTCCATGTGTCTACTTTCTTCATCCCGGAGAGCAGTCGCCCATGGCCTTTGATGCCTTGGACCAGTCTTACCTCCATCTTCATGCTTTAAGAGATGATGGCTCTGGCCCCTCTCCCCTGACAGAGGCACGCGTAGTCACCCTTTTGATAAAGAGTGGCGAGGAAGAGCGGAACCAGCGTTGGTCTCCTTTTTTTTCCATAGCGTGTGGCGCACCCTTCTAATGGTCCGAACATTCGGTAGACGAGATTACCGATTTTTCCCTTTCATCGTCGGCGATGTCTTCTCCATTTCGGAAAGACAAAGAACGAACATGTAGTCAGATTTTCCGCCAATACAGACTCTCAGCGTCTTTTGCACCGGGAGCCCTCTCTTCTCACCACCCACAGAGCTGTCTCTGTCTTTCATTCTTATCAGGGCCCGAGTAGAAGACTATCCTCTCCCACTCCCCTTGGAACGGACTCCTCCTCGCACTCTCGATCTTTTTCTTCTCTTTTTTCCCGGCGCGACTCAGCCGTCAGGACGGTTTCAGTCTAAAGGGAATTTGCTTGGCTTGTCTTCTGGGCACAGATTTCCCCCCTTCCGTCCACCCATATCTAGATTTTCCTCATCTCCGTTTTTTTTTTCTCCTATATGGAAGGGTCGGGGGGCAAGGACCTGCGCTTGCTAAGGTCCTGTTCAGCAGAGAGGTCCTTACCTCTGTTTCCTACCGGTGCTTCTCTCCCATCCTGAAGGACGGGGAGGACTTATAGCAGAGTACTCTTCGTCTGCGGGGTTAACGTGGAAATGCTCTATTAACTCATCCTGAATGTTTTTCTCATCCTTGCTCGACAGCCCGTCTGTTGTCTGCGTCAGCGACAACTCCAGACCACAGCTTAGCAGAGCTTGTCGCCGCTCTCAGAATGTACTTTCGTTTTTGCACCGCGCTTCTCCCCCTGTTCGCACCACCTTTAACCGGCACATCGCGTTTTCTCCTGACTTCGTACCTGAGATCCCAGAGGCGACGCCTCCCAGTTCTGGACCAAACGGCGGCCCTTCCTCCCTTCCCTTATGATATGGTAACCTTCGGCTGCTCGGTTTAGGAGGTAAGAGCTAATTTTTTTTTCGGGCATGTGCGGTAATGTTCGTTACTCGGCCTCGTCTCTTCAAGGCGAAGCGCATTTTCGGAATGCGACCAGGGGTCCGAAATGGAACTGAGTCTCGGCATTGCAATTGAGTCTCTTTCTCTCCCGTTTCTATCGTAACCCGAGCTGGTCGTTTTTGTCTCATAGAAGCAGAGCGATAGCGATCGCTCTTCGAGCTAGCGCAGGATTTCCCTCTCTTTTTTCATCAGCGCGCTCACAGTTTTTTTCCGCCGCGCGTTGTATAGGGATTGGTTCTTTGTTCCCTCTTCCTTTTCGCTCTCAGAAAAGGCTCTTCTAAAGAGTGATGAGAAGTGGTCTTGATTGCTTCTCTTCTAGTCGACTCTCAGGTCTTTTACTCGCCATTGGGATCTTTCCTAGACTCCCTTCCTCTCCCGCATCTCGACTTGAGTAGGGTCCGGCTCGTGGGGCGTCTGCATTCAGCCAGCTTGTGAAGTTTTCGCGTAGTTTCTCCGTAACTTTTTTAGGTAGGAGGGGTCACGTTTGATCGAAGCCTGCAAACTGCCTTATGAGCTTTTTTCGACTGAGGGTCGGTCCAAGGGGTGAACTCCTCCCCGCAATGTTAGGGCGACCAACGCATATTGTCACCCAAAGAAAAGAGAGCCCCCTCCTTTTTTTTCTTTGTGTGTTTGATATGGTAGGGCGATTCTCACGTCTAAGTCCCCCTCATGTTGAGGTTGTCCCTTTTACACCCCTTGCATCCCACTGTCCAAGCGTCCGGCCACCAACTCTCTTCCAAAAGCTCCAAAGCCGTGCGCCTGACGTTCGCCCCCACCCCCCCCCCCACCCCCCCCCCACAGCATCCCGTCCATGACACTTGCTCAAGTCTCCCGGCCCGATTGCCCAGCACTGTGATGGCCGCATAATTTGGCCACTCTTTTTTTACGCAGTCAGCCCGGCTCGCTGCTCTGACGTGGAAAGCCCCATCCCTCATCGGCTTTCACGATGAGTCTTTCACCTCAGATCCCCATGCTTCTCTTTGGTGCAGGATCCGCGCCGTGCAGTGAGCAGGAAACAGGCCTAAACGCTCGTCTTCGGCCCCCCTCCTCACTGCGGTGGAGCCCGCTTCGACGTTTTCATTGGCCCCACCCAAGGGCGTCCATCGACAGGACTCTCGTCTCCCCAGCGAAGCGCTATCGATCTCCCACTCTATCAGTCCCCACCTCCGAATAACCCCCATTTCTTCTTCAAAGCGGGGTCCTTTCGAGTTCACTCTTTTCCCCCGACGAGCAACGGTGGCCCTGAATACTCTCCTTAGCTTTTTCGCGGCGGAATTCTCCTCGAGTGGGAGGTCTTGCCTCCGCCTGTTTTTCCTCTGCTCCATCTCCTGAATCCGGCAGTCGCCTGAAGTCTGAGACACTCGCTACATAGCCAGAGGCGACACAAATCTACCGATTCTCAGTCCGGTATCCTGGACGGTTTTGCCTCCGACCTTTTTAGACCGGACGTTTTCTTAGCTCCTCTCCCTATACGGGTTTAAGACGAGAGAGGCGCCGCCTAGCCGAGTATCGAAGACTCCATCTTTCCTAGTAGATGCAGACTTCTTGATTTCCCCGACGACGAGCGTAATCTGGGATTATAAGTCCGCCGCCTCCGTTCCTTCAGGATGGAATTTTTCGCTACGCCCGTCTTTAGCGGGAGGATGATTAGAGCACGGTCCCCGGCCCTCACGTGATTAACCGCTCTAAACTCCATTAACATCGTCCGGGTGCCGTTAAGCGGGTAGCTATTTTACTTCTCCTACTGTTTTGATCTTTCCCGGGCGCGGAAGACAACATATAGAAAGCTTCCGGTTTTTTTTTCACCTACAGGAGCAGGTTTCTTCCCCTTGAGCAGTTTACCAAGCCGGTAA
>Ga0179593_1604271_pt1 | contig 12704 bp, 11 predicted proteins | sample CZODoug2_1_08_16_FD_185931 | JGI IMG/M metagenome (GOLD analysis project Ga0179593, IMG submission 185931) | Vadose zone soil fungal communities from Angelo Coast Range Reserve, California, USA - CZODoug2_1_08_16fungal (PacBio error correction) | ecosystem: Environmental > Terrestrial > Soil >... | reverse complement strand
ACGGAGGGGCCCTGTTTCTTTTTGATCCCCCTCGTTCAGGAGGGGCACGTACCCTCTTTCTTGACAAATTTCTTTGGACACCAGCCCGGTCTCTCTCGGAAAGACCCCCCCCGCCGCGACGAACCAGCTTTGTTTCCATTTTTTATGCCACCTTGTTCCTCCCACCATACGCGTGGCCTGCACCTCCCTCACCCCATCCCTCTTAGTATGCTGGTTCCAAAGGGAATTTTTTGTTTCAACTGATGTCCTTCTTTCTCGACAATTCTGTCCCCCAGAAGGGGGTTTTCAGGGCGACACCAGAACTCTTGCCCCAAAGATCTTCCTTCTCCCGAGCGGCGGGCCCTTTTTATAGAGATGACCACGTACTCCCTGTTTTCCCGGTCTCGTGATTCGAACCGCTTCTCTTTTTGGTTTTGAGCTCGTAATGTTTTCTTTTCTATTAGCGAGGAATCTCTTTTCTTTGTGATCTTTTTCTTTTTCTTTCCCCTGGGTAAGCCTCTACTCCCCTTCTTAGCATCTTCGCCGGTTTTTCTTTCCGTGCATCGAAGTGGCTTCTCCTTCCCTGCGCCTCTCGAGCGGCACTTTTTTTTTTCTTTTTTGAGTCGGGCGTTTCTTTCCTCCCCCCGGGGGATTTCCCACCCCTCTTGGTGAGAGGTAGATTATTCCTATGACGGCTCTTGGACCCCCTTCTCTGAAACACGCATTCCTCGATTATTCGTGGGGCGTGAGCCGGTTGAGGTTGTAAATTCCCTGAATGTTTTCGGGGAATCCCCCCCCTTTGTCCCCGTTGCGCTGGTCGGCGCTTTTCAAGTACCGGGCTTTTGGCAGACCCACAATTTCAGAAACCCCCCCCCTTCCCCTTCCTGCGTTGTCCCTCCCTCTCATGATTCTCTGCGGCTCCGTCATTGACTTTGTCAACTGTTCACTTTCCTTTTTGTCAGTATTTTCGACTCCCCTTCCTGAAGAATGAAATGGTTCCCCTTTCGACGTTATAGACCTGTTCTCCATTTTGGTGAACTTTTTCCATTACTCCCTTTTACTGGGGATCCTCCCTCCCCCACACAGAGGCTTGACAGGTTTCCTTCTTCTGTTCGCTAATGAGCACCCCCCTGCGATTTTCCTTGAATTTCTGTGTTGTTCTGTCCCTTCTTCTTTTATCGTCGGAGGAATTTTCTTTTCTGAAAGCAGGGTGGTTTGATTCCGCCTGAGCCCTGTCCGCTTAAAACTTGCTCTCTTCCCTGGACGGGGTCCTCCCCCCTTCTTCCCCTTTGGGGGAGATTAGTTGCAGGTCCCTCATGGAAGGGAATGTGGTCACTTCGTGATTTTCACATCCCCCTTTCGGGAACCCTGTCGGGAGAATCTCGTTTCCCCTCTTATTCGACAAATGTTTTAAGATTGTGTCTTCCCGGACATTTACTTTTTCCCCCTGGAAATTAACGGAGCCCCCCGACTCCCTCCATTGCCTGGCGCACATTTGAAGACTACGTGCACACTCCTTGTTCGTCAACGGCAGGGCCTTTCCTTGGACGTGTCTTCTCCCCCCCGTCAGACGACGGGCTCGCCCTGTCAGAGGTGTCCACAACTTCGTGTTTCCATATTCGAAGGAGATCCCCAAACACCGGCAATCTTGTCACCCATTATATGCCTGTGGTGCAAGCCTTCTCCGTTGAAGGTCACAACCACGGGCTGATGTTCACTTTAGGTAAACGTTACTCTCTGGTGAGAGGTAGACCGCTAATTGTAGCTGCTGGGAGTCCCCCCCCTTCGAGCTGGGTTTCTCTCCCGGTAGTCCAGTTCACTGTTCGTTTTGAAGTTTCCTCTTCTTCCGGACATGACTCTGCCTTTTCCCGCAACCATCTGGGCCCCATGGGGGATCAACCCTCCCTGCCGTTTCTGCGTCGTTCCCTTCTTGTTCTTTTATCGCGGGCTGCTGTGCTCTTCCCCCTCTGAGCCAGAGGGGTCCCTGAAGAGCAAACCTGAATCCCCCCCGAATACCGCCTCTGGTTAGTGTGACTGCCCCTTCTCGGGGATTATAGTACTGGAATTTATTTCTTCTTGAAAATGTTTGCGTTTCCTTTTTTCCCCTCCCCCCAAGGACCTTTTCCGGTTATCGCCGCACTCGGGCGCGCCTGGAGTTTGTCCGGTTCCCCGTTCCCTTGCACGAGGAACCGCGCCCCCTTTCCCCCCCCTTTCTCGAAATCTCGAATTGAGTTTCTATGTTGAGGAGGCTGACAGAATCGCCACGTGAATCTTTTCCCAAGGCCAACCGTTCTTTTCCCGTAGATTTTAAGTCTGTTTCTTCAGAGGGTGCCTTTCGTGCGCGCGATCCTACCCCTCGACCCCTCCGATGGTCAGTGACTGGCCGAGTGAATTTAAGGCTAGAAGCGTTAGCTTTCTTCCTTTTTGTGAGCGAAGATCTCGTTCCTTCCTTCTTTTAGCTAGGAAAGGTCTTTTTGCAGGAGTTGCTTGTAGGATCCCTTCGGTGGGAAATAAGACTTTTTTTTGAGGGGAAGAGGTCCCCCAGACGCGTGCTTCTCCAGGGCTCGGTCGTCTTCCCCCCCTCAAGGTCAAGCGTCAGAAGAAAGTCAACGTCCGTCCGGCCCCCCCTTCCCTTTTGACGATACACGGAATCTTTCAATCATCAATACCCCTCCCCTCTTTGAAATATAAGTATCCCCTTCCAATGTTGGGGGCCTGTCAGTACAGTGCAGATTTTTTCCTTCGGTTAGTACTTTTTCGGGAATCGGTGCCGTTTTTTTGGACCATCAGGATTGGCCCGTCAATCTGATGGCTCCCCCCCTTCTTCCTCCCCCCTTTGCAGAACGCGGGCGCCCGCCTGCCCAGGTCCGAAGAGCGAGTTCCCTTAAGATAGTGGTTACGTCGAACAAGAGGGTCCCCCCTCTTTTTTTTACGATAGCCATCCAGGCCTTTTTCTTTTTAGCCGATTTGATAGGGCTCCCCTTGGGATATACCGGCCCTGGCAGTGTCCCTTTCGTGTTTTATGCAATGCAGCCTTTCCCCCTTTTCCCAAAATTGTACCAGGGCGATCATCGGACGGATAATCATCGAAAACTCCCCCCCCCTTCCCTCTCGACGGAGTGTATCCCCCCAGCGCGGACTGTTGTCCGCGTATACAGCTTTTGGCGATCCCCCCCCATTTCCCCCTACCCTGGCTTCCTCCTCGGTGGATCCATCCCCCCCAACCAAAGGGATCCCCCTGCCGAAGCTGTTGACGGCGTCGGCTCCCTCCCCCCCCTCAAAACGGCGCGTGGTCTTCCTTTTCTGCGATTTGCGAAGAATCAGAGGGATTGTTCTTTGTTACTTCGACATCGACCCCCCTGTTATAAACCTCTCCCCTTTTTCTTTCATCGGCAAGTCCCTTCTCTCTCAAAGTGGCTGTTTTCACTTCCTTCCTCAGGTGCGATCCCTTTCTTTTTGTTGTTGTGAGAGTATGCCCTTTTGAACAGCACTTTTTCTCCCCCGGCCAAAAAGCAAATCACCTTTTCGGCTTGTCGTCTTTTCCTCGGCAATGCCCTGGTTGAGACAGTATAACCTGGTTCTTGCTTCGCGACTTGTAAGCATGGTCCTCGCGGCCAGGTTTCTCCCCCCCCCCTACTGACACCCCAGAGATCTGTTTCCTCATTCGATCCCAAGACGCCTGTGCCAGCTCTGGGGGATTTTTTTTTTTTTCTGCTGATAACACCTTTTCTACCGCAGAACGTGGGGAAATTTTGTCGTCATCTCCCCCTTTCTTATCGTTCCCGAAGAAGCTGTGTTATATGGTTTTCCCCCCAGGTTCGAGATATTTTTTGGGAAGATTTTCCCCCCGATACTACCGTTCTACTCTTCTTCAGGTTGCGGTCTATTTCTTCTTTTTTTTTTCCGTTAATGCTTGCCTTTATGGTTCAGACTTCAACCTGAGTGCTTCATACATTCATTCATCCTTATCCTGACAGACCCCCATTGATATTTAAGAAGTGGGTTTTTGAGAGCCTGTTTTTAATAGGAAACATTTATCCCTCCTTCATTTGTTAGAAACTTCACCTCACCCCCCCAAGATCTCCTTTCGTCCCCCCTCCTTTCTGGACATTGTTTATTTCATTAAGGAGAAGAAGTATTCCTGGGGGACCGCAGGTTTGTATAAAGAAGGGCCCCTTCCGATGTCAAACCCCTTTCCCTTCACGCCTAGGATGCCTCTTCCACCTTCACCCCCCCCCCACGCCTATGTGCACTTTTCTCATATGGAAGGGAGACTAGCACTCCAAAGGCCCACATTGTCTACGTTTTTTCTTTATGTGACCTCCTTTTTCTTTTCCCCACACGGGGACGGTTTCTTGTCGTTAAGCTTGCTTTTTTGCCGTGACCGCCCTTGATTCTTGTTTCTTTCAGGGCAGGCCCTTTTGTCTTTTTTTTATTAAGAGTGAGGCGTTCTTGGATTCTCGTCCGCCAACTTTTTTTTTTTTTTTTTCCCTGATAGGAGGGCCCTCTCGCCAATTATGCCCCGGAACCTTCCCGCAGCTCCCTGCTTTTTTTTTGGGAAGATCGGGCGTCTTAGTTTTTCGACCCCCCAGCGCTCCTGCTTTCCATAGCCTGTCCCTTTTCAGCACTTGAACCACAAGTTGCGAGGGTCTGCCATGAGGATATCTTCCCCCTGCAAAATTGTAGTGTTTTCCCTTTCTTAAGGATAGCTCGGGTTGGTTCCCTTTTTTTTCCCTGCGTCCACCCCCCCTTTGCGATTCTTCAGCCCCCTCTGGACGACGGAATGGACGTGGATTTTAGAGCCAATGTTGATTCCCCTGTTTTTTCGGCTTTTCGCTTTGGTTTTGCACGTTTTCCATTGGCGCGCCTTCTTAACCCCCCCCCCTGCGACTACAGATTGTTCTTTTCTTTTGAGAGCGCTAGTACAGTCCAAGGCACGCACTCAAGTTTGCGTCTTCCTCTTTTCGCCCGCCTATCACACTTACCCCCTTTTGCATTCACAAGTGAATTCTCTCTTTTTTGCTCTTATTGAAATCCAAACGTGTTTTGCGAGTGTCCCCCCCGCCTCTGCCCCAAGGCAGCCCCCCCCCCCCTTTCAACAAGGAACGTCTCGGACGTCAAGGTCCCCGGGCCCTAAGCACATATGTGCCTGACTTCAATTGCGCATGTCGGAAGACTGCTCGCGTCCCCCTCCCCGCATCGATGATACCCCCCCCCCCTCGCTTTGGAGATTTTTTTTTTTTCCCGATCGGGGCAGAATGACGAAGTCTCATATATCACCCCACTCCCTGTTAAAACCGTTTCCTCCTCCCCATAAGGGAAGATACTGTGCCATGAAAGCGGTCTTCTTTGCCTCCCCCCCCCTTCAGGTAGGGTAGTCACCTTCCTCTATTTGACGGGGTGGTGTTTCCGAGCCCCCCCCCCTTCAAAAAACGGGTTTTTTTGTGGACAAACCCTCATTTCCGACCGGCGAATCTTTTTCTTTTTTTTTTGGGCGTATAATAAGATAGTGTTTTCCCCCCCCTTACTAAGAGGCGATAGATGACTTCCTTTGCTCCAGGAGTGCAACTCCCAACTGTAGGATGCCCGCTTTTTCCTCTATCATGAGAAGTTAACCAGGTTTATTGTTCACTTTTTCCCTTCTGACCATTTTTCCTCTAACCACTGGTCTTCCCCCCTCGGTCGGAAACCGATAATTTTTCTCGATGGGGGGGGACCCCGTCAACAACAGTGCGGTGCAAGATTCTTTCTCCCGCCCTTCCCTAGCCGAACCCTTCCTCTCATCCATGCCGATCTCTCCCTTTTTCTCATGGCGTTACCAGTTTCCCGGTTCCGTGAACTCCCTTCATTCATTTTTTCCGCTGGTTTCTCAGGCGGCGCCATTCACCACTTTCTTTAAATGCTGACATCCACCCCCGGGCCCGTTACGATTCTCCTCCTTTTTGAACACAAAAACCCCCCCCTTTCGAGAAATCTCCCGTCTTCCTCTAACGTCCTTGGGTGCTTCTCCAACCCCAAACTTGCCCCCTTTTTCCCCCAAAATATCCCGTTCTTCCCCTTCATGACGGTAAATGGGAACCCCTCTTCGGGAAAGGGAGAAACGGATCCTTCCCCCGGAAACTAAAAACACTAACCCCCCCAAGATGGGACATTTCCTGCTTTACCCGGCCTCTTTCTTGTTTTCACCCTCTCACATCCCCAAGGGTCTTCCCGTTGCGACCAACAACCGGTCCTGGCTGCCGCTTTCAGAGAATGAGTGTCTTTGACGGCCCCCCTGCAGGCGTTCCCAGAAACTTTTTTTTCGGAAAAGTCTTTGGACGGGCCACCCCGGACGTTCCCCCAAAACCAGCGGCCGTTTTTCCCCCAAACTGGGTTTTCAGTTGGGATGCTCCTGGTTCCAGATAACTTAGGGCTGTCTTTGCGGAGGCACCGGGCCGCCCCCGAAAGATTTTCTTAATGCGGGTTTATTTCTCCCCCGGGAACGTCACTATCATGAGCAGCGAGCCTTCCCTCTTTTCCCTCTCCCCACTCTACCAAGCCCAGTTTTTCTTCCGCTGGAAGGGCGACCACACATCGACCATCCAGAAAAAAAATGGCTCCCATTGCCAGCGCGGTTTTAAAGAAGGAATTTGGGGGCCGTGCCCGTCGATGGGCACGTGCTCCCCCCCCCGCCTCCCCTGATGCGTCCCTTTTCCTCTCGGGGATGACCCAGGGATAAGCTCGCATTCTCTCCTCTCTCTACTCCGTTTTTGTTTCCCACCAGCATCCCGGGGTCAGTCCCCCTTTTTTGATCGCATCTCGCAGTCTTCCCCCCTTTGCAAGAGAACGGTTTCGCTCATTCCCGCCCCTCCTGCCGCCTCTTGTCGGAGCTTTTTGCGGCCTTTTTTGTTCTGTCACTTCCAGAGGATAACCCCCTTTCTTTCGAGGTTATCGTTCCCGCGGCTTCCTTTGAACATCGTGTGCCTTGATCCGTTCTCTTTTTGCAGAAGACCCTTTTCGCCTCTGGTGGGGTTTCCCCCTCCAGGTATCCCAGTTCATCCCAAACCCCAGTTGGCGGCTTTTTTGGCGCTGGGTTGGGCCAGGGATGGTGTGTTTCTTCCATTTAAGACTTGCCGCTGAAGTGTTCATGCTCCACTACCTTCATGTGCTTTTCGCGGCCCTTACCCCGGCTAACTCGGAACGTAGCCGTCAGTTGAATGATCTACTACCTTTTTTCCCAAAATGGGTTTCATCTTTTCCCTTTTTCTGGCGTTATAGGCCTCTTCCTTCCGTTTTCAAGTTACAGCAAGTTCCCCGTAAGGCCAGTCGAAGCTGCCGATTCCCTTCTTCCGCTTGGCAGTTGGGTTTTTTCCTTTTACGTTAGTAGTACTATGGCCTTCCTCGAATGTCGATGTGTGGTCGGTGCCCGTCGGTTTCCCCCCTTTCGGGAATTCCGGGTTTGTTGTCCTAAGAAGGTGGGTGATGTGCTTTTTATGCAACCGCGCCTAAAACGTTTTGATGTCTGTCAGTCCCCCCTGGTCTTCTTTAAAAGCCAATTCCTTTGAAGATCGTGCAGGGATTTCCTTCGTGTGAGGGAAGGCGGATTCTCGTTTTGCTCTTCACGTCTTTCACGGGACGTCATCGTTGCCTCGAATTACGACCGCTCCTTAAGAGGAGGGGTCGGACTCCCTTGTTCACTTTCCTGTCCCTTCATTAACGGACGCCCCCCCCATTACATTGAAATGCGCTTCTTCCTCATGTTTGTACGACTACGTGCCAAAAAACCCTTTTTTTTGAAACGCAGGAAGCGAGGAACGTGGTCTTCCTATTTGATAGACATCCCCCCCCGTTTTTGTCGCCCGGGCGCTATTCTTCCCCTGGTTGAATATCTCCTTTCTCCCTTCGGGACAAAAACTTTTGCAATCGTCCTGGGCCTTTGACGTACCTCTCTTCGCCCGCTGGGGGCATGCCTCCCCCCCCCCGCGTGATGATTCGGAAACGTTCTCATTCATGCCGCGTGTGAAGGAATTTTTCCTCCCATGAGACCGTCTTCCTTCACGGATCTCAAAAGCGAGCTTTTCCCCATTTGCCTCTCTGATGAGGAAAGTTTTTTCCGACAGAAGCGCAATCCCCATATGCTTCGGGAATTTGTTCCTTCCCCCCTGTGCCTTGGAGCTTCGGTTTTTTTTTTACACAGTTGCAATAGCGTTTGTTTCTGAGGCACTTCCGCCCTTGTTTTTTTTCTTTCCGTTTGGATTCACTACATCGCAAACCTTTTTGACCCCCGGAATCCTGTCCCTTGTTAGTGTGCTGCGCCCTGGTTAAAGGGGAAATTGGCATGCATTCCCTTTTTTGAACATGGTGCCGTGGAAGTGTTCTGTACCCTGCGAGCCCCTTACAGGGTTTTCTCCTGCCAGGGTATACCATTCGCGTTTTTTTTTCTTGTCAAGGTTAACATCGTGAAGGCCCCGCGGCAACCCGTCTGCTCTGAATTCAGACGCCTGTTTCCTTCGGTCCTCTTCTAGCTGGAACTCGCAAAGTTTTTTTTTCGGAGGATCCAGCCCCAACCGCCTTCATGCCTGGTATCGTATCTTCTTTATGGGTGCCGCGTGCGCCGTTTTTTAAGACGATGGTACAGTGTTTCCTTGACTTCAGCTATGGAGCGTGTCTGCTTTTTCGAAAAACCGGGAGGCGGCTGCTTTCCCACGAAGGGTGGACTTTTTTCCCGGTTTCGTGCCTTTTTTTAGGGGAATTGATTGTCCCCTTCCGTGAGCCCTGCTAAATGACTTTGGCGCCCTTTTTTTGGCCGCTTTTTCCCCCCTCGCGCTAGTTAATTTCCCAGCTAGAGGTCCTGCTTTCTTGCCCACCGTTCCTTTTTCCGGCAACGTTCCCTCGTAACGTCCCTTTCCCATCAAGCCGGCCCGTTTGACGACCGAATCCTAATCTTTTTCCCCCCCCTTTTAGAAAAATGATTGCCTTGTGCAATCTCCCTAGGGGGGGCCGGCACGTCCCCCCCTTTAGTAAGGTTGAAAAACCTGTGCCTCGGTGTCGGTTTCGTTTTCCTTCGGTTGGGTCACTTGAGATTCCTTTCAGACAGACTCGGCGCCGTATACCGCCGGTTAAGGGCGCACTCCACTTATTTTCCCTTTGGTTAACGCCCCGAGGAGACAGGGGACATTCAGAATCTTACTCCCTCCCTTCCTCCCCCTTTCTTTCTCGATGCTCGGGGAATTCACCTTATTGCCGTTAAAGGGTATGCTAACGGCGACAGCCACCCCCTGGCGGGCGGGTTGTCAGGCCACGGCGATCTTCTTCCTTTGAAGAACTCCCCCCCTAACGGGTTGTATATCTCTTTTCTGAAATGTTCAGTTGTTCCCCTTATTTCAAAGCTTTTTTTTCTTCAAAAGGGCCCCCAGTGGTCCCCCCCTCCTGGCAAAAGCGGATCCCCCTCACAAAAAGGATCACCCACTTTTGCCACTGTATCTGGCCGGTCCCTTTCCTAGGGACCTCTAGGGAGAGCATGACTCTTCCTGCAGAACGGCGGCGGATTTTGTCTGCTTTACATTTTTCTTCTCCCCTTGGGATACGGTCATTTTTTCATCCTTTGCGGAGGAAGTGACCTTTCTTTGCGCTCCAAATTTGGTTTCCCCACTTCCCCATTGTACACCGATCTCTCTTTATTTTGTTTTTTCCTTGTTGTCGGACTGACACCAGCCACGGAGCGGCCCCCCCAGCCACGTCCTTGCTGCCTCCCCTTTTTCAAGAGGTGATACCTTTCTTCGTGAAAAGTAATCAGACAGCAGTCCCCTGCGGCCCTTTCCGCATTCCATCCGTTGCCCTCTTTTTCCCCCGCAGACTGTTTGATAATTCCCGTGACGACGGCCAGTCTCGTTTTGGGGATCCGTGGTTTTTCTGGGCTGATACACCCCCCTTCCGAAAATAGAGTGCCCGGGGGTCCTTTTTGGATATCGTTTCAAATGCAACCCCGTCTCTCCTATATGGAGGCTATCTTTTCCTCCCTTTGCCACCTCTTTTTGATTCTTCTCGTCGCCGGCTCAACTTCTCGTAACCTCTTCGCCAGTGTGTGTTTTTTTTTGCATGGGTAAGCAACCCCCTTGGCGGCGAATATCCAACTTCCTACAGAAGCCTTCGATATACATCCTCCGGGGTTGAATTGATGGATTCTTCATGTGTCTAGCTACTATGGTTACGTCCCGTAACACCCCACTATCTCCTCGCAATCCTCCCTCCTCTTTCTTAATTAAGGCCTCTTGCCTGCGGTCCAGCCGTTTATCGACCACAGGGCGATGCCATGGTCAAAAAACCCTGCACGAAACCCCCGATGACTGCGTGCCACCTTCAACCCCCCCCCCCAGACTTTCTGCACTGTTAACTCATATGAGGGGCTTGGAGATAGATTCACGGCAAATTCTTTTTTTTTTAAAAGGGTAATTATTCTGACGATCTGGATCGTTTTCTTTCACAACTTTTATTGATGGCCGATGTTTACTTTTTGATGCTTCTTTTTCGCGCTTGATTCTCCCCGAAGGAAGGCCCTGCTTTATTTCTATACGAGCTGTTTTGGAAGGGGCTCCTCCAAGGCCCGCTCCCACCAGTGGAAATGATAGGAGGGTGGCGATTCATTCCATCCCGATCCCCCACTGAACAGACCCTTCGTTTTTTGAGGGCGGCCGTGAATCTTTGGGAGACCCCCCCCCAAGGTTCATTTGCCCAGCTCCATAGCTTTTCCTTATTAAACCGCGCTTTTCCACAAAATAGGGTTCCGGATTATAGGGAGTGCCCACAGGCTCCACAACCATATCTGTCTCCCCCTCTAAGCATCCGTGCCCTTTGGATAATAGCAAACCATTAAACGTTGAAGATTGCTTCTTCATTCTCCGTCACCCCTTCACACTTTTTTTTTTTTATTTTTCGCGACAATGGTTTGTTGGCGCGGTTGCTCTCCTTGTGCTTCCCCCCCTGTGGACAAAACGCCATTGTGTGTTTTTTCGGTTGCGGCGCCCTTTTCTCAAGAGGTTCATGTCGGGCCCCGTTGAGTAAAGTCCCCCCTCCCACAGTTTCAGCAGCCGGTTGCTTGCCTGCATTGCCCCCCTTGCACGCGACTAGGCCACTCTTCTGCAAAAAGATTCCTTTCCGACGGTCCAGTGTTTGCTCTCTTGCACTCCCACCCTTTGCTCAGAGGCGAGTGCCAGCCTCTTTCCTTCTATCAGCAGACAACAGCTATTTTGCAACCCTTGATCCAGCCCGCGCCAAAGCGACTGTTTCCACACATTACGAAAGCCCCCCTTATGGTTTCTGGCATCCCTTTTCTATTTCCCCATTGGGGCGTCAGCGACACCTCCCCGGTTCCGGCTGTACCCCCTGTAAAACCAAGCTCGTTGGGGATCGTGTTCTCCGCAGCTCGTCATTGATGTCTACCCTCACAACTTTGTTGTATCGCTTAAAACGTTTTTCCCCCCCTCGATTTTCCATTTTCAATCATTTTTGGTGGTTCTTTTTTCCCCCCACGTGCATGGCCAAGCGGTCCCCCCTCCCAGATAGGTAGTTCATCAATTCGATAAGATTTCTGGTGTAAGCTCTCTTCCGGAGCTCACCACGCTGTGGACAACCCTCCTCTAGCGCCGGACGAGGTTTTCTTCTATCGATAGGATCCCTTGATGCTGGCCTGGAGTGCCCTGAGACAAGTCCCTTGACGCTTCCCTTTTTTTTATGCGCGCCATGTCTTTCTTGCTCCGTTAAGTTTCCTCATGTGGACCCATGTCGCCGACCCCCCCACCCTTGAATACTGGGAGGTCTTAATTCGAGAATTCTTCCCCTTTTTTCTGACGTATCGGCACAGTCTTTTGAAGGAGATCCACCCCTGCCCGGATTTTGGGGGAACTTGAGTCTGCTAATTTTACATCGATATTACCGGAGACCAGTCTCGTTACCGAGTTCCCCCCCCCTTCATATCAGGCGGTTTTTTTGATGCGGTTTGTGCCAGGCTTGAATCCCCCTGACTTTCGGCGATTTGTTCATCAAACCGCTATCGCCGCCGGAATGCCCGAGCTGTCCTTTCACATTCGACTCTTCTCATAAGACGAACCTTGGTGTGCTTTTTCAACCCCAACTGTCCCCTCCCCAATCGGCGCTTCGCGCTTTAACGCGTAGTACAGTTTACCCCTTTTTCCTGGGGATCGGCCCCCCTTTTCTAGGGCAGGGAACGGGCGCGTTTAACCGTCCAGTTTGAAAAACACTTTTCCCTTTAATCGGCTCTCTTCGCTTTTGCCTACGTTCGGAGAAACCCGTGTCGCCAGTCCTGACGTGTCGCGTTCCCCCACCACGAGCCATTTCTGCCTTTGAGAGGTTTCACATGCAATGGCCCGTGTCACTCAAAATTATTGCGGCCACGGTTTTTCCTGGAATGAGGGCCACACACCCTCCGGTCCAACGGCGTGTTTTGATTTCTACATTCGGGCTGAACCCTCCGCGGTGGTTTTTGCCACGCCGCCCCCCTCTATTTTGTATTCAGCTCCAACTTTCCCTTCACGATGTAATGCCCCCCGCGAGCATTCGAGGCACCATCTACCTCTCCATGCCCAGGTGTTCCCCGATGGAAGTTCCCATCAGCAGAACCCCTGCCTCTTTCCGTATAGAAAAATGCGGGCGGCTTCCCGCCTGGCGAAGGGCATCTTTGGCACGGCTCCCTTTCGATCACCGGGGGTGATTCCCTGATAGACGATTGC
>Ga0179593_1498714_pt1 | contig 12704 bp, 16 predicted proteins | sample CZODoug2_1_08_16_FD_185931 | JGI IMG/M metagenome (GOLD analysis project Ga0179593, IMG submission 185931) | Vadose zone soil fungal communities from Angelo Coast Range Reserve, California, USA - CZODoug2_1_08_16fungal (PacBio error correction) | ecosystem: Environmental > Terrestrial > Soil >... | reverse complement strand
GATTCCCTCTCACTGACGATCAGAACCCCATGCATGTTCTTTTTTGTTCCCCCTTCGAGCGTGCATTTCCGCCGCGGCCTCCAGTCCCTCTCTGCAATCCTGTTCTTTCCTCTTCTGATTTTTCCGAGGATGTGAGATTACGGCCCCTGGGCTGATGCCTACTCATCGACATGCCCCCAACTTCGATCCCTTTCCGCTTCCCTCGCCTCTTCCAGTCAGGACCGCCTCCCCTGAATTTGACGAGGTCATGGTTTTAAGAGAAGGGCTCTTACTCCATTCAGTCCGTAAGGTTCTCCTCCCCTGATCGTTTCAGGCGAATCTCCCTGGGAGGCGTGCGTTTTGTTCTCCTCCTTTTTTGTTTCCCTTTTGTCCAGAGCGCACTCGGAGGACCTGGGCCTTATTTTCGGAATGAGCCTTTCTTTTTAACGTAGTTACGCCTCCCCCCCCCCCCCATATCTACCATGCAGAAAGACGGACCTCCATTTATGCTCTTTCAAGACGAACTCCATGCGGAAACTTCATCTCTATCCCTCAGCGAAATTGATTTCCAGGTTGTGGCCGCTTGCTTGATTTGTGGCCCCACCGTTTTGTTGAGCCCTATTTTTGCCACCTGAGGCCCAAATCTTTCGCCCTAATGATTATTGCTTTCAGCGAGAAGCTTTTTCTCTCTCTTGTATCCTAATAAGTCCTTTTTTGCTCTCGACTGTCGCCGCCTTCTTCCCTCATGTCTGATCCCCGTGTTTTTTTTTCCCCGTTGTTGATCCTGAGCACTTCTCGCTCAAAAAAGTGTGGCCACATTGACCATTTATATTACTGCCCCTTTCCACTCTTTCCCTTTTGGCGCTCGATGCATGCTTCCAGGATTTTCTTTCCCCCGTTTCAGCCTTCATTTTTAGTTTAAGTGTTGGATGAATGGTAGGAGACTTGCTACCCCATTTCCTGGCGCACGCGCATGCCAACGCGCTCTTACCCCCCTCGCTTTATTTGATCCTGACAATTTTTGACCCCCCCCCCCAAAATCGTAGAGCCCAGTCATGAGCGTACCTCACACGAGTCAAAAGCCATGTTTCCCTATCGGTTACTCCGTATCCCTTTCACCTTGGCCTTCTCCCGGTTTCTGCCTTCTCATCTCCCGCCCTCAGTAGTCACATTAGGCGGATGCGTCCCCAATTCCCACCTTTCTATTCCGATGCGTGGCACCCTTTCAGCTCCGGTCCGTATCCTAAAGCCAATATTGACGTACTGTCATTGAACTAGAGTCAAAAGAGTCCAACTCTACCAAGCTTTTATCGACCGGAGACGATCTGAATCCCAGGGACGAACCGCACAGCAGCAGGGATTATTAGCACGATGTCTGTTTTGCCGGGAGTAGCCACTCAAGATGGGTTCCTTCTTTTAATAAAGAATCGGCACAAACAGACAGGCAATGCATTGATTTCGATTTCGCTGTCACACTCCTAATTTTGTAATTTTCTACAGGGACCCCTTCCAAAGACCTTTAAGCCCAGCAAGCGCCCCCCCACCCGCTATTTGCAACACCTGACTCTCAACCGTGTCCTTACGTCCCCCCCTTGAGTATTCCCCCTCTTAGTTATTTTCATTTCTTTCTCTCCAGGTTAATGGAACCCTGCTCTCCCAAGGTTTTTCTCCGCCCCCAGGCATTGGAACCAAATTAGTCCATGCCACCCTACTTTCCGGACCCGATCCCAAGACTCGGTAAGCATAATTTCCGAAACCAACGAGAAACTTGATGCCCCATATATCAGACTTACTCAACTCAAAATTCCCTTTATGCCTCAAAAAATAGATTGGCTCCATTGAAACAATGCCACTTACAACCCCCCCCGAGGTGCCCCTTCCGCTTCGTATTTCTTCATCTCTTTCCTTTCCCCCCCATTCACCCTAATTTTAACTTCTCCACCCCCTTGTCGCGTGGTTCTACCAACGCCTCTGTTCGTCCTGTCTCATTTTCGTCCATAGTGAGTTTTAAGAGAAACTCGTTTTATTCCAGCGGTCCTGCATCCTTTGCCCTCGACTGGTTTTCCTTATTTTTGCCAGCAGTATTCTGAAAGCGTCCCTCAATTGGCCCATGGTATTCCCCGACCCTCGGGACACTCCAGTTCCAGGCCCTGGCGCCCCCCCCCACCTCATGGTCGGACGACCCTGGAGCTGCTTCACTTTCTTTTTCCTCTCAAGGTTGCACGGTTCCCACCTTTTCAGCACGCGATGCCCTGCTCCTGGCACAAAAGACCCCCAGTCTGAATCCCTCTACCAGGCATATCCTTTCTATTTCATTCCCCCTTACTATTCCCTCATTGTTTAGATGATCCCCTTCCCTCTACTGATCCTGGATTTTTGCTCCTGAGTAAGACCCTTGAAAATAAGTAACAGATGTCCCAATCCCCCCCATATATGACCACAGAAGCCCGCACCTTGCTTTCCATCCAGTTTTTTCCACTAATGTACGTTGTTTTCGCCCCCTCCCCCCGCTTTCCGCCGATAGTTGTCTACCAGACGAGTCTTAGTGTACTTTTCCCTTTCCCCTGGTCCTGTCGATTTTTATTGCAGGATCCCCAACTCACTAAGGAGACGCACCGACTGCGATTCCTTTCCCATTTTACCCTCCCCCCTGATACAATATTTTCCTAATAAGCCGCCTTTTTTTTTAGATATCGTATCGTGGCTGGGATGTGTCTTACTCCATGTCAACTCTTTACGGTGATGCTCAAGGAGTGGCGTGCTCTCATTTTCAAACACTCCCCTGACAGGCAACTTTTTTGACTTATGTCGAACCACGCCCCTCTGCATTTGGCTTCTTTTTCCGGGCCATCCGGCACTGACCGAGCTCCAGATTGTCTTGACATTGAGTACCTGAGTCGTTTTCCCGCGGTTCTTTCTTTTTTCGTTTTTTTCTTGTTACAAGAATTTTGGCGCTTGACTCGGGTCCGTTAGTTCCCTGTCCTTTAGCCCGTCGCACAACCCTCCCTTCTTGATTTTATTTTCTTCAACATTTCGCAACTAACCCACCAAGATTGGTCAGTACCCCTTCGCCTGTCGAAGGTCCAGACCATTTCTTCCCTTTCTATGGAGGAGATGTAGGTGTGTGAGGGGTAAGGCGAATTATTTTTTTTTCTTACCGAATCTATAGTGTTTAAATCTTTTGAGACTGATAGCTTCGACGGCTCAAGGTAACATCACAGGTGAGAGGAAACGAAAAGATCTGGTTGGCTCCATGCCTTTGATGTGTACGCTTTTGCGGAAATCCCTGCCCCCCCCTGCTTGGAAGATGGTTTTCCGAGGCGTGCCCCCCAAAGAAGGCAGGACCTTCGATGATCACCTATCAGGCCATGCATTTTATGCTCCCGTTCCTCCTCTTGTACCCGTTTTTTTCACTCAGATTGCTAGCCTAGCCCCAGGCGAAACTTCGTTGTCTTCCACTTCTCCCCGTTGGTTCCGGGGCAATGTTTTTAGATTTGCCTAGTGTGCATTCGCTTTGACCTATTGATTCACCCAAATCGCCAGCTTCCCTACTCTTTTTTTTTTCTGTCAAGTGATTGGTTTACAAAGTGGCATTCACCTCCACCCGTCTGTCCGGACAATCTTTTCCGGTTTTGAGCGACTTCGTAGGGAGTCGACACATCGCCCTTGGCTTGGTAGACGGAGATTTCGTCAATCTTCTCACTACAGAGGTATTCCCTTTGGTCCAGTCCGCGTTGCTTCTTATTTGTCCACACTTTCTTGAAGAAGGTCATTACCCCTATGCCCCCAGACGTAAGCATTTAATAACCCCAACTCTAACTCGACTTACCTATTCCCAGTACAAGTTCCTGCTTATCCTGTTTCTCTGGTTTCCACCCCCAGGCGACTTGCGCCCCTTTGAGCGTGATTTTTACATTTCTTTCCCTGCCACCGTTTGCCCCGTGCTCCCAGCCCCAGAATAATTAAGTATAGCACCCTCTCCTTGTGTGGTTTTGCCGATTTCCTCTTGCTTTGTTCCTCCCAGCTCCACCTCCTGCATAGGAACCTTCCCCCTTCCCGTTGCCAATGAGGGTTCAGCTTTCTTTCCTGCTTTGTCCCTTCTCTCATCCGTCCTATGTGTCTATGAGCTTTTTTATCCTGCCACAGGCAATCTTGACCTTTTGCCTCCCGCTACGCGATCTATTTCTTTTCCATTTACCCCCTCTCAATCTAGGAAAGAGTGGATAGATAGCCTTGTTGGAGTCTCCTGGCTCTCCTCTTTTCCCTCCTGAAAAAAGTTGTGACTGCATTTTTGCATGTATCTTGACCACCGGGTATCTGACGGAGTGCTCCGAGCGTGAGGATTCTTCATCCAGGATTTGGCCTTCCATATTCTCGGGTTCTGACCTTGCCTTGACCCATGGCTTCCCCTTTCATGATTGGCGCCGTCGTCTCTGGCTTGGCGTGTGTTCTCCCAATAGTTATAGGTTCCTTATTTCACCGCTTTTTTTCCTTAACTTACCAATCTTTTCCCCATTTTCTTCCCCTCTCGGCGTGACCGCGGCAGTCCCCCTTCCGGCAAACTGGACGACCGACCAACTACATTTGATCTCATTCATTCTCTCCAAGCTTTTCCCCCCTGACTTCTTTTGTATTTTTCCCGCATGTTACAATGTCCATGTACGCCCCTCGGGTCTCGCTGAATCCTCCCTTCCCTGCTAGCCCCCCCGAGAGAGTGGATTCATTCTCTCTCTCTCTTTGAGTTCCTGGCTCAGTGCGTTGTTTTTTTGAGTTTTTTCGCTAATAAATACTCTTATTGATTTCCTTCAGATGATCGCTTATGACACGCCTACGTCTCCCCCCTATCCGAACCCATTTCCCTTTCTCTCTGCCAAGCACCCGGACCCCCCTTTGCCCGGCTCGATCCCCTATGAATCCTTCCCCTGCTACTTTTTCATCCCACCCCAAAAACGTTGGCGAATTCATTGTTAGGTCCGTATTTTCTGGTTCTATATGGAGGACCCCTTTTTCCTCTGTGAGCACCCCTCTGAGACTTCCCCCAGGCAGAAGACGGAACGGCCCTCAGTTGAGACACCGTGGAAACCACCCCATTCCCTTCCCCCCCCGCCGGCCAATTTCCCTTTCAATCTTCCCGAGTCATCGTTTCCGATCCTGTAACGACTCTAAACGTCCCTCTTACTTCGGCTCCCCACCTTTATACCAAATGACACTTCGTCCTTCTGCTCCTTTCCACGTACACTTTGTATTCTTCTCCGCTCTTTCACCTCCCAGGAAGTTGTGTCCCCCCCTTGACCATTTATCATAACCATAGACTGGCTTACTCCCACATAAGAAAATGCCTTCCCCTATTACTCTGACCCCACCCAACCCCCCCTTATGAAGTTCAGAATAGACTGTGTAGGAACCGACTAGAAAAATGCCTCTCTAGAATCCCCCGTCACCCAATTCCAAGCCTAATGACATTTGCCGTTTTCCTACTTCTCCTTATTATAAAAATACCGGTTCCTCCCTATGCATAATACCTCTTTATTCACCCCTTCGTTACTCACAGTCCCCCCTCCTTCACACCAAGCACCGCGATTGCCGGAACCCAAGAGCCCCGCCTTCCCCCACTCCTGCCCCACACTCTCTTTAACTTCCCCCTCCCCGCAGAGGTGTTGTCTTAGAGGCGCTTTTCAGCCCTTCCTGTTTCACCTTGCATCTTGAGATCACTCCGGCAAGATTTGGCGACACGTGACACCCACCCCCGGCTTCACCCCCACCCCCCCGCCTTCTCTAGTTCCCCATCCCAACCAGTTTTCGCCGCCCGCCCTCACCTAGGACCGGAACCCTTCTCCCTCCCCATTCCTTTTTCCTTTTCACGTCTTCAGTATTACCTTCCGATCAACATCTTCGTGCTAACTCGCCCCGTCCGCCCCCCCTTCACCCCTGCGTTTCCGTTACCCCCTACGATGGGGCTGCACTTTTTTCTACCCTCTTTATCGTCCGCAAATACCCCCATTGCGGAGTTCCAGCTTCGATTTAGTTCCTCACAGCATCTCCTAGTTGTTCTGAACACCCCCCCCAGTCAATCCTTTCCCCTTATAACCACCCATTTTAGTCTATTTTCACGCTACCCACCACAGGCTTTTTATCATTTTTCTTTTAAGGTCCCCCCACTATCCTGTTCAGCCCCCATCGGTCCCACCCACTATGAAGGAACGATCTTTTATAATATCGGGACCATCCGTCGTTGGTGAACAGTCAGATCCTTTTCTTCGGAAGCCGGAAATCATTTTACCCGTGCAACCTACTTGTTTCTCCACAAGTCACTTCGATGACCACTCCCCCCCAACCGCAATGGTGTTTTTCTTTTTTTTAAGATTATTTATCCCTTTTTTCTACACACTTGAGACCTATTGCTTCACAGTCCTATGCCCAGCCAACTACCCCTTCCCCCTGTCTAGCTTCTCCTTCACAATTAAGAGTCACCCCCTTGACGCACAATATCCTCTTTTTCATATTTACTCCTGTCTATGGTTGTTTTCAGGTTTGGATCCTGCCCTCTTCCCTCTCTCCCTTGACACTTTTGGGCGAGTTTCCCCCCTATCTCGCTTCCAGTCCGTTTCTTGACTCATCCTATCCTTGCTGTGACTATACCCCCACGACCATATCCAAGCCTACAATACGCTTCCACCCTTCTTGTGCTCCATGCTCGTAGTACGGTACGTTCAAGTGGTTATACTCACATTACCCACGCTTGTCTAGTATTTTCCCCTTTCTTGTTTGCCCCAACGAACCGATAGTTCGAGGTGTGAGTTTTTTAATCCTTACATTGTCTCTGATTTTTCAGCAAATTGACGTTCCCCACCTTTAACCCCTTGCCCGAGAACCCACCGCTCGGCGGAATTACCCACCCTGTTCCCCTCCAGATTCTCTCTCTATTTTCTCTTTTCACTACTTTGTTGGTGTTGTGCCGTCTTATTTCTTCTTTCTTTTTTTTCCTTGAAGCAGCTATTGCCTAGTGTGTCGTGTTCACTTGTTTTCAAGGCTTTCTCTTGGAGAGCCATTTTTCCCCCCTCTGACCTTCCCACGGATGCTTAGGATTTCTCTAACCGCCCAAGCGTCCCCTCGGGTGTGAGTGCGTTTACCTCCTAGCCCCCCGTTGCCTGCAAGCTGTGTTCTTGAAAAGAGCCCGTTTCCCGGGGCAGTACTGTGTGTCCCCTTATTTTTACTGACCTTCCTTCTAGTCTGCTTGTCCATTCTTGGATCGAGCTTATTGTTTCGACCGCCTTCCCTCCCCCCTATGACGAGTTAGCTGATGACGTGTCTTTTGAAGATAATCCCCCCACCCCAACGATATTGTGAAAGCCTAATTCCGAATTGTTACCCATCTGATACGACTTGAGGAGAGTTTTTTGCCTTTTTTCGGTGACCTAGGTCTCGACTGACTGTTCCTAGGTCCATGCGTGGGAGTAGCGTCCAGTTTAAAGTTTTTTAAATATGCCCTTCGTTACTATGACTCTCTGCTATAAGTACAGCTCATCAAATCCCTCTGACTTATAATTCACACGCCTGAGGCTTCTTCCCCCGATTGATTTAACCTTTTGTCCTTTTATGGAGTTTTTTCCCTACAGAGTTGGCCTGATTCGCCACTCCGTGTATATTCCATTGCTACGCGTCCCCTTCGATTCCTTCAATCTCGCGCTCCATGCTATGTCCGGCCCGACATGACTCTTAGATCGTGCGTTCACCGTCCATATTTGCGGTGATCCCCCCCCAGACTCCGTCTGGCCCCGTCATAGTCGTTTCAAGTTCGCCGATCTTTCCTTTCATATGGATCCCCCCAGGTTGCAAGCTCGTCGTTTATCACAGTGCTTATGGCGGCACCCTCCTTCATTTTTTGAGAAGTTTTCCACTTTGTAGGAATTGGCTGCCCCGATGTTTCCATTTTTGCACTGAATTCCCGTTCAATCGCCCGCGACCCTCCCCCCTGGGCTGCTTGTTTTTTCACTTTCCGGGTCCACGGTTCTAGCGTTCGGCCACTTTTTTTTTCGTGAGGTCCCCCGTTTATGTTAGCCCCGCATGGTTTATTCTTTTTTAAGCTGTTAGAGATTATTCTTACGAATGATCCCTAAGAGTTCACACTTTAAGTGTGCCTTCTACTCTGATACGTTCCCTCCCCTTTGGTGTAAGACCGTTGTCCCATTCAACGAATGCCTCGCTAAGCATTTTACCCCTCCCCGGCTACCACCCCTCAACATTCTCTCCGGACACACGACGTTTCTAATGTTGTTGCCAATCTCTGACCCGCCCTCCTATGAGATGAGCTGGACCCAGTTGAGGTTTTTGACCCACCCATTGCAACCCTTCCCTTCCCGAACATTGACGGCTTTTCCCATCGAAGTCCCTACCCCTCGTCACTCACTGCAATGTGAGTTTTGACTATTAGATATCTGGCCTTGTCAGTTTTCCCGAGGACCTCCGCCACGCTATTCTGCCAATTACCCGTTCTCGGTTATCGCGTTTTGAGCTGCGGCTTTGTTTTTTCTCCTGATCCCCCTCCCCCGGTTTCGGGCCTAGGAACACACTTCATTGAAGTTTGCCGCTTCTTTCCCGTCTGGCATATTCCAGTCATTGTGACAGCCTCCATGTAAGGCCCCCGTACTTCCTGGGGTGCGACCCTTATACTAGTCGCGCCAGTAAAGTGTTAGTAAAGGACACCGTGTCCCCGATTCTACGGATTTCCATTTACTTTTCTCGCCGTGAGGACCAGCAGGCGCTTCTTGCCCCCTGATAAGTTTTTACTTGGTTTCCGTTTTGAATTCTTTTTCAAAACTCCCCGTCCTTGAAGGATTCGGCTGCCTCGTTTCTGAGAATAGTGCTCCCCGAGGAGACCAATTCCCATTTCTAAAGGACGAAAATTCCCTGGAAGCGGCACTGCCTTTCACCGGCGCCACTAGACCTTAGTTAATTCATCTGTAGGAGGCCATCAGTCAAATTTTGTAGGCGTCCCCCCCCCTTTGTTCTTCTTTTTTTGGAGATGAGCTGGCTTTTCCCAACTCTTTTTCTGACGAGTGCTCTCTTCGCTCTCTCCCACATAATCTTCGAGTCTCATCTCCTTATTCTTTTAATATTCAATTTTTTTTCTAGTCCTAGATAGGAGATACTACAGCCCGTCTGATGAGGACGATGACCCCTCTCCTTCTTCCTCACCAAACCTCTTTCCCCCTCCACCCTTCTCCTCGGCCGCACGACAACCTTCCTTTCCTTCGTGCAGGTCATAGAACATTTCCCATGTATGCTCCTTAGAGTTGACTACTTTGTGACCTGATTCCTTCGGTCGGAGCGCATTGGCCCTGAAAGTGAGTTCCTCTTTCCTTCCTCTCACTCTTTGTGACCCATGACCTTTGCCGTCGCCCCTTCTCTTATTCTTCGTCCGACCGTGCGGGAACACCCCCATTGTTAGCCAACCGCCGTCATTTTAGATGTCTCGATTGCCCGCGGACCTCCTCCCCTCCAAGAAGCTCCGACCACCCCCTTCCCCTACCCGAATCCCTTGCCCCAGACTTCCCCCTCCACCTCCCCCTCCCACCTCCCTCTCCCTCGTTCCCCTCCCTAGCTCCTCCTCTGCTTTCTCTTCTCTCCACACCCTACTCCTCCCCCTCCCCCCCAGCCCCCTGCTATCCCCCCCACCATTCCTCTTCCACTTCGTCCGTGACTCTTTTCTTCGCTCTCTCCTGCACCCCACCCCCCCTCCCTCTCCTTCATCCTCCCTATCCCCCCCCCCCCCCCACTCCTCTTGCTTTTCACTCCCCCCTATTTAATCTCTCTTGTACTTTCCCCACCTGCCTTCCCATCCCCTTTTCACCTTTCTTCTTCCCTTTCTTTCTCGGCACCTCGCATGTATTGTGGTTGTCTTCTACTCAGATTGCCGGAAGATTAACCGTAAGATTTTCTCACGGATGAGTTGACAACAGAACATCCGTTAAAGACAGAGCTTACAGAGACTGATGATACGTTATTCATGATTGAGGAGTGTTATTTAGGATAGGCGCGCCTTTTTTTGCCATTTCCGGGAGCAAGGGGGTCGTTGACATAGAGCCGGCAAGTCAAACCCAAACCCTAGAACGGCCCCCCCCCCCCCGCCCCCCCCCCCCCCCCCCCCAACCACCCCCCCCCGCTAATATCCACATGTTTCTGCTTTTTTCTTTTTTTTTTGGCCTCTGCCTTTATGGTGCGCTGCTCCCAGTCGTTGTCCTGTTTGCGTGTCCAGAACCTGTTTTCTTGACCGTCAGGAGTTCCTTACAGTGGTTTTGTTGTCTTCCGCTTTCCCCTGGAAAACAACGATGGATGTCTCGTCCCTTCTTCCTTCTCCGTGAGGTTAATTTGCATTTCCTTCTTTAACTGTGACCGGACAAGTTTAGGATTTTCCACCCTACACCCCACACCCCACCAAAACACACACCGCACACCCCAGAACCGCTCCCACCCATCCCTCCAACCCCCCCCACACAGCACCCCAACATCTAAGACGGCGAGTACACTTTCCTTTATAGGATTGTATTATTTTTTCTTGTGTATGTGTTGTCTTTCATCTTAGATCTCCACTAGCACTATTGCCGTCGGCTCTACTCCTAAGTTTGCTCTCACTCCCCCCCCCCCCCTTACGCTTTTTCTTTTCCCAATAGCCCCGCTTCCTCCCCCTTGTCCCACTCTTTTTCAGGCTTGAGCCCCCCTCTCCGACGTTCTTTCTTCACGCCTTTTTCTCTCATCGCTCGGATCTCGCTTCATTCCCCCTGTTGAGATCCCCCACTCCCATCGGCTCTTTTCCACTCGTCACGGATTCCCAAACTTCCCCAAAATCCCCCTCCCTCTTGACGATCCATTTGTCCGGCCGTGGTTAGGAAGTAGTTCCGGCAAACTCCGTCCTTTTTTTTCAGCCAAGAAGATTTCGAACTCAGCCTAGAATTGTGCCCCCGCAAATTTACCCCGTCCTCCCAATTTCCGGTCAATTCACTTTGCTGACGGGAGGATTCCCAATTCCACCCAAACTTTCCCTTTTTCCAAACCTCGTCAGTTCAATTGCCCTGGGTGCAAATTTGCCACCATCCCCTTTCCTGAGTCCCCCCATTTTTTCGCTTGAAATTGCATCATCCTCCCCTGGGTAGACACTATTCGGCATTGAGTTCCTCCACCCCCCTTCCCTTCTTACCGATTTTTTAGGATGCAGGTTTTTATAGACCCATCGCTGGCCTATTTCCCCTGTCCCTTGCCCCCAAACACGTCACTCCAGGCAAACCATCCGACCTTTTCTTTTGAGCGCATCCTGATTTACCTGAACTCATTCTTTCGCTCTGCTGCTATGTCACATACGCCTGCCACGTCCTGTCTCTCTGGGACTTACAGTGCTCGGTACCCCCCCCTCTTCCTTTCCCTAAGGGGGTGGGGTGTGTTTCTGCCCTGACATCGCCGCTTAATTCTTCACTCACGTGTGATGGTCATATTCTGTCAGTGTCAAGCTTTTTGACGCTGGACCCCGATCTGTGGCTTTCATGCCGTTCACACCCATAACCCAGTGCATATTTCTATCCTGATGAACAGGCGTTCAATCCTCCAGCCTTCCACCTTCCTCGCTTCTGAATTAGATTTTCGGCGCCTTAAACGCTTTTTTCATATCGGTCTTCCTCTTTCATCCCCCCTCCAATGATCCCTCAGCGTTTCAGTCATAGTCTCTGAAAAAATCAAATATGTCTCCCAGTCCCCTCGCCCTTTTGACCCGATTAGTTGACACCATATGGTGAGGGCCGCCTGGACGTTGACTTCCCCCACTTCTACCCTGAAGTGTCTTTTCCAATTTTAAAGGAAGCCCCCCCCCACCCCCCCGACTTCAGAGCTTTTAGAAAACCTCCCTCTCTTAACCCTTCCCCGGAGACATTCTTTTTCAATGTAGTACAATGTAGGCTGATACAATTCGTCATCCGAATGCCTTCCTTCCCCCACCACGACTTCCCAAGTCATCTTATGCCGCTCTATAGTTGTTTTTCCTGCCACACCTCCGGGAAAAGGCTCCCTTCTTCCCGTAACGTTCGGGCAAGACCGCCCCCCTCGAAGAGAGGTGCACCAGGTCCGCTTACCCTCTGCCAAATTTCTCAACTTCAAACAGTGCACCAGACCTTTGTCCCAGTATTTTCCATCTACTCACCCCACTTCCCGCATATGGTGCCCTTACTGAATGGTATCCACAAGTTCGACCAAATGTTTTCCTTTAACCACGACCACCCCACAACTGTCTCAGCCCATGGGGGCTCTCCGCTTTTTTCGTATTCGCTGGACACTCTTTCCAAAAATGTTTGCAAGCTGGGCCCGTCGCATTCTTTCCTCCATTCCCCTTAACCGAACGTTGGACGTTTGTACCTTTTAGACCTTGTCCCGCCTTACACCCCAAGCCCAGCAACCACAAACCCTCCAACAGTTTCTCACTGGAGTTCATGTCCTGCGTTTTTGTCGGTTTTCACGGGTATGTCGACGGTGCCGTAGCCAGCTCCTTGTCTCCCGGACCCCTGATCAAGCGCTCCCCAGGATCTACTATATTTTTTTGCGATTGATTGACCACCTGCCCTAGGCCGTGTCGCTTCCCCACTGTCACTTCCCAAACGTCAGTTTCGTGGCCACCTTGCTCAAAGGGCTTCAAGTTGGATGACACACTCTGTTTTTATTTTTGTTTCTCCACCCCCCCCCCCCCC
>Ga0179593_1475836_pt1 | contig 12704 bp, 19 predicted proteins | sample CZODoug2_1_08_16_FD_185931 | JGI IMG/M metagenome (GOLD analysis project Ga0179593, IMG submission 185931) | Vadose zone soil fungal communities from Angelo Coast Range Reserve, California, USA - CZODoug2_1_08_16fungal (PacBio error correction) | ecosystem: Environmental > Terrestrial > Soil >... | reverse complement strand
CGATACCTTGCCTTTTCCCCCCGTCTTCCTGACTTCGACCGAGTTTTCGCACGCAAGGGGGTTATTTTCGTCCCTCCTTTTCCCACCGCTTCTCACCAGTCTCATTTTATGGTTCCATTTCCCGCGGCTTTCCTTCATATAAGGTTGGTTCATGGTATGGCATGGGAGGGATTTTTTCTTTTTTTTTCGTCTCAATCTAACCTCCTCCCAGCCTTTTCCTATTTACCCTTGGGCCAAGCCGATTCCCTTCCCGATGAGCTTTTGTTTGCCCCCCCTTTCCCGTTTCTGATCCTTGTCTGGAGGTCTTTTCCCCCCCCCCGGCACACTTTCTCTTCCACTTTTCACTACTCCGGGATGAGGGTGAACTTACCCCTGTCCCCTTCTTTCGGGCCCCCCCGGCAACTTGTCGCGGAGCTGGTTCCCCCTGGTACCCTCACAGTCCAAACGTTTTTCCGATAGGAAACATAAGGTGAAGTTCCTTCTCCTTTCCTCCAAATTTTTTCGTATTCATCACCTCCCCCCCCCCTTTTTTTAGCCCCCCCCATGGTTGGGCGAGAGGGAATGGTTAACGGACCCTTCCGGTTTTGGAACGACCCACCACGATTCCCCCCCTTCTTTTTCCACCATCGGGCTCGACCTTCGTTGGTTCGTAGTCGGACTTTCCTTCCCTCCGATGGCGCCTCAAATGCTTTTGCTGCGTCCTGGTTTGCCCTACATACACAGGCCGGCCCTCTTAGTGGAATGAGAGAGTATGCCCTTTTCACAACATATAAGAATTCTTCGTGCCCCCCCCCCCCCCCAGTTTCCCCTTGTTTTGAGGAATTTTGGTGTGTACCAACGCCTCCTAAGTACACCATGTTTCCCCTCTTGTACTTAACTTTTTCCCCCGGGCGACTTTTCTTTTCGTCCAGTGCCGCCGAAGATACTATGGATTCGGAGCAAGGTTGCTTACCTTTGGTTCCCCCTTTCAAGTTTTTCTAGTGTAGTGAGCTCTTGTCGTCCCCTCCAAATCATGCTTTTCTTTTTGATGAGCGAAACTCTTCGATTCTGGCGGCCCTTTTTTTTTTTCCAACCCCCACCGTTCTCTGTACCTTCCGCATTGGTCCCTTTTCTCATTAATGTCCCCCTTTTCCTTTTTTCTGCTTTCTTCCTAGACTCAACCCCCCAGAAAGTCACCTTCGGTCATGGTCTTTTTTTCCCCACTCAATGTTTTTAGTGGCCCTAACTTTGGTTTTTCTGTTCACCACGGGCTGGTCCTCTTGGATGTTTATCACTCTTTTTTTTCTGCCATTCCTGGGACTTATTGCTCCCTTATGACTTTTTTTTTTTTTGCGCTTCCCTGTTTCCCCCTGTTGAGACCCGCTAACTTTCCTTTTTCGTTTTGGTTTTGTTGGAGATTTGTTCCAGGTCACAACCCCTTGGTCGTCTTTTTTCAATGCCGTTATTCCCTTGGGCAATAGTTTGCTTTGGTTTTGACTTTCCAAGGGTTTCCGTTCGAGAACCACCCCAGACCTTTTACCCTGCGCTGCCCCCTCCGTTCATTTCTTGTGTTTAACCCCCCCCTTGCTCCTTTTGTGATGATGTGGACTTTACCTCACCCTTCCTCTTTTACGTTCCCCTTTGGACGATTTCGCGGCAATCCCTGCCCCCCCAGAGTTCCTTTAATTTGTACCTACATACACGTTGGCCCTGACCCCCCCCCAACAAGATGCAGTTTGTTTTTGGACCCCCAACCCGTTCCAGAGAGGTCCACCGCGCGTGTGTCCTACCCGCCACCAGAAGCAAAGGGGGCGCAACCCTCCCTTTTTTTTCTGCTGTTTCCTCGGCCGGGGGAATACGACCCTTGTTTTTGCTTTTCCCTTCCTCCGCTTTTGATGTTCTTCCTTCCTTTTGGAGAGGTTGGGTTTTTTTTCTTTTTTAATAACCCCCCCCTGGTCCCCCCCATGAGTACGTGCTGGTGTGATTTGGAACCACGTGCCCTTAAACTCTCCCCGTTGTTTCGCCTTTTTGTCATGAGAAAAGGAGTGGTTTTTTATTGACCTTCAACTCGATGGTAGCGGTCTTCTTCTTCAAGTTTTAGTGGTCCCTTCCGGCCGTCCTTTCTGTCTTTCCTTAGCCGAACCTGTTTTTTCTTGAAAGTGTGTCCCCCTTGGCCAAGGCTCTTCCCCCCTCTCCAGCTTTATTTGAGCTTCATTCACCTACTCTTCGCCCACTTCTTCCCCATTTCAGACATCCGATCCTCGCCGTTTTTTTTTGTAATCCGGTCTTGACACCCTGGTCCTCTTAAAACCCCCACCCCCCCCCCAAACCACCACCCCCACAGTTGTTTCTTCTCTCCTGAAACTGGAAAGAGGTTAATTTTTTTTCCCACACTTTCCGGACTTTTTCCGGGGGTTTTGGCCCAGAGCTCCAACTTGGTTTTGATTTCCTTCCTTTTTTTCCTTGGACTTTCCCTCGTCGGAACTGGTGTTTGCCGGTTCTCGTCCGAGTGTTGTTTCTTGTTTGGTTGAGAATGGCCAGTTGTCAATTTTTGAGTTTCCCCCGGGGGCTTCAGAACACTCATTTTTCCTGCGGGATTTCTTGTTTTACTGAAGTCTGGGATTTTCTTCTCTCTTTTTTTTGTTGCTCCACCTTCCTCGTTCTGTCTGTCGGCGGCCTCACCTTTTCCTTGGAACTCTTTCCTGGGTTTATTCGCGGCTTCTTTTCGACTATAATTCAAGTTTTTTTTTTTTTTGAATCCTCTCTTTTCCCTCCCCACTTGAACCTCTGGTGACCTTCCCTGCCCGGTTTTTTTGGAAGTTTTTTTTTCCTTTTTACCGTCCTTTTCCACATTTTTGTTTGCTTCCTGTCTTTTTCCTTGAGTATTTTACGACCGCATGCAGTCCCCGGTCCTTTTTTTCTGACCGTCCCCTGTGGTTTTTTTTTTTGCAGTTGTTATGACTTTTTTGCGAGCCGAATTTTTTACCCCCCCTTCCTTGACTTCTTCCCTGGTCCCTGGAGGTGCGTAGATAGGGGGGTTTTTTCCACTTCCTCTTCCCGTTGGGCCGCTCCCCCTGCTGGAGTGTTTTCGTTTTTCTTTTTGAGCGCTTTCCTCCCCCCCCCCCCGGTCACCTTCCAACGTCCAAAGTAGGTTCTGGAGGGTTTGTGCCTTTTCGTCACCGTTATACTTTTTTTTTTTTCCCTTTGCTATGCCTGGGAAGTCCGCGTTGTGAAGTGTTAACTTTTTTTTTTTCTAGGGCTTTTTTTTCCCAGCTTGTTCTCCTTTTAAAAACGGGCGGTCCCCCCTCAGTGTCCCTTTTTTCCGCTTTCTTTGATCTTTCCCCCGCCACCCCTTTTCCAGGTCTCCCCCCCCCCCCTTTTCAAAAGGTCAGAATCTTGTCTTCTGTGTTTACTTCTTTTTTCCAAGCACGTTTGCAAAAAAATTTTCTCCAGTTTGCCCCCTCCCGCTGTATGGATGTACCCTTGTCTGTTTTTTTGCAACCCAGTTCCCCTCTTTTCTTCGCACAACCGTCCCGCTCTTTTGTGTTATTCCAATGTTCCCTCCCCACATGGTTGTGCCCCCCGCTGGCTGAATGAGCTGGTGTCCCGCCTTGATCTCCTTCGTGGGTAGTTCGGACGCGTTTTCTTTTTGTGCCCTGAGCTTTCTTTCACAGCTCGACCCCTGTTGCCCTCACAGCAACCGGAGGTTTTTCCCCTTGTTGAGGTTAGCTCAGGGCTGCTTTTCTTTTTCTTTGGACAATGTTCTTTTTCCGTTTGTAATCTCGCCCTGCTTTGTGCCTGCTGAGTTTCGTTCTCCCCTGTACTGTTTGTTTCACTCTGATTTCTCCTTTCGGCACCTAGTTGGCTTCGTTGGATCTCTTTGAGCCCGTGGTTTTTTTAGCTTTCCTTCCCCGCTTCTCTACGCCCAATTGCATCCTTCGCGGTTTAAGTGTTCGCTTTTTCCCAGGGGTTTTTTTTTTCCACCCCTTTTTTTTATTTTTTTTGTACGAGGTGAGCTGCCGGCCTTTTCCCTGCACTTTTTGTCTCCCCCATACTCGCTTTTTTCTCCCACAGCATTTTGCTGATGGCAAAAGTCACCCCCTTGTTTCCCCCTCTCCCCCCTCCCCTCCGGTGGGCAGGTTGACGGTGATCCCGTTTCTTATATGGGCGTAATGATTTTCCTCTCCTAACTTTTTTTTTCACCCTCATCCGAAAGGCAAGTCCTGGCTCCCCCTTCCCCGATTGTTTTGCCCAGGTGATTTTCCCCCCCCCACTTCCCCATTTTGCCTACCCCTCTCTGGTCTCCGCTTCACCCGAAGGTGGCGGATTTTGTCGACGGCGTTATGCGGCCTCCACCACCCCCCCCGTCCACACTGCCCCTGCGGCCTTTTCCCAAACCTGTTTCCCGTGTGATCCCGATTCCTGTCATGATGCACCAGCAATGTCTTGTCTTTTTTTTTGCTGTTGATGTCTCTTTGTTGTTCTACAGTCGTTTTTCCACCATTCTGAGTTGCGGTAAAGACCCTCCCACAAACTCCCCCCCCTCTTCCCTCCTTCTCCCTGTCTTTTTTCTAAGAAGTAGTAGATCTATTACACACAATCATTCTTGACCGATTTACCAGTCGACGGAACTCTCCTTCTTTGGCCTGTCTTTCCCCCTTACTAGCCTGGACCTTTTTCGAACATCTAATCTGCTGCGAATCTACCTTCTTCCCCCCCTTTCGGATTCAGCCGGCTCCCAATAGTTTCTCTCTACACTTGACCTTTTGGTTTAGCCTCTTTTCTCCTGCTCGCTCCCTTTCCCTTTCAGCGGTGGCTTGACCAAACCCTTTGCCCCAGGCCTTGGTCCCATAACGTCTACTTTTCTTCCCTCTGTCCAAGGCCCCGATCCTGCTTTCCTACCCTTTTTGAAAGGGAGTGTTCGTCTCCAAGTTGCAAAGGTAGTTTGATCTCCAACCTTTCCTGTCCGCCGTGTCCAACAGGATTGCTGTTCCCTTTTTGCCCCACAAAAGTTGTCCCCCCCATGTCTCTCTTCTTTTACCTTCCTTCCCCCTTCCGTTTGTTTTTTTTTTTTTTTGATTGAGACTTCTTCTTTCACCCTTTTTTCGTACACTCACTCCCGGTTGCTGGTGCCGGTCATTTCATTTTTGTTTTTGTTTGAGCGCACTCCCCCCCCCCCTTCCCTTTTCCTTTTTTTTTTTCCTTCACGCAGACTGCCAATGCTGATCGATAGATCCCCAGCGGACCCGCTAGTTTACCTTCCTGGGATTCCCATTTACCTTGTCCTTCCCAGTTTTGGTTTTCAAGCGTCCCACCCCTATCCGTTTCCTTTTCTTCTCTTTTCCCTTCGTTTTTTTTTTTTTCCTCCCTCCTATTTTCTCAGAACTTTTCGGCTCCTTTGGCTTTTTTGGCTCCCCTTTCTGCGATCCGCAAGGCCCCCGCTTTTAGATTGGTGCGCCGCCCTTGAGCTCCTAGTGATCTTTTTTCAGACCTTCATCTTTCCTCGTGCCAGTTTTCCTTTTCCGGCCTTTTTTCCTTCCTCGTCTGAAGTTTTTCTTTGTTTGCCCTTATATATTGGGGACCTGAGTTACTTTTTCCTTTTTCCTTTATTTTTCCGGGCACCCCCCTCGCTCTAGTTACCCCAACCCTTTTTTTCTAGTTGTTTTGTCTGCTCCCGCGATTTCTTGCTTCTTTCGAGACCCCGACCCTCCCCCGACACAGGTCCAACATCTTTTGAACTTTTTTTCCTTGACGCCCTTTTAGCACGGGCCCCCCCCCCGGGAACCAGTTTTTTAAGCCGTGAAAGGGATTTTGTGGTCTTTTCTCCTATAAAACTGCTTCTCGACACCACCTCTTCCGAAACACCCCCCCCCCCCATTCTTTTTTTTCCCCTTGAAGGTGTTGGCTTCTTGATCTTCGTTTTTCATTGGTAATTTTCCCCCCCTTGTCCCCATTGGCACTTGTCTGTTTTCCCCCCCCTGAGCCTTTGCACTCAGCTGTTGAATTCGTCCGAGTCCAAGATAATCCTTCCAACATAGCCCTATTGTTCTTTTCCCTTCTCTGTCCCCATATTCTGGCTTTAGATGTTGTTTCCTTGTACTCCCAATCGCAGCGGCTTGATGGCGAATGACTTACCCGTTCGGGACCCACATTTTTCGTCGCCCCATGTTCCCTCTCCCTTAACAACCCCCCCCCCAAAGAGGAAACCATTTTTTTCCCCCCCCCCCACCCCCCGTCACCCCCGCACTTGTCTCACGTGTTCCCGGGAACCTTGCCTTTTGTCGAGACCGTTTCCCCCCTTTCCGTTATCCCCTTACAACCCCCCAACCCGTTTCACCCTTTTTTGATTAGAACCGACCACATCTTCTCCTGCCATTTGTGTTGTTGTCGTTATGTTTACGTCAGACCGCCTTTGGGAATCGGAGGCGCTTTCCGCGAGTTTGGTTCAACCCCATTCACATGTTCACTCTTATAGTCATGCCCCTCGATTTTTCTTTTCATTGGCCCCCCCGCGCCCCCCCCCCCATCGGCAAGTCTTGTGCCCTTCACCCTTGTGGGTTTTTTTTGTTGTTCCTCGTCTCGCACCCCCTCCGACTCGCGTTCCTACCTCCTTACCCCTCTCTGTTTGCAAGCTTGATGCCTTTCCCCAACGTGCTAATTTTACCCCCCCCAAGCTTGGTGTCCCCCCACAGTTCGTCGTGACCCTTTTTTTTTGCACCTAAACCACCCCAAACTCGGCCTGGGAAGAAGTCTGTTCCGTTAACTGCTTCCCACCCCTCTACCGCCCCCCCGACTCTTTTTTGTTTACGTTTCAACCCTTGTTTTCCCCCTTGTTGTTTCCTTTGAGTTTTCCCTTAAATTTGCCCAGGCAGCTCATCTTCCGGGTGAATGTGTTCCCGCCTCGCCCCTTTGAGTTTCAAGTCTCAGCTTTGTTGAAACACCGGGCGGTTCGGATTCCCAACAACCTGGATATTCACAGCGTTTCGCCTCGTACTTTCCGGGCCCCTCGACTTTCCACTTGACCCTCTCACGTGACCCCCCCCCCCCTGGTCGGTGTCCGCATTGCTTCCAAAGGCACCCCCGCCCCCGCCGCGCGTGTCTGTTGGCCTTTTCTGGCGGGCCCCCCCCCCCGAATCTTCCCCTCCACTTCCCTTGGTTTTTCGTGATCTGACCGCGCTCGTATCCTATCTCATTCCCCTTTTGTGTTCCTTCCCCTGCACTCCCCCTTGTTTTCCGTCGTCGTCTCTTCCCTTTAACAGAAGTCCCACTTCCCGGCAGCCGTCCTGACGGTTCCCCTTTTTTTTTTTCCCTTGTGTGCGAACGCCGGATTTCCACCATTCCCACCGCAACCGCAAAGGTGGCCCCAAAGGGATTTTCACTTCCCTCCTTCCCCCCCTTGGCTTCAGTTCAGCCAAGGGTTTTTCCTCTTTAGATTCAGCACCCTTTTGTTCCTTTGAGTCTTGGTCACCCTTCTTTTTACCCCCCCGCTGCACTTTTGATCTTCCACCATTTTACCCCCTCTTTTTTCCCCCCTTCCCCTACAGGCTTGCCTCACAGTTTCCCGGAACTAGCCAACCCGCAGCATTTGCAAAATTCGGTGTACGTTTTTCTTTTTTCTTCGCCAGTGAAAAGTTCCCAGTTTTTCGCCCCTTCCCGCCGGCTTAATCCATTTCGTCCAACCGCGGACAACCCCCCCCCATTCTCGACCTATTGATTTGTCCTTTTTCTGAACCCTGTCTGCCCGCGTGACATTTTTCAAATTCAGCCACAATTCTCTAGGGTTTTTTCCAAGCATTTGTGTTTTCCCCGAACGATGACCTTCTCCCTCCTGCCAGTCCCAGTTCTTTTGCCACCAATACACAAAAACACTTTTTTTTTTAGAATGATTTTTTTCCGCCCCAGTGAAATGGGTGCTTTTTTTCGTCTTGTTGGATAGATAATGAACTCTCGTTTTCACGAGCATGGCCCTCCCTCGGTCCAAGTTGGTTATTAAGAACCTTTTCCTCCTCAATTCCCTTTGTCCTTTTTTTCCCCCCCCCCCCAAAATGTCGTGTGTTCCCAGCAATGCTCTGGAGTTCTGCTAGAGTTCCTTACGACTTTTTTTCCAGGACAGAAGTTGTCTTTTTCCCCTCAGAACAACAGCGTTTCTTCTATATTCCCCCCCTGAGTACCCACCCGTGCGATTTGTGGTTTTTTTTTGACGGGAGACCCTCCCTTTTCTCGGTTTGCCTGAGTTACACCCCTCTCCTTTTTTCCCCCTGCTTCCTGCATGCCGTAGGCGTTATGTGTTCCCCTTGGTTTACGTCTTTCCCCGCGCCCGGTGGTCTACCGGATTCCCGATATCTTTCTCCCTGGCGGCTTTTTTCAACTTTCCCCATCTTGACTATTTGTTATTGTTTTCCTTCCTATGTCGATGTCAGGTTTTCCTCCTTGGTTTTTTGATAACCTTGAACTTGTCTCCTCTTTTTTTTGTTCAGGGTGTTTTGTCAGAGACCGTACTTTTTCGAGCCCTCCGTGGCGGCGTCTCCCGGTTTGTTTTGCCAACTAAACCGTCTGTCACTCAGGACACATTTACTTGACTAAGGGTTTGGAAAGGCTCAGTTGACCGTACTAGTCAATTTCGACCAAGAACGGCCAAATCTGGCTTTTAGGGGCGGTTCTTTGTGTACTGGTCAAATTATAGGTTATTTGCGCGACTGTCGTCTTGTGCTCGGCACGTACCGGAAAAAGGACCGACCAACTTTTGTCACCCCCTTCCTCTCGCCTCCTCCATTTACCTTTCTTTGACTGGACCACCCCATTTGACCAACCAAATTCGCCAAGCTTCTTTTGCTTTCCCGATTTGAACCCCCCACCGACGCCCGCCCCCCCCCCCACCCCGCCTTCCCACTTAACCTCCCCTTTTGAATGGAACCCTTCTTCCCTTTCTTCCCCTTGCCCTGTGCCCTCAGTTTGAACAGCCCGAAACCGTCCTGCGAACCCAGCTGAAGCTTGGACTTTCCCATTGGATTGATCCATTTTCCCTTTTTGCTGACATTTGCGTTTTCTTTTTGTTCCCCCACCGGGACCCATGATTCTTTCCCCCCTTGACTAAGCCCTATGGTTTGACAAAGTTTCGGTGGTGACCCCCCCCAAAAATGGTGGTCCAGTTTATTCGCTTTGCCCCCTTTCTGCCTGATTTGTCCCGTCAAACCCCCCAAATTTGCTAATTCACTCCCGTGGTAATACCCACAATTCTGCAATCTGCACTGCCTGAGGCCCTTCGCCGGATTCCCCGTCCCCCGTTTTTTGCTCCACTTCCACCTCCTTTTGTGGTCACCCCTTTCCTTTTTTTCCTGAGTCTTTGGTCCCGCTGCTTTTTTTTTTTGTGACTCACCCCCACTCCGATCAGTCATGCCCCCACGGTGTCCTTGGTTTTCTGATCATGTCTTTTTTCTTTTTTGAAGGGGCTAAGTCTATCTTCCCCCCCATTTCCGTGGCCCCACAATTTTTTTTCTTGCTTTTACCTCCCGGGACGTCCTCCCCCCGCTGTTTTTCCATGCAGTTGCTTGCCTTCGTCCTGTTTTTTCCTGGACGACGTCCCCCAACAGAGATCCTTTAGAGACCTGGACCACCTCCCCTGGTGATCAGAAAGGTCTGATGTTGTTTTAACCGAAAGATCCAAGTAAGCGATAGGCCCCCCTCATGTTCGAGGGGCTTTGATGGAACCCTTTCCTTTTTTTGCCAGACCATATGACTTTTTTCCCCCACTTTGCTTGTAGACGTTTTTGTCCAAAGCTTGGTCCGGCTTGTAAGACTCGACGCCCCCCCTCCCCGGTGAAGATCCGTGCTTGCAAAGGACTGACTTTTTTTGTTTGGTTTCAAGTTCAACCGCTTTCCCCTTCCGGCTGTAGTGTGACAAGCGGCTAGATCACTTTTGGCCTTTCTTTTTCATTTCCCCCCCCCATTTTTTTCCCTTCTCCATTTTACCGTGTTAATTGGAACTATCATCTCAGGCGTCCACTAGTGACCCCCAACCCCGGCGTGCACTTGATTCATCCTCCTTTTTATTCGTTTTTGATTTGACTCTCGCTTCCCCCGTTCCACCGTGACGACACCCATTAATCGTCTCCAGCGGCCTGCCGCCTTGGACCTTTGTCCCAATCATTACTTAGGGTGGTTGTCCATCAATTTTTGCCCTGTCCACAAATCCCAGCAGGGCTTTTTGACGCCTTTTTTTTTTTTCGGTTTCGCTCCTCAACTACCCTAATCCGTCCTTCGATTCGAGAACCCAAGGCCCCCGATCTCTCTTCTCTTTCTCCACTTCTGTCAACTTGTTTTGTTCCCTTGTTGTTTGCTTAATTGACTATGAGATCGGCATTTTCTTGAATCGTCTTGTGGTCCGACCGTCTGCTGGTCGGTACCCCCCTTCCCGGCTATTGCTTAATTCACGGGCTTGAGTCAACGATATGTTTTCTTTTCCCTTCTTGCACGGCGCTTCCATTTTTTTGGTTCCTGGTTCCCTTAAAGGGCGACTTTGCTTTTCCCGAATTTTCCCCCCTCTTCAAACGCTGCAGGGATAGAACTAAGGGCTGTTGATGGCTCCTGTTCCCGTTGCCTTTTCGCCGTGGCACCAATTTTGCGCTTGTGGAGCTGCCCCCCGGCCCAACGTTTTTCCGACGCGGCACCTCCCCTCCTGGACTGCACTGTCCCGTTAACCTTCACGCCCCTTGACTGTGGTTCCCAAACTCGCGGTTGTTGTCGGCGTTTTTCCCCTTTTCGACCCCCTGCCCCGACCAATTTCCCTTTACAAAATTCAGTTTGGTTTGCCCTTTATCGGATCCCTTCCCAATACTGCATTACATCACAAAGCCCCGGTCCTCCCCGGGTCGAGGTGATGGTTAGCCGGTCAGGGTTGCCGATCTCACCAGTTTACTTTCTATCCCTTTGCGTTTGGCTTTACCGTCCCTTATTTTTTTTCGGTCGTCCGCCTTTTTTTCCTCCTGAAATCCGCTTTCGTGCCATCAACGCTTGTTGTTTTGATTGGCAGGGTGTACTTGTCCGATTTTTTTTTTTTTACACAACAGCTTACCTTGTTTATCTTTTCCGAGCTCTTCTGTTTTACCGTTTCCACCCCACTATCGCTCTCGGGTTCACATCCCCCGTGTCTTGGTTTCCTTCACACGACTTTCGGCGTTCTGTTGGCCTCTCGCTCTCCCCGTGGCACACCCTTTGACGGGACCGCGCATTTGGTCTTTTGGCAAGCTCTTCCTTCGAAGGTTCTGCCTGGGGTTTTAGATCCAGCTGAGGGCCGGCGCCTTTTTTTTATGACTTTCCCAGTTGAGTTTTAAGTACTTGTGTATCTTTTGTTTTGTTGCACTTGAAATAAGGTCGTTATTCTTGTTAACTTTAGAGCTTTCCCTTCTTTTTCCCACGCTTTCGCTCCGTCCTCTAAATTGCTATCAATTGTTTTTCGTTAGCTTTTGGTATCGACGGCCATCTTTTCAATGGTTCATTTTCTTTCCAATCCCCAATGTTCTTCCCGCTTTTGGTAGGGTTTCCACCTGTTGATTCATCTATCCTTGCTGTAATTAGCCTTTTTGCACCATTTGCTTCCCGTGTTTCCCCAGGTTTGCCCCGGGTCCCGGGGGTTTTTTTGTGGCGTGAGTTCTTTGACAAATTTCTTGCCGCCCAGCGTATGTTTCTGATGGTTTCATTCATGTGTTTTCCCCCGGTTTTTCCCCCCCCTGGCCCTCTTTTCCTTCCGCCGTCTTCCCCCTTCCATGTTTTTGATTGTTGTTCGTGAAGGTAAGGATTCAATTACCCTTCACTTGCGTGTTTTTCCCTTTTTTTTGTTTTCCTTTTCTTCCCTGGGGAAACCCCCCTTTTCGTTGGCGTGCTTTTTTTTTTTTGTGGAATCCTCCCCTCCCCCACCTGCTTTCTTCTGGCCAGTTTGCGGGTCTATCCCCTACCTTTTCCTTCCAACTTTCCCGAACCTCAATTTTGAGTCGCCTTCAAGTATACAGACAATTAACCCTTACCCCCCCCTGTCCTCGCCACAATCTGTTGTTTTTTTGTTCACCCAAAACCGTGCCCAATCCCATTAGGGCACATGATGTGAATAGCACTACAAACCCGCTCCACGGTCACCCTACCTCATGATCTTTTCCTTTTTTTCCCCGGTCGTTGGTTAGTTGACGTCCGTTGATCCCTCAACAAGCGCCTCGCGTTTTTTTCTTTCTTCATTCCCGGTTCGGCGATTCTGCTCCTTCCAACACGGGCCCCCCTCTCTTATTGCTGGTCGTACAGGAACCCTCCCCTCCCCTGCACGGTTTTTCCCGTCTTGTGACAGATCTCCGCGGTTTCTTGCTGCAACTGTTTTAACCCCCCCCCCTGGCTAGGTGGTTAAGCTTCCTTCCTCCCACACATTCGCGTCTTTTCGTGGCCGACCCCGGTTTGACTGAAGCCCATTACAGGCTTTGCGGTCGCTTCCCCCTGCCTCACTTCTTTTCATTGGATCTCTGCGCCTTTGCCCCCGTCTGTCCGTCTTCTTCCTATACCGATCTTTAGCGGAGTCAGAATTTTGGGCTTGGGCAACCCCTTTTGCCCCCGTCTCCCAAAAAAATGTTTATTTCTGCAATGCCCAACTGGACGTTGTTTTTGGATTATATGTCCCCAAAACCAGCGCACTGCTTGCTCTGTAGGCCCCCCCCACCACCCCCCCTTCTGATTACCCCTTGTTTGGG
>Ga0179593_1359792_pt1 | contig 12704 bp, 11 predicted proteins | sample CZODoug2_1_08_16_FD_185931 | JGI IMG/M metagenome (GOLD analysis project Ga0179593, IMG submission 185931) | Vadose zone soil fungal communities from Angelo Coast Range Reserve, California, USA - CZODoug2_1_08_16fungal (PacBio error correction) | ecosystem: Environmental > Terrestrial > Soil >... | reverse complement strand
AATGTATTTTTTTTTTGACGACACCCCCCTGCCCGGCTTTTCTCTTGTCCATTCACCAGAACTGTTCAATGTCAACGTGCTCGGGTGCAGGCGTTGTGTTGCGACGACAAGTCTTGCTGGTCACACTTTTCCGGTCGGCGTTGACGGCTTTTTTTGGCCTCGACTGCTATTTCCCAGCGTATCTCTTTTTGGATACTAATGCCTTAGGTTTGGCGTGCTTTTAACTCATTTCTTTTCCGTGAACTCCCCCCGGATATTTTTTGGGGCGTTAGGTTGCGTTTTGGTTTTTTAGCACCTGTGTTGGCGCTTGTTTATCGATTCCCAAGCGGGGGCTTTTTGTCCACCTTCAATCTGTCGCAAGACTACCCCCAATGACACTCCCGCCTCCTCCCTAAGTATCGGGCCCTTCGTGTTTTCAACCCCCCCTGTGCAACATCCGCGGTGTTGTTTCCCAGGATGTTATGTTTTTTCGTGTTTTGCCGTGGAGTTGCGGACCCATTTTTTGAAAAGTTGGACTTTTTTTGGCCTCTTTTTTCTTTTTCGGGACCCCCCCCCCAGCATTTTCTGTTCTTACCTCAACCGGGGGGGTATGCCTATATTCAGACTCTGACGTTGCCCAAGCCGCGGTTTTTTGTCTGACCGGAACTTCCCCGTCATTGTTTCACGAAGCTGATCGTTATTTGACCGTCCCGTCCGCAAATTTTCCCCATGGTTAACGACACCTGGCCAACCCCTGTCTCACCTGTTTGACTTTGTTGAAGCGGTTTTTTAAGAATTTTATCGGGTTGTATTGTTGATGGGACTTCACCTCCCCAACCAACCTTGTTCCCCCTTCCCTTTCCCCAACGGACCATGTGCGACCTGTTGCCCCTGCTTCCTCGACCTGCTTTGAGAAATTTGAAACAAGGGTTCTCTTCCGGTTTTGGATAGTTATGGGCTGGTTAACCTGTTAGATCCAGTACGACCGTCCCTTTCTTCTCTCCGTGACTTTTTCGGCTTTTGCTGCAGTTATGACTTTTTTGCGCACTTTCCAGCCACACCACGAGCGACCCCCCCTCCAACCTTTGTGTGTTTGTTTCCCCCGTGCCCCCATTTTTTTTCCCTTCAGAGCGCCCAGTTGCTCCCGGTCTCTCGTTTTTATTAATTCGGTTTACGCTTGCCCACTGGTGCGCACCTCAACCAGCTTGATTTACCCCCCCCCTTCTTCAACCTGTTTTCAGTACCCCACACCACGTATTCTAGAAACCCCCACGGTCTGGATTCCCCCCATTTTTGTCAACCCCTTCAATGCGTAGTAGTTTCGTACACATTTCTTTGCTTGTCGCGCGACCTACGCCGACCAAGAACACACCCGCCCAGCAGAGAGTCTAGGTATCTACCCACACCACCACACAAGTCGTGGACCGGTTGTACCTTTCCTTAGTCGTCCACACTTTTTTTTCCGTCAGCCCAATGTCCCTGTTGTATTTCTCTTTCTGGCCCCAATTTACCCCTGAGGATGTTTTTTTTTCAGTGGAGTTGGCAGTTTCATTGGACGTTAGGGTTGGTCAGGCCGTATGACGTCCTTCTTAGTTGCGCCTGTCACCATCCCCCCCTCACACAAGTTGACTTCTCCCAGGTCCTTGTCAGAAGAACTGGTCGCGTGTGAAACTACCTTGTACAGGTTCCTTCAATGGTAGGGGAATGGTTGAGTTTGTATTTCCCACAATCTGTCACACGACTGGTCAGTGAATTTGCCCTTTCGGACCAATAGTACACCGCCCGGGCATCTTAAGTTTTCCGTACGTTCGACAACATCCTTTGCACAAGTTTTCCCCTCAAGAGCTTTCCAACAATTTGTGTCCCCATCCCCTAGATTTTCCCCCCGCCGACCCGAGTGAATTGTATTCTCTCTTGCACCGCTTTACAATACACATCCCCGTTCACCCCTGAACAGGGGCACCTCCGGAATTGAATCGATACAAGCGGTTATACGTTTCGCGGGGTCCGATAATGATTTCTTCGATGCGAAGGACCAGCTTATGAAAAGCTTTTTTTTTCCCGTCTGTTTGCTTTCCAAGTTGTGGACCTGGGAACAACCCCCCCCGTTTTCCCCACCTCCCAAGTTGTTTTAATTCCGTCTTCCCATATCGTTAAAGGTTGTACTTTCATCGATTCCATTTACCTATGCAGTCACCTCCCTGGGCAGGTCAACGGGTCGAGAGTCTCTCCCGTCATGCGTTTAAGCTTGGTGACCCTACAACTGCCCGGTCAGTGTAATTCTTCGGGTTTTTGTGTTCGGTTTTTTTTTCAATAGTTTCAAGTTCCCGCTTCCCCCCCCCCCCGTCTGTTCCCACCCCCGTGTTTCACTTCACCTCCATTGTAGAGTGACCCACATATACTTTTCCCCGGGACTCTCTTTCTGCATGTGACTGTCCGGTTGACTCGGGAGAGTTTCTGCCGCATTGTTGCGGCCGGTGAATCCACGTTTTTTCACCCTTGGTCCCATTTTTTTTGAGTTTTGTTTCGAAGAGATTCCCGGGTCCTCTTTGTCGGGACTCGTTCGGCGATGCCTTGTTTCCCCCACCTTCCCCGCCGGTTTTACGAAAAGTTTTTCTTCGTCTTTGATTATGGGTGTTTCTGGCGGAAGGTCACGGTTAATAGTGATCGGCAAAAGAGTATTTTTTCAGTCCTTGCTTGAAGACTTTTTTTCGGATTTCTTTGATTGTCCCTGGTTTCTTGGTTTTTTCATTTGAGAGTTGTTTTTACTTTTTCTGTTTTAGGAACTTCTTTGCGCTTCTAGTGACGGGGAGCCGCAGGCTTAGAGAGTCGATGTTTAATTTGTAGTTTTATTTCATTTTAGGTATTTTTTTCCTGTCTTGGGCCTTTTTTCGTTTTGAAAAACCCTTTACACCCCCCCCCACGTGCACAAATGCTCTCAACCCATTTCCCCCTATCTTTCTTTTTTTTGACGGGCTGAGTTTTGACCACCCTGATTATTCGGCCAGAGGGGCGAACTTATAGCGTCTGGTTCTGTAATGTTAATTCCTTTACAAAACCGTTCTCCGCGCATTTTGGAGTTGACTTGGTGAAACCTTAGGTTCCTGAGGAGGTCCGTGATTTTCGACCCCCCGGATACTCAGTCTTTGTCCTTTTTCCCCCCCATGTTTGATCCTTTTTATCGTGTTTTTTTACCTTACCCGTTTTTTAGGTCTGGCTTTTCCCGCGTACACCCGTTCATTTTGAGTTTTGGACCTTCCCCCGTCTCAGAGATCCTCCGTTTTTACGAGTTTACGTCCAAGTTTTTCGGCAACCCACCAGGTTTTCCAATTTTGAATGACGTCTCGCCTCGATTGGCTGTTTCTGATCGCTTTTCTTTCCTTTGGAAGCGAGACTTTTCTCTCCTAATGTCGGGGCTGCGGTTTGGGAGTTTACCAACGTTTTATAGAAACAGACTTTTTTTTAATTCCTTTTCCCCGGCACTTGTGCTCCACAAATTAAGAGGTCTTTCTGTTTTTTTAGGATCTAAACCAAGTTTCCCTATCTTACTATTTTTTTTCTACATTCTCTCCCCCCTATCAAGATCACTTTTTCCACGATCCTATTTTTTATTTCTTTTTCTCTCTTTCGTTTCGGTTTGATGGCCGGCTTTTTTTCCAGTTCTGTACCTCCGGCTGCCCTGCATTTTGTAAAACTTTTTTCCCTATGACAGAATCTTTTTTTCTCCCCTTTGAGATCGATGTGTCTGATTTGCGTAGGCTGCATGTTTTCTCTTTTGTCCATGACTCCGCCCTAGTTTCGCCATTCGCCCAACCGTTGTTTTTTTTTAACAATTTGTTCCCCCCGCCCCGGACCCTGGTCGACTTCCTCCCCCGGTTCTGTTTGCTCTTTCTTAACTGGGGACGTTTTGCCTTGGACTTCCCCTTACTACCATCAACTTTTTCGTCAATTTTTTCCCCTGCGCTTCTTTCCCCACATCCTACAAAAATCTGTGATGGACCCAAAACAACGAGGCGTTGTCCGCTGCGGTACCCCCCCCCCCCTGGCCGACACTGTTGTCAATTATTTGGTGTCCCCATGAAAGACGAAATTTATTCATTGTTTTTTTAAACCGGTTTCTTTTTCCGCTTGGAAGGTGCTTGTCTTTTTTCGGGGAATTATTTTTTTTTTTGTGAGCAGAATTGTTGCGGTTGTCTTTCTTTGTTTGGTTGCTATATTCTGGTTGCTTCGCTTAGGAGACACGGTCCCTGATGCTTTTTGTTGCTGCCCTGGTGATCTCAACGCTTTTATGTGGGTGCCGCGTTCTTTTCCCCATCTGCTTCTCCCTTTTGAAACCATGTTCTTTTCCTTTCTTCTTTTGCTTCCTTGTTCCTTCAGGTGTTTACCCCCATCTTCCCATTTGTGCTGTCTTTTTTTTCTTTTTATCACTCGTGCTTGCAAATCACCGCAACTGGTCGGTCAGTTTGCTTTCCCATGCACCTTCTTTTCAGGCACTTTTTGTCTAAACTCTATGTGAAAGGTTTTCACGCCATTGCGCCAACCCCCCCCTTTCGTGTATTGACAGGGTTGCCCTTTAGATTACCCCTGTCTTTTTTGGTTTTGAGGAAAAACTTCTTATCCCCCTCCTAATATTTGTTGTTGTGCATATACCATTTCGTTCAGCGCTGGTTAATCTTCTTGGCACCCCCCCCTGTTTTAATCGATGCTGTCTTCGTCCCTTATCGAACCATCCCCCCTCGTTCATTGGAATCTTCCTGCACCCGCGACGGCGCTCGTTTCGGATCCGTGTTGTAAAGGCGCCGCAATGGTCACATTCCCTGTTCCCCTTTTTCCCGGTGTACCCGATTTTTCGACATGCTAATGCTGATGCCAGACAACCCTTTTCCCCCTTAGTTCCGGATCCCAAGCTAGTTCGAAGATTTCCTCCAGCAATGACACCCGTTGTTTGAAGGACTCCCGCCCTGAGGAATTTTTTTTCAGGTTTTGGACAGTGTCCCAAGAATTGCCCCCCAACTCCACTCATTCCTTCTGGCAAGTTTGTCCACTGCCCGAAGCTAACTTTCAGTAAAATGCTCGCCAGTTCCCCTACCACCCCCAGACCCAAAAAACAGGCAGGCCCACCCCCCACCCCACTTTAGGAACCGACCCCCCCTCACACCGGCCATCATCTCCCGACCCGGAACACAGAGTGAACACCGTCAACCCCCCCGCCATCCCTGATGTGCTGTCTTTCCCAAACCCTTTGAGCACTTTTTCGGAGGCGTTTCTTGCCCTCTTCCAACCTCTTCGTTTGTGTTTTTTTCCCCTCCTCTGTTTCGGTTCCCAAAACATCTTCGTAACGTCTTGTCCGATTTTAGTTCAAGTCCCGCTTTTTTGCCAAAAAAAGGACCGATCATCCTCCCATTTATCCCGTTTGTCCTGGTTTCGAACAAACGGTTTTTCCCTTTCCTGTTGAATTTTCGCATTCATGGGTTTGTTGAATGATCTCGCTGACACAATCCAACGCCTCCCGCAAACCCCCTGCGCCTCCCTCTCCTTCCTTTTGAACCTCCCTGGCTGTACCCGAATTTTGATGACACCCACCCAACCCCCCACACCTTTTTTCCAACGGACAGGTGTTTGAGGCTCCCGTAGCCTTGTTTCCCTAAGGCTTTACCTTCTCTTCCACTCGTGTCCCCCCTCCGCGAAGTGGGCAAAAAATCCCCACTCGGATCTGTTTGTTAATCTTCACAGTTTCGGCGGTAGTCATCGTCACCGTCAAGACTCTCAATTCGTTTGCAGACTTACGACTCGCAAAACCCACAACCCAAGGGAGTGTTTCTGCCCCAATGTCGTCGCCTATTCTCAAACGTAATTCGGAACATTTGTTTCAACTTCCCGTCGACCCCTCTTTGACAACGTCAAGTTTTTCCAGACTTATCTCCTTCGCACTTCCGTCATAGCGTTTTCCAACCAGCAAGCGCCTTCATCATCAGTGTCCCACTTGGCCGCCTTGGCAGTTTTCCCCCCCCGTGTCCCTTCACACGTGCCTTACCTTTTTCTTTTTTGTGAGTTGCGTTCGGTTTTCCGCTCTCTCGCGGCCCAACGCGCTACTTCTGATGGACCACCGACTCTAACCAGGAATTCTCAATTTTTTCTTTTACCCGCCCCCCTCAGTCTTTTGGCCCGCCGTTAGAAGGTTGCCTTCACTCGCAGTCGAAAGGTTCCCCGATCCGCGGCTACTGTTCAAGTTTTTTCAATTCCTAAATAGAAGACAAATTTACTCATCATTTTCACCCGGCTGGTCGACCTACGCTGATCCCCACGTCACAAGAAAATTTCTTCAGTGGACCTTGAGCGTCCTTGTTCTTTTTTTTAAATTTTTCCCCAACACTCTCTCCGCAATCGGTGACCCCGCCCTTCCATTTACATTTCTTTTTTAAAGCTGCCCTCCCCCCCCTAGAGACCGCTTCAAGAACTGTTTTGATACTCCGAACCCCCCCCTCAACCCACCTCTCCCCCCCGGAAACGGTCCAGCATCCAACACCACTCCACCAAGTCTTATGCGCATATTTTGCACGATTTTTATTGTTGCTTTTCCCCCCTTCCATGAACGCTTTTTTCCGTTTGTTGGGTCGCACTTCCATTGACCCCCTTGCTAATTAAGGCGCCGCATGAACGTCTGGTTTCTGCCGTTTTCGCGCTGTAAATTGAGTCTCCCTAGCATCGGCTGTTTTATTTTGACCCCCCCCTTTTCCCCTGCTGGGGTCAAGCTTTTTCAAACCCTCCTCTCTCCGCTCTTCTCTGCACCTTTGCCAATGCCATTTTGTACGAGATTGACAGTTCCGGCGGGCCGGTGTTGTTACCAATCCTAGCTTTTGACGATGGTCAAACGCAACCCAGGATTCCCTTTTTGCCCCCACCCCCTTACATGTTCAGGGACCGTTTTGATGAACGGGCCTCAGTCCCAAGTTTTCCCACTGTTTTTTCTGGCCTAGTGTTATTCTGAGTTACCTGTAAACGTTTGTTTGATATCCCTCCCATTCATTTACCGCGGCGCGCATTTTTTCTCTGTACCTGTGTTTTGTTGACAGGATTCGTCTTGCACAAACTCTTTTCTATTCGACAGTCATCGACGTAAAAGCACCGTTGCACACCCACCGCCCGTGATGATTTTTTGCGATCGAAAACGCCCTTTATTCAGGCTTCTGTGGGTTTGTACGGGATTTAGGAAAGGCGGTTTCAGCCCAACCTTAGGAGGTTTCTTCCGGTAGGAGGTTTCCCAACTCTGGCTGGGACGGTTCCTGTTCCCCGTTTTGGAGGGGTAATGGTTTTTCATGGCCTGTTCCCCCTTGAACCTTTTTTACTGTCCGTTGAGAGCCTGTTCCCTGTTTGTTTGTGCACGATTGGTTTTATATTCTGGGCTGCACTTGTGCAGAGTGGGGCAAACACCTATCCGATCTGGCAATGTACGTACATGTTTTGTTTTTTTAAAGAGAAATGTCTTACCTTTCTCCTTGGAGCGTTCGTCTATGGCGTTATGATTGCCTGTCTGCGGGATTCTGTCCCCCAATGAGTGTTTTCTGTTATCCCTGAACTTGTCTGTTGCAAACCTGCCTTTACAATTTTTCAGTTCTGTTTTGGGCCTCCTCCTTTTCTGGTCCTCCGCCTCTTTTTACACTGTGTAGGTGTAGTTTTTCATTCGGCCTTCCTGACCCGCCTGAACCGGCCGCATCTCTTGTTGGCCAGCCGACTGGTTGTGCCCTTCATTTGTTTACCAGATTTCACTCCCCTTTTGGTCCATTTGCCTTTTCCGTGCCGTACTTTGGGATGTCCCCGGCTTCCAGCCAACCCTCCAGGTCCTTTTTCAAAGAATCGGTTTGAGCACTTTCCGCCCGTCGGCCCGTGTCGCTACTGACCATCTGACCCGCCATTTTTTTTTTTTTAGCCCATGCACGTGTTGGTCTATCCGGCGCTCGTCCTTAGTCTTCTAGCAGTCTCATCGCCCCAATGAGTTCTTTCCCGGAGCCCCCCGGGCCCGAGGGGCACTTGTCGAAAGGTTCCAGGTGGGTTCAGGCCCAGTGTTTTTTGCGCGTGTTTGAATTTTAGCCCCCCCCCCCGCCCTTTCTTGTCGCGAGCCCACTCAGGGTGCCAGGTTTTTCAAGTCCAAGTTTAAGGATCGTGAAACAGCCACGGATACCTTTTGCTTCCCCCCCCCCCCCCGTTTTGGACCGCCTTAATTTCCCCCCAAGCGTTGCTGGCCGTTTCCCCCTCTCGAATTAGACCGCCCGGGTCCTCGGTCTCATAGACCTTGATGTTGAGACAATTACCCCTTTTTTTGCGTCCCACGTGTTTAGGCCGCGGGCTGGCTCAACGGCACAATCACGTTTTTAGCCCACCGTGCGTATGTTTGTTTTGACTGTAAGCTGGTTTCTTTCCTTCGAACTGTTTACCCCCGGAGTGGATGGCTGTCCTGGTGGGGCTCTTTGAGTGTGACGATTGCCTTTTACCAAAAGCACAAGTTTTTTTTTCCCCTCCCTTTCCACCATGAGTAAACCAGCACCGTTAACCACCCGCATCTTCGGAATTGTCCCGACGATTTTTTAACCCATACGGTTCCCACCCCGGCCTTCCGGTATAGGCTCCCCAAAACTTCCCTCCCTCAGTAGACCTTCAGCCCGGCAGTCCGTTGTCTGTTTTCCCTGAACCCCCTGGTCGTCCCCTTTTTTCACTCCCTTTCCCGTGTAAATTGTGGTTGATTTATGGCACAGGTAAGGCCTGGGCCCACAATACGTGGTCTTTTTCTTTATCTCTTCCTCCCTCCCAATAGTTGTTTGAGTCTGGAGATGGACCCGGTTGTGCCGAACCTCCCCCTGCATTAATGTTTCCCCCCCAGGGGGAATCCACTTTGTTTAACGGGAGAATCCCTCACGAGTTTTTTTTTGGTTTTGTTGTTGAAGGCCACGGAATGGACATGCATTCCTGGATGACAGTATGGGAGGTCTAGAGGAGTTGTTTTGCCGATTTCTTCAAGAGGTTTTCCCTTTGATGTTTTCATTTTGTTGTTTTGCCTTTTTATTCACCGAGCGAGGGGCGTAGGTTTACAGGGTCGTTGGGTGGGGTTTAGCAGTGGTTTGTTGATCGATGGGACCAGAGGGGTTTTAATACCCCTCGTTTCCGACCCTGCAGCCCCTTTTGCCCCACTCCCGCTCCCCCGCGGCTTTGCTTCCTTTTTGTCAATGCCCTCCCCCGCCCCCTCCGCCCGGTGTTCCATTGGTTTTTTTTTTTTTTGTCGTTATTTGTTGTCCGTCCGCGCCGTCGGTGCATTTTAACCCCAAGTTGCGCAGGGAAGTGTTTTTGATTTCTCCCGTCCTGTCTATTACCTGCTCCCCTTTGTCGAAGGAATCTTTTTATTTCCGTCTCTGGATTGACGTTTGCCCCAGGTACGTATTGGGGCTTTACCTTTTTTCCCCCTTTTCATGTTTCGGGTTTCGTTTTGTGATCGTGGCGAAAATCAAAATCACGGACCCGTATACGGGTACAAAGCCCTGGCCTGTTTGCCTTTTGCCAAGCGTCCCGGGCAAGCCTGCGGTGTTTGCTGGACTTTCACCCCCTAGACACCAAAAATTTTCCTTCTCCCCTTAAAATGGAGTTTGCCCAGATGACCAGATGACCTCAGCCGGTTGCAGAACAGGTGTGCTATTTTGTTACTGCTTTGATTATGGACCCTCCCTTGATTTTCTTTCCGTTATGATACGGCCCTGTCGTTTCCGCATGAGCATTTTGGGTTCCCCAAGCTGCGTTTGAATCCATCGGGTCTCTCCCACACTGATGATCCCCCCCGTTCCGTCTTTGACCATCGACCCACACGCGTCCTTCCTCGCTTCCCCCAGGCTGATTCCCTTAGATATTTCCCCCACCCCCACTTTCATTTCTCACCCCTACCGGCGGATTTTTCCCCCCCCCATCAGGTTAGTCTTTGAGTTACTTTATGCCCTCCCACCGTAACAGTGACCACCCCCAGTTTTTTCAGGGTCAGATTAAGCCCTTGGTTCTTGCCCCAAATGGGGAACTTGGTTAGTTGTTTTGTAATTCCGAACGGTCATGAATTCCTGATTTTTTGCGTTGAGTTAACGAGTACCTTGTCATTTTGTTTCTTTTTTCCGTTACCCGGAACTCTTCCCTTTGTGCGGAACTCCCTTTCTTACTGTTCCCCCAATGAGGCAGGAGGGGTTTTTCCCCCCCCCTCGAACCCCCCCATTGCCAACATTATCAAATATCCCAGTCCCAGTCCCACCCTCCTTCCGGCCCAGATCGGACCCAGAGTGCCCATTACCGTCGGTCCATCCCGCTCCTGGTTCTAAACATTCCCCCTCAGCGATCTTTTCCCCCCTCCCTCCTCCCGATGCCGTATATCGGTTTGTTCCGGCCCCCTGGCATTTGCCCGTCACCATTGACCCTCATGTTTTGGGAAACAAATACACAAAAAGCTGTGACAGCTCTGCTAAAATTATTGTTTTCCCACCGCTCCCTTGAGTGATGTTCCTTTGTTAGATCTACGGTTGACGGACTTTTTTTAGGGGTCAACCACCTTATCCCTGAGGCCCAAACTAAAAGTCCTTGGGAAAATCAGATCATTTTTTTTGACATTATTAGTGTTCGGTAAAGTTCTTTTCCCCGCAAATGGCCTCACCGTTTTACTTGTTTTTTTTTGTTGTCAGTCCTTTTTTCCCGCGTTTTTGGGGTCCACCATGTCCTAAGGTCAGGCAGTTTTGGTCCATTTCCCCCTGTAAAGGGTGTTTTTTTCCGGAAAAGTCCTTCCGCTTATAGAGTGTACCCCATAGCAATTTTCCAGTGCTAACTTTTTCAGTATTCGCGGAAGGCTTATGCGCATTAACCGCGGTCCATTGCCATTTCAAATAAAGGAAAGGCCCCTATGCTCTTACACTCGCCAGCCGCTTTGCTTGGCTCCCTTTTCGGCGAGGCGCCCAAACTGTTCTTAGCCTTGGGGAATATGCGCTTCGACTGTCTTCTGCCCGTTTGTACCTTTACCCAGTAGCTTGCATCATCGTCCCAAACCTGAGTGGTCAGTTTGGCCCCTTCTTTCTGTGACTCGGTGATTGTCCCTTTACATGCTTGTGTTTTTTTCTGATTGTCGTTTCCACCCCCAACAGTTCTTGCAGTCGTCGGATTTGCCGTGATAGTTTTGGTCTTCAGCCTTGAGATCTCTCGTGCTGCACTTTTTCGAGCGGTTTTGGTCAATTAACACCCCAGTTCCCTTCCACCCCCTTTTTCAACTATGTTGAGTTTGTGCTCCCTCGGAAGATTTTTTGTCTTCCCCCGCAGGGGTAGGAGATTGATACCACAGTCCTTATTCTATGCCCTGATTGCCACCCCCTGTAGCCGCGGGATGACTGGTGGGGTTAAAAAACTCGTTCAATTTCTCTTGATGATTCCGGGTTTCCCGGCGTTTCGCCCTTCCCTCCCCTTGACAGGGATGTTTCGCGGCCTTAGAGGGGCTTCCCCCCTCACGGTTCAGGCCGGTCTCCCCCCACAACGAGAGTGGAAACGGGGGTTGCCCCTCCGGCAACCCTATTGAGGGACGTGTCATTCCCAGTTTCTCCCCTAAGGGGGGTCTTCCCCCCACCAATGGCTTGACGAGTTTCGAGTGCCTTTTTTCTGCTTAGTATCAGAAGTCTTCTTTCTTCTTAAAGTCGTTTGAGGTCTTGAGGCTGGCCTTTCCCGCCCCAGGGAAAAGTCCTTTCCCTCCACGGCCTTGCTTCCCCCCACGTGTCACGTGTGTTACCGTTTTTATTTCATACACGTTGTCTTTGACCATTCGCCTCTCCTCTCCCGCTTCAAGCTTTTTCCTTTTTTCGTTTTGAGAGATGGTTTGAGCTTGGATAATGCGAATTTGAATTCTTTTTCGCGTTTCCGGGACTACGGCTTCGGACCTTCTAACCCACATTTTTTTTGGCTCAATATCGACGACAACCAACTGTCGGGGCCCACCGTTTCCTTCTGCGTGCTGGTTTTAGGCCGCGAGGGCTCTTTTAGTTTGCGGGCGTGTAGTTTTTCCCCAGCGCGTTGTTTCCCTCTCTTCAATTTTCTAAGGCAAACCGGGACAGGCGAAACTCCACGTCAAGCAACTTGTGTTTAGGACGAGTGAATGGAGTCTTATTCGTTTTCCGGGCCTTGAAATGAAGGCGCGGAACCTTAACCCTTCCCCCCGCGTGCCCCCGTTTTTTTTTCCCCTCCTTCAACCTCTAAGTAAGGGAACCCCCACAAAAGAAGAGTATCCCTCTGCTTTCAGCACGCCTTTCCACTGTGCTCCCCCTTGTGACCATGTCTTCTGGCTTGTCACTTTTTTTTAGGTTTTTTTGCGTTGGTACGTTTTTTCTTGTTTCTTGGTTGGGGACCCCACCCTGGTTTTGGATTTTCTATTGGGATTCTGTTGCTGATAGTTCTTGCCCCCAAGGCTGTTAGTGTTTGCTGTTTATCGTCTTTTTTCTTGCTCTTTCCCCCCTCTTTTATGCTGAATGACCTGACCCTTTTCTTCTCGACATTCTTTTTATCTTCTCAGGTCGGCAGTTTGCTGTTCCAGTTATGCTGTCTTTGTTTCGAAAGGCTTCCGCAACGTCGAAAGTTGGTTTTTACCTTAGGTTACATTGGTGTCCTTTTCCCCCCGGCTTTAGGTTACCCCTCTTCTGCCCCTTGTTTTGCCAGGCCCTTACAGACGTCCCTGG
>Ga0179593_1344254_pt1 | contig 12704 bp, 11 predicted proteins | sample CZODoug2_1_08_16_FD_185931 | JGI IMG/M metagenome (GOLD analysis project Ga0179593, IMG submission 185931) | Vadose zone soil fungal communities from Angelo Coast Range Reserve, California, USA - CZODoug2_1_08_16fungal (PacBio error correction) | ecosystem: Environmental > Terrestrial > Soil >... | reverse complement strand
CACCAAAAAGTCCGGTCGTTTTTTAAAATCTCACTCGTTTTTGCTCACCTGACGGCTACGTGTCCCCCACCACACCGGAATCCCTCGGACCCGCAACCCTCTTAGGGAAATAACCTATTCCCTTTTGCAATCTCAGGACCGCCTGCACTCCAGTCCTCTTGTACCCACTTTCCCGAGACCCTTCTGTGTTGTTTGCCCCTTCTCATGTACAGGGGTCCTTTTTAATGGTTTTTTTTTTCTTTCTGCCCACGTTTGACGATCACAAAGCGTGGCGGTCGTAACAAAGTTCTCCCCTCTTCCTCCTTGAGTTTTGAATTGCTTGAGTACGTTTGGTCTGTTCTCGTTCTCCAGAACCGTCACGGCCTCGACGTCGGTACGATAGCTTTTTTTTCATGGGGTTTGATCCCTTTTTCTGCTATTTGCGGAGTTTTTTCTCGAAATATTCCAAGCCGCGGCCGAGAGGGTCGCAGACCACGACGACCCCCAGGTCGAAGCCTGAAGCTTTTTGATTCTATCTATGTCTTCCTTGACGGTTCGTTTTAGCCGGGCTCATTCTCTTTTCGCCGATCACGGTGATTTTTTTGAGAAAGTCCGTCCTTTTTAACCGTGCTGCCTTTTTCTCCAGCGTTCTTCGTTTAATCATAGAGCCTCAGTGCTTTTGTTTATTTGCTCGCCCGTCAGATTCCCTCGCGGCCGATCATCCGAGCCATGATCTTAAAGTGATTGAAGGCCTACCGTCCGAGAGTTCCCGGCAGTGTTATATGATGACCCCTTTTTCCCCGGCAAGGGACTTCGTGGTTTCGCCCTCCTTCTTTTAGGTGAAGAATGACCAGACATTCGCAATTCCGTTGGTTCCTGATATCCATCGACGTTTATCTTTTTCCCGGTAGGTTACGCCTCTGCTTTCGAGAGATCATCCAGACGAATCTTGTGGTCTCCCATTATAATTCCACGGAAAATATCTGGCTCACTACCTTTGCTTGTTTCCTTCGTCTTCGGTCGGTTCAGATTTTTTTCGAGTTTCTATTTTTTAGTTTTGACATTACCGCCTGTTCCTTCTCATTACCCCCTGAAGGTTTACGTGTACAGTGCTTACGCCTGAGTTGTCCGCCAGGGTAACCAATGGGTCCGCTATGTGCGAGACGCCTGAATTGTTCACACGATTTTTTTAGTTCCTAGTGAGTTTTAGACTGTTCCCTGAGAGTCGGTCCCCAGCACACCTTTAGTCTTCTGCGGCAATCCTTTTTTTCCCGTGTGTTGGCTCTTCCAGAGAGCAGTAGTTTTTCTTTTTTTTCCAATTGTTTTCTTTGCCGGGAGCACATTTCCTCAGTGTATGCTCCTTCCGCTTCCGTCTGCGGCTTCCGATTGAGACATCCCCTTTGGAAGACAGTTGTTTGGATCCCCCCTTTTTTCGCTCCTTTCTAATTGATGTCTTTCCTCTCTCTCTCTGTTGATTGTACGAGTTATTTTCAGTAGGCGGCGGCTTCACTTTTCTAGAGCTGGCGTTGGCCACGATTTCATTACCTGGAATCTTTTGAGAGAAGCTTTTAGTTTTTTTTCCTTTTTCGATTGTTCGGCGGTTCGCTTCTTTCATTCGCCGATCACTTACGGTAGCTCGTGCCGCGCGCAACGTTGTGCCCGAAAGCGCTGCGGTTTTGCTCATTCTCGATCCAGTCGAAAAAAGGTTCCCCTTTCCGACTCAGCAGATCAGGCGACAGCCGCTCAGCTCGATGGTTGTTCAGGCGGGCAAAGACGTCTCCCTTGAGCCAATTGATTTTTTTCTTATTTCCAATGGAGGAGCTGACTGTAGAGTCACTCTCTCTGATTTGAAGTCCTTTCCCCCAATCCAACCGTCTCCGTCCCTTCGTCTCGGTCCATGGTAAGTCTTAGGGTTTCAGCTAATTGTACTCACCTGCCGAAAGCTTGCAGGTATTCGCCATACTTTGACACTTCTTAGACATCTAGTTCTTCGATTTGAAACAAGTTTTCCTTTAAGTTCTATAACGCGCGGTTCAAAGAGTTCGATGGCTATCTCGAACAACTTCACCGGCCGCGATCAGGAGATTGAATGATCTGCATCCCCTGATAGCGCAGGGCCGACCTCTTTAGAATGATGTCCCCCTTTTATCAATAGGGTTTCCACCTGTTTTTTACCCTATACGCGCGGAATCTACGTGGATAAGCTCCCCCCCCCCCCCTAAGGTTTTTTTTTTTTTTGGGGACGAGCTTTTCGCCGGGTACCCATTTTCCCCTTCCCCCCCCCTTGATCTCACCATCTTCTGGCCTCTTGTGCGCGACGCAGTGTGATCACCTTTCCCACTGCTTCCCCGTTGATTTCTCCCTCAACTCCTAATTTCGTTTTCTTCCGCCCGCGTCGCCTCTGCGATCAAACTGCAAGCTCTAGGAGTTTTCTCTTCCCTCTCTCTTACAAAAAACGCGGGTTGGGTCGTCGTTCGCGCGTAGACTTCTTTTTCCCCCCATTCGGATAATATGCTCGCCCCCCAATGTTGACTTTCTTTTGGAGGTTTTGTTTTAGCCTAAGAACTCTTAGTTGTGACTTCCAGGGCGCGTTGCTTTTTTTTTTTTTTTCCCTTTCCCCTTGACTCCCGACCTCGGGGATCTCCCTTGCCATGACGAAACGTTACTCGGTTCCGTTCACCACGCTTGACGATCCTAAGCCTCGCTTCAAACCCCCTTTGTCTCATTCAATTCCCCAGTCCATGACCCCTCCAACCTTATTTCTTTTAAAGTTCTTTTTGGTCACCGAGTGTGACTGGAAGCCTCACGCCCGATGATTACGGTGTCCCTTCAGTCTTTTGGACCTCCCCCTTCCTTATTTTGCTCCAGATTGCGACGTTGTCTGCTGGCTTGACGCTAGGTGTCCCTGCAAACTCTATTAAGCGTTTTTTTTTTTTGAAGATCCCTCAGGTCCCCCCTTCCACTCTTTTTACCTTCCTCTTTTTTTGTTTTTTCTCTCTCTCTATAGTTGACGCCCCCCCCACCCCAATAGTATTGTACTGCTTACTTTTTTTTTACTCTTCATCATCGTATGAGGTTCGAATTCCCCCTGCCTAGAGACCACTGGTCCCCCCCCCCCTCCCCCCTTCACCGAAACACCTCTTACGGCCCACCACCTGACAACCACCAATAATTTGCGTTCCATACGGCCGCATAAACGTCCGCTCCCCCCTCCCCCTAAACTACAGAAGACCTTTTTTTGAGTGGTGGATTTTTTTTCATGTTTTAGGGTTCGTTCCCGTTTTTCCTTTTTGCCAGTTATCCCCTCATACAAAGCGTTAGTTCCGTGCCCGAGTTTACTTGTGGCCCTTGTTTTTTGATACGTGTTTTTGAGTGAATCCTACCCTCTATGGCGACCCTTTTCCTTTTTCTTTCACGAGGAAGCGCTCAGTGGCGCTTTGCCTCCTAACTCTTGGTCTTTAGTCACCCACTCACCCCCCCCCACCCCCCCCCCACCCACCCCCACCTTCTTTGACTCTTTTCCCGAAGACTAACGCCGACTCAGAATGCTCAGTTCCCCTTTTTTTTGTCGCCCTCTGTCCCCCGAGGTCCTGCCGTCTCTTTTCTGCTCGTGATCTTTTTTTAGGGCGTTTCTTTTCTTTTTATAGCTTTGGCCGGTCGGTCGTGAGTGCTGAATTACTCTTTTCACCCTTGCACATTTCCTGTGGTGATCCACGCTTCCTCCCCGGCATCATCTCCCCAGACTCGGTTCCTCGATTTTCATTCTACGCTGAGATTGCAAGGAGGACCCAGAATTGAACCTTATATCCGAGGTACTCCCTCCCCCCTTCTCTTTTCCTTACTTCTCACTTACATATCTTCGAGGTGAAGGATTCGGCTTCGTCCCGATCCCCTTACCCCCTAGCCACGGCACCTGGTTAGCACCTTCCCTTCTAGGCTGCCGTGACTGATCCTTTCCCTGAAACCCCCTTTTCCCTTCTCGCGCCATTTTCTTTTTTTTCAATAGCCATTCCTCACGGTTTTCGTGGTGCCCCCGTGGGTAGATATACAGTTGACCGACTCTTGGCGAAGTCTCCTTTTCTCTGACTTTCATGGCTTTATCCCAAGCGTCCCCTTTTCCTTGCGTATCCTCAGACCCTGAAGCGCCATGATTCCCCCTATGGCGGACATGATCCTTTTCCCTCGCCCATGAGAATAAAGCACTCTTCTTCCTCTCCTGTTCTCCAGAATTGACCCTTTTTTCTGCTTCCCAGAGGTCCCCCCCATCGACCGAGCTTTTTCGTTGGTTTCCATAGTTCCTATGTGCGTTCACACGAGGTTCCTGGAGCTTATGGCCGTGTATTGTCAGTCCTCATTTTTTCTTTGTGAATATTTTCTCCTGGACCCCTTCGCCTACTAGGTTTTCGTGTCTACCGCTTTTTACTTCCCTGTGTGCTTTTTCTCTTTTTTAGTCTAGATAGAGCACCCGCCGAGCCCTATTTTTCTTTTTCCCCACGGGGCACTAGCTTCTCCGATTCCTCCCCGACTCCCCCCCTTCATTTGTCCCTTTTCTTACTCTTTCCAGATAAAGCTTCTTTGCTCCGCTTCTTTCCCCTCCTCCTTCCCGTAATGCCCTTTTTTGAGCAAGCCAGTTTGTGAATTTTCTGCTCCTTCTCCCGCATCTCTCTCTTTTCTCCCCTTTCCACCCGACTTTTTTTTTTTTTTTCTCTCGAACCATAAAAGTAGGCCTCTTGCTCTCTTCCCACCTTCCTCCTTTTGCTTTCCCCCGATTCTTTTTTCCTCCTGCTTTCCCGCTCTGCTCCCTGCCGCTCCGCCCTGGATGGTTCGCCTCGCGGCAACTTCCATAAATGCTTTTCTTTTTGGACCCCAGTCCCATCTCCCCCCCTTCGTCTTTTCAAGTTTTACCGGATTGCCGTTGTTATAATTCCCTCTTCCTACCCCCTTACGCGTCCAACCTCCGCTCGCAACGAAGAAAGGCTCTTTTTTTCCTACCCTGGCCCCCAGAGCCAGTTTTTTACACCCCTCGTCCCTTCCCATGGCTTCAACTTATTGTGAAACACTTCCTGGCTTCGCCCTTCTTCTTCTCGCCACCTTCCCTTGACTTTCCCGTCTTCGATCAAACTTTTCCCCTCAACTTTTCCTCTTCCCCCCGATCGCACATGACTCTCCTCCCCATTCCTTTCCGTTTCTTTCTTCGGTGACACTTTGAGTTTTATGCCTAACGATTTTTTCCTCTGCCACTCGCTGCATGACTATTTGTCACGGTTCTTTTTTCCTCTTCCCCCGCTTCCCCCCCCTTTCCTCCCTCCCCTTTGCCACACTAAGTTCTGAGATTGGAGTATTTCCTCCCTATCCCTCGCGCGAGTTTTTTCCCCTAGCCATTCCTCCCCCCTCCCTCTCCCTTCCCGCATGGGCTCCCCCCCCTGAAGATTCGCCGACCCTGTTCTTCCGTTTTTTTTTCCTCCTCCCTTGTTCTCTTCCTCTCTCTCTGAGATTCCAATCTCCGTTAATTTCCCATCAGGGACTTTTCTCGTTGGGGCCTCCCTGCTTTGCTCCTTCTGGCCCCGTAAATCAACCCTCCCCGGTCGCAAAGAACTTGCATTTTTTTTTTCCTTTTTGATCCTTTCCCTTTGCCGTGTTCCCCCCTTTTATCCGTTCTCACGTCCTCCCCCCGTGCCCCCAAACGCTTTTTGGTCCCTCATCTGTTCCCTTTGCCCCACTTCCCTTAAATACCTCTCCATTCTTTCCTCTGCTTCCTTTTTCTTTTCCCGCTGACAAATTAACTTCTTTCCTGTAGAGCACTTTTCTCTCTTTTCGGCTGTCCCCTTCTTCCTGAACCGATTGCAAGCCTCTAAGCACTTCCGAAACTTGCGCTGATCCCCCTCTGCTTTCATCGGACTCCCGCTCCTAGTCTCGAAGGCCTTTTTTCCCCTTTTCCGTCTCCGTGCTTATGTTGATTCTACACATTCCCCTCTTTCTTCCCAGCCATTCCCCCTCCCGCCCAATCAACTTTTTCTCCAAGCTTTTCAGATCACCCTTGACCCACTTGCTGTCTAAAACTTGTAATACTGCCCCCCCCTTCCCCCCCTCTACCCTTTCTCCCAATCCCAAACCACAAGATGTCTTTCCTTTTCTGTTTTCTGGCTGTTTCCCACGAGAGGTTCCTTTGCCCTTCCTTGTAAGGTCCTGTCCTTTCAGCCTTAATATGTGTGTTCTTCTCTTTTTGGCCCCTTCCCGTGCTTTCCTTTCCGAGCCTTTCTGTTTGGGCAGCCTATTTTTTTCCCTTTCCTCCCCACTCTTTGAATTCCCCTGTGCCTTGCTTTCCTCCTCTGAACCTGCTTGCTTCCTCCTTCTTCTCTTCCCCCCCCTTGTTTTTTTTGAGATCGGCGTTGCCCCCCCTGCTTTTTCTTTCCCTCTTCTTTCGTCCTCCTTTTTTTTCCCATAGCCATTCGATTTTTTTATTTCCTGACGGTACTCCCTCCTACAGTACCCCCCCCCCTTTCCCCTCCTTCCCCTAACCTTTCATGGCAAACACTCCTTACCATCACTTGCAGCCCTCCTCTTCCCCCCCCGACCCTCCCAGTCCCCCCCCCTCGCCCTCAATTTACCTCCTCCCTTTTGTGTGAGTATCTCTTCCTTTTTCCCCCCTTTTTTTCCTGTCCCGTGTTTGATACGTTGCCCCTTGGTCACAAGTGATCGATAACACCAGAGTTTTTCTCTCCTAGATCCGATTTTTTATTTTAGGTATTTTTGATCCTCCTCTTCTTTTCGTCCTTATCCCCTCCCCGTAGACTGGACTCCCCCTTAGATTTTTCTTTTTTTTGCTCTGAGTCGGTCTCCGGTACGGATAAGCCTGTTCTGTGTTTTTAAGCATCCTGTCCCGTTCTTTGCCTTCCGGAAAATATTAGTTTGCGAGATTGAGGCCTCCTCTTCTTTCAGCCTACGTCCCCCCCCCCTCTCCTTTTTTAATGCGTACTTGAGAATCTTCTCTTCCTTCTTTTTTTCTCCTTCTTACTTTCCCCTCTTCTTCCCCCCTAGCGTTTCGTCAAGTCGGTGAAGAATGTTTCTTTTTTTCGTAACTTTTTTCCCCACGCTCAATGGCCTTCTTTTCTTCCTTTTAGGAGATGAACGTCCTCAGTTTTTCCTGTGATGGCTCTCTATTTTCATTTTCCTTTCTCATCTTGAACTCTTTCCTCTCATAAACGGCCCGGGAACGTATTATCCACTTCTTGTCAGAATTTCCTTCCCTTGCAATTCCAGGTTTCCCAGTTATAACCCCCTTCTTTCCTCTCCCTCTCCCCCTTCACCTCCCTTTCGAGACCTCGGTCCCCAAAATGCGCTGCTCGGGTCCCTAATTCAGATAATTTGACCTTTTGCTAGCTAGGGATAGTTTTTAATCTCTTCTCCGTCTGTTTTCCCCTCCCCTCTTCTTCAGATCTTTTTAAAGTTGAAGTCGTCCTTTTAGTGGGCCAGAACTACACGGTATTTTCCTTTCTCCTTCCCTCGCCCTTTGTTCCTTTGCCGTCTGCACGGACTGCCGGCACCACAGACCTTGGCCCTCTCTTCGGCCCTTTTTTCTTCTTCCCCCCCTCCCTCCGCCATCTCAGCTGAGAGCTTATACGTTCAAAGTCTCCTCCTCGTTTTCTTTTCCATTCTTTAAACTTCACTGGTGAAGACCTACATTTGATCTCTCCCGTTCCCCCCTCCGTTGTCCTTCTCTTTTTTTCTTTTTTTCAAGAATGAGCTTTAGAAGTCGGCTTTCGTGCGCCTGATGCTTCCCTCTCTTTTTTTTGCCGTCCGGGGTTTGGCTTTTTTTTTCGAGATGAGAATTTTCCCTCCCTCTATTTTGTCACCCCCTTTCCTATGTCGAATGGCCCCGAACTTCCTTCCTGATTTTGCTTTCCTCTTCTGACCGCTGGGCGGCTCTTCTCTTACACTACTCTCTTCCCGGTAATGACCATTTTTTTGAGCAAGAATTCTGGCCCTTGTGCTTTTTCCTCTCTGCCTTTTTCTTTTCTTCTCTTTCCTCCCCTCCTTGTTGTCTCTCTGCGCCCCTCAACCAGTTCATCGGGCTTCCCCCAACACTTCTTTTGTCTCCCCCCCCGCTTTTTCATTTCATGGAGATTGGAGTGTCTCTCTGAGCAATGACGCAGCGGGGGAGTTTTTTTCCCCGTCCCTCTTATTTACGGCTTTTCTTCCCCCAGCCCCCCCCCCCCCCACCCCCCCCTGACGAGACCCCCTTTTTCGTCGCCGCATTCGCGCGTGATTTCGATCTCTCCTAAAAGAGTCCCCAGCTGCCCAGGCTTCCCCCTTTTCCTCTCTGAGTGACACGACTAAGCGTGCCTCTTTTCTCCCTGGCGTGCCACCGCGCAGTCTTCGGCCCCCCTGTTGAGACAAGAGTGCCACCTTCTTGACCACTTTCTTTTTTTCTCCCTTCTTCCCTTTTTCCGAGACCACCCTCCCCTCAGATGGATTTTGATCCCCTTTTTCGAACACGTCCCTTGTCTAAATTTCCGCCTCCTGCAGATAGGAAACCTGTTAAGTTCTTGGGTTTTCGGCGGGACTTACGGCCCTTCCCTTTCCCCCTTGCCCCCTTCTTCTCTTTTTCCCTTCCTCTTTTCGTACTGAACCCGGGTAGCGTAGTCTCTTAACTATCGTGGCCTGTATATCTGTCCCTTAGCGGAACCGTTTCATCCGCGGGGCGTTCCCCTCTGTTCTTCTCTTGCCCCCCTATCTCGTAAAAAACCCTCTTCCTGCGAGCGGTTTTCAGACATATCGCATCGCTCGGCCGCAGTCCTCACCCGAAGCGGTCCTTTGAACTTTTTTAGAGGTTAAGTTGTTGAATTAGCCGTGGGTTACCCCATCCCTCTTCTTCCTATTACTTTATTTCAATCTCCGGGTAGTTACCCCTGCCTCTGGGGATGAGCGGTTGCGCTTGGCATCGGCGCCGTGCAATCAATCAACAGGCGCTGCACCTCACTTTTTGCTCTCTTTTTTCTTGTGTCTCCCTACGCCGGGGGATCCCCGCACCGCCGTGTCCCAGCGGACTTTCTCCCCGCCAATGAGGAAACGAAGCAACCTATGGACTGATCTCCCCTTTCCCCCTCCGCTCCCTTCTCGCATACTTTATTCTCCTCTCTGAAAACAGTAAGTATGCTTTTTTTCGGCTTGGTAGCTTCTTGGACAACATCGCCGACCCTCTTTTGCATTCTTTTCTTCTCCCCCGTGCGCTGCAAACAAGCCCAGTCTTCGGCGACCGCTTCTGTGCGCGCAAGCTAGTCCTTGCGTCGACTCATTTTCCCTTCCGTCCCTCCTTCGCTCTCAGCCCGCCGCACGAACCTTTCCTCGGCGTGGAACACCTCTTTTCCGATCTGTGCCCAGACGTTCAAAGGGAAGACCCGAACTGTCCCTCCTCCTCCATCGAGCATTTCTGTCAAGTTTGGCTGCGTCACGAAGGGGACTTTTTTTTTTAAGTCGAAGGACGAAGCCGTCCTATGTGTCTTTTTGTTTCACCTTTCTTTAGGCTGGTTTGTTGCTGGCTGGAACTCAGGTGAAGCAACTAGAGGCTATTTTCATCCTCATCAGCGGACTAGACAAGATTCCTTCCCGCCTCTTCTCCTCTTTTCTTCTTGGAGAGAGACTTTAGGCGGACTCCCCCCTTTTTCTCCTTCACTTGATTAGCAGCCTACTTATTTCTGAGGCTCCCTTTTTTTTTTTGTTTTTTTTTTTGTTGTTGTTGTTCCTTCCCAGCCCATCCTACAACACGTTTTGGACCCCCCCTCCCTCCTCCCGTAAGCATCGAACACCCCCACATCAAGGCGGCCCTGACCCTTGAATTCAGTGTTCCACATTTCTTTTCCCTCCCCCCCTCCCCCTTTTTTTCCCCGCCTTCCCTTTTTTTTGGGTGTCGCTTTTACTTGATCCCAGGGTTCCCCATTTGATATCCGGCCAGTGATCTTTTGATCCCAAGCTTGTTGGGCGCACGCGTACGTAACCCCGAGTGAGACGGCGGTCCCCTTTTTTTCTCCGCTTTGGAATTCTCCCTCCCCTGCCCGGATCCCCTTACGAAGTTTCCGCACAGGCAGAGCGGCATCAGGCTATGTTCGAAGCCTCGAAGTTTTCCCTTCTCCCCCTCTTCCACTTTTTTGATGGGAGTCTACCCCGCGCCGCCCCCAGCGCTACGTCTTTGTCCCCCGCGACATTATAAGAAATTTCTCGGTTAGTCTTCGTTCTTGCCCTTGAATTGAAGCTTTTGCCGTCCCTCTGACGGATGTTTCGGGGAGAAAGTCCCGCTGCCTACCTGGTGATAAATGCGCTCCCGGTTTTCTAAGGCGCCAGAAGGTGCTTGTCGTCTCGATGTTCATGATTTCCGGCGCAGTGAACTTTAGTTTCCCCGCTCATCAACTTTTTATGACGGGACTTACAACACAGGAGCCCTTCTCCGCAACTCGGTTGCCAGACAACCCGCTTGTCCAGAGACCGGATAGTGAAGGGCGGCCTCTTTTTTCCCTGAGGTCTTTGTTCGATTTTTTTCCAAAACCACTCCTGATCGCGCGGGTATCTTTTTTTCGCATAGCCATCGACGAACGGAGTGTGCAAGAGGAGAATCGTTGCTAATCCTAAGATAATCCTTTTCCCCCATTTTTCCCTAGTTATGGCTTACTACTTTAATTGGTAATTTTTGTGCAGAAGCGGTCCGTAAGCAGCAGACCTTTGGCCGATGGAGGCTAAGGATCAGTCACCTCCTACCTGACTGGCTCTCTGAGAGCCTTTTTCTCTCTTTACTTTTCTTCCCTGGTTCAAAGACGTTCAAAATATTGTTTGTTTCTTCTCTTGTGCGAGACGCCTGATCCAAGAATGTGCAGGCGTTGCGCGCCCCTAGTCAGACTGCTCTGGTGCTTTTTCTTTTTTTTGAACCCCATCGCAGTTCTCTGTTCAGATGGGATCTATCGTTTTCTGCTTTTGGCTTTCGTTACGCGAAATTCGCTGGCAGCGACTTCCAACCCCTTTTCTCGATGGCGCTTTTCTTTCCCTCCAGCGGCCTTTTCGGCGCCTTATAGGACTGGTGATTTGGGCTCCGAGTTTCATCCGCTTCCATTTGAATGAAAATCGTCGCGCCAGCAGCCCGGCCTTGGTGGGCTCGCGTGGCTCCTTACTTCTATTTCTCTTTTCCACTCCGGTTTGTGGTGTGATCTGATTTTAGGTTAAGTTTGATTTATCAACCACCTTTTTCTTCTCTTTTTTCCAACTTCATTCCATGGATTAGTCTTGTCGCTCTGCGCGCCTCGAAGCGGGATGCGGTTCGATGCAAATTACGCATTCACTGGCTCTTTTCCGATCGCCATCGCGTCCCACGTTTTTTATAAGGCGAGGACTTGGCTATGATCTGTTTTTTTCACATCCGGCCAACACCGTTTAGACCGGTATTGCCGCATCGGGGCGACCCCCGTATTTACGCGTGCATTATCCCAAGCTCAAGCAGTCTTCTTTGGTTCCAAGAGAGCTTTCTGTTAACAATGCCTTTTTTTCTTCGTCACATAGGAATTTGGCGACCACCAGCGGCATTTCGTCTTTTCCTTCTCAAAGGCTCTCTTTCCGTCTCGATGGCAACATGAATTTAGTTAGGGATTAGGCACATGGCATCGCTTCCACTGCTGCGCTTGGCTCCGCTTCTCGTACTCCATGACCCCAGGTTCGTTCTCGCCCTCTATTCCTGTGGCCACGGCTCTTTTTTCTTTTATGACAGATTCTCTGATGTTACCATCGCTCGTCCTTTCTTTCGATGGTTTCTCTGCTGAAAACCCCTTATCCCCCGGGCGCGATTTTTTATTTCGAAATTATTATCGTCCGCCTCTCTCGTGGGCGACAGATTAGTTGATGGCTCTCCTTGGCCGTAATCGGGTTATCCCTTTTTTCCCGTATCCGATTGACGGTCTAGTCCCAAATCAGTGTTATCCTCCTTGAGATCAGGCAGATGAGCGCCCCGCTCTGCCGGCGTACCCCAGAACATCGATTCCCCGCACGGTTTTCCATTTTTTTTCGCTACGCGTGGATCAAGGCCATTGTTCCAGCGAGGACCTTTCCCACATCTTCACACTTTACCCCTTGTGGTTTGGGGCCCACTTTGTAATTTTTCAGTTTTCAATCCTATCCCATCCGATACCGCTTGCTTCTCCTCATTAGTGTAAAAAGGAACGTCTCGTGTCGTCGTTAGCAGTCTTCGCCCCCCCCCCTCAGCTTCATATCCCCGGCCCTTTTTTTTCCCGAAACGTCTCCTGCATAGCAGTCCCTTGCTTCCGGTGTCGGAGGCGGTCCCCTCCCCTTCTCACGGGCCGAAAGGCCCATCTCCTTCTGTTGCTACGTTCGGATCCCCCACTGAGACATCCTCTGTATTCCCACAGCCCCCCTCCAGCCTCCTTAGACCTCGTTACTCCTTCCCCGCACCGCTTTGTGCCACCGTGCTCCAACCGTTGAATACTTGCCCCATGTTGCCACGTATTGAGAAAACAGCACAAACCAGATTTTTCTGTCATTTGTTCTTTTTTCACCGAATACTTACCATCGCCTTCGTAGTTTTTTTTCCGATTTGGTTTTCGATGCTTTTTCTGAACGCTTGATGTTCGGTCCTGCCCGGTTTTTCTGTTAGAACACGTCGGTGCCAATCACGAGGCATATTTTGCAAGGATTCTCATTCTTGACCGAGACAATTTTTGGCTCCGCCGCTC
>Ga0179593_1596659_pt1 | contig 12705 bp, 12 predicted proteins | sample CZODoug2_1_08_16_FD_185931 | JGI IMG/M metagenome (GOLD analysis project Ga0179593, IMG submission 185931) | Vadose zone soil fungal communities from Angelo Coast Range Reserve, California, USA - CZODoug2_1_08_16fungal (PacBio error correction) | ecosystem: Environmental > Terrestrial > Soil >... | reverse complement strand
CGCGAGCTCCGGATCGTGCAAGGCGCCTTTCTTTTCGTGCGCATCTCCACGCAGCGAGGAAATCACAGAATAGAGCTTTTTCTTGAGAAGCTTTGGCACCCTCCGTGGCAGAAGGCAGTGAAGAAAGGCCCTGGTGGCTAAGCCGGCTCTTCCCTCAAAGGCAAATTCCCCTTTTGCGCTCGCCGTTTCCGCGTTTTTGTAGGGTTTTTGTGTTTATGGCGTCATAGGGATTACCCTCCGGTTGTGCGCTCCTAGCCCCTAGGTGGCCTTCCCCCTTTGCCTTTTCTTTTTTGAGCATCCAAGCTAGCTACGCAGTGTCGCGCCTCGATCGTCTTTTTCGGAGAGGTGGGTCCTTTTTGCGGAATTTTGAGAGCACGATTGGCATCCCCCTCGTGCGTTACGGCGCCGGTTTTCTGAAGTGGCTCCTAGCCCCGCAAAATGAGAGCTTTTTCCCCCGCCAGATGAGCCCCTCCTAAGACGAGGTTGCTTTCCCGGTGCCCTCCAGCAACCTGATTTTTTTGGTGGGTCATTACCCTCCCCTCCAACAACGAGAAGTGTATGTCTTACTCCGACGCTTTCTTTTTTCAAGACCTGTGAGTTCCTGGGTGTGATTCTCTAGTTGACTTTTGCTGTTTTTCCAGATAGATGGGCGGGTTTTTTCCTCCCCTGCTCGGGATACTCTGTTGTGAATCACTCGATCCCTTTTTTTTTCTCCCTGGAAGCGATCCGCCCCTCCTCGCCAGCACCTTTGCTAGACTTCGGGATTGCGCCCCCCTGGTGGAACGAGCGTCCCTCCCTGCATTCCGCAGCATTACGGATCCCCCTCCCCGTCCCTTCAGACCAAAGTTGTTCGGAGGGACTTATCGGGTGTGGGGTTTTCTCCCTGAAACCACGTTAACCCTACTCGTTTTTCTACCGCGCTTCCAGGCTGGCTGCTCCTGACCCCCCACGGATTTTTCCCCCCAGTAGAGCATCAGCTCCGTGGTTTCCTACGGCGGACGAGTCGTCCTCGAAGAAAAGAGGATCTTCGTCGCAGTCAGTAGTCGCACCTTCCCCCGCCTTCCCGCATCGGCGACCGTTTCTCTAGCAGTAGATCCCTACTCCAGTTTTTCTTCGAGCTTTTTTTCTCCGAGATCGCCCACCCCCCTCCGTCGCAGTTTGAACCGAGCCTCGGACTTTCTTTCTCTCCCCCACCGTGCTTCCCATTCAGGTTCGGATTCCGATCCATAGAGTTCACCTTTGCGGCTCCCCCTTCGAGTATCCAGCCGGGCAACTTCCTCCTCCCGTCTTTTGGGGCGACGCTCCCTTACGGCGCCTGGCGAGGCTCCTCGCACTATAGGCGTTCCCTCCTCTGCTCTCGAAGCTGATGAAAGACCGTCTCGGCGTCGGCTGGGCTTTTCCGCGCGGCTGGGACTTCTCCCCCGAGACTTTTTCGATAACTCCCCTCCCGCGGTTTACGTCGAATCCTTTTAGGCCGGTCTCCTCCTTTACCACTCAGACCAGAAAGACGCAGATGCCACTCCCCCGCGCGTTCCAAACTCCACGTTCTGGTCCCTCTCCCTTTCAGAGTGTTATACACGTCCTTCCCTTCTATCGGCCAAAGACTTTCACATCTCCCCGCCTAGGCTTGAGCGAGCCTTTTCTTTTCGCGCTTCCGTCGTGACCGTTCCCCTCGCGAGTCGTCAGCGGACATTCCCCCCTTCGCGATCGGTCGAGTGTTCGAGCCTTTTTGGAACAATCGTGCGCTGATCACGATTCAATACACAAAAAATTGATCCGCTAGCGATGCTTTTCCAATCGCGTTTCCTCTCTTCCCCAACACCTTAGCTGCGCTGCAGGAGTTCCGGCCCTAGTCGGTTTGGAAGAGAGAAACAGCGCCTTTTTCCCGCGTCGAAGCCTTTGGTAGCACGCAACATTTCCCTCCGCACCCGCGGCCCACTCTTCCGTTCTTATCGGAATCCCCCTCTCTTTCGCCCCTCCAGGTCGCCACGTTGATCAGCTAGACGACCCTCCAAGCTCGGACCGCCCTTCCCCCCTCGGTTTTTAGCAGGATCAGATTTCATATGCGTAGTGCGCGCCACTAAGCGGAATTAGCTGACTTCTTTCTCTGCCGAGGTCCCTCTCCCAGGAGGATGATCTTTGACAGACCAATGCTTATTCCCGTCTTAGGGAGACCCTTTTTCCGGAGATTTTGTTCCTGGGCCTGACTATGCTTCTCCCGCGCGGAGGGTTTTTGAGGTCCGGGTTGGTCTTCCACCGGTTTCGATGCCTGAGCGGACGCTCTGCCGACTTCTTCCGCCCTTTGGAAGCCACCCGTTAGGGCTATCTAGAACTAGCACGTCGTTTTTTTCTCTCCCTGGATGGACCTGCGGCGCGTGGAAGCTCGACGGATTAAAGATATAGATCACCCGGGACCCACTGCGCTCTATACTTACCCCGCCCCCCTGTCACACGACGTGGACTGCTTTGCCCCTCCCTCTGACGGGAGTTTTTCTTTTGAGGAGTCCTCCGACTTTTCTCCTTGCTCTATTTGCTTTCATTCGCAGTTACTGTGCGACGAGGGGATGGCTGGCCTAGAGGAAAATGTCTTCCGGCACAGGTAGTGTTAGGGATCGGTCCATTTCTATCTCTTACCTTGGCCGCTGCCCGGCTGCTACGCGCTGCACGCTTTTCCCCTCTTCATCCCTTCCCTCATCAGTTTTGTTGTTCGTCTGAGTCTTGATTTCCCTCTCTTCTCGGCGTCGCTTCCTTCTGAGGGAAGATCACGATACTTCCTTCGTGAAGCGACGTCCCGCGAGGCCATCCTTTTTTTTCCCGTCCCTCCATTAACAGCGATAGCGTGGGATGAAGTCCGAAGCCCACAGCAGCGTCGCACCCTCTTGTGTACGAGATTCCCCCTCCAGTTAGCGGTCTTCGCTCCACGTAGTGAACGTGGTTCCTGACTTTAGAGTGAGTTTCGGGCCATCAGAGTACTGTTCCCTAGGATTAGGGAAGCCTCGAGCCACGCATTCTATCGTCCTTCGAGACCCGTGATGCACGGTGTCCTATATCCCCCTTCTCCCCGGAGGAAGTTGTGCATTACCCATTTATAAATCGAGCTTTCCGCCGAGCGGCTCTTCGAAGCAACAACCTCCCATTTTTTCTTCTTCACCCCTTTTTTTCAGGGGAGTCCCCCCCTCCCTTAGAACATTTATCCGTAGACCTTTGTTTCCTCTCGCAGGGCGTTTTTTTGCAGGGTACGATTCGGCACTGCAGCCTCTTTTCTCCGCGAGATATGACAAGCTTTTTCCTTCTTCCGCTGAAGATGCTAGGGGGTCCTTCCTTTCATATCGCTTTTTTTAAAAAGAGGTCAAGGGACTTCCCTCTCTTTTTATTCTCGAGTTTCCTTCTGGAGAGATATATCCTCTCCCCCCTCTGCGACCCCCCCCCACCCGTTGTTGGTTTTTTTTTTTTTATATTTTTTTTTTTCGTTTTTTTTTTTTTTTTTTTCTTTGGGGGTCGGCTTCTGCACTGTCTACCCGAAAGCAAGCTACGTTTCGACTCTTTCGAGGCCGAGGTTCATGAAGGGACGGCGGCTCGCTAGGCCTTTTTTTGAGAGAAGCGCCATTTTATGTCCGCGCTGACACCTCAGTGTGCGTGTCGCAGATCGTTTTTTATAAGAGATTCCCTTCCGACGCGCTCCAGCACGTGGACGTCTCCCTTCGCTCGAGGACACATGTTCTGTGTGTTTTCTCGCCAGCTTCTCTTTTTCTTACTCCGAGCGCACCCCTTCCTCTCGAGTCACGCGCGTCCCTCCTGATCCTCTCGCGATCTTGCTTTTTTTCCTCTGGTTCCGACAGGCGACCCGTTTTTGGCTCGCGTTTTTTTCTCGATTTTTTCACCCCCAGACGACGCGTCCCGGTCGACGACGATCTTTCGCAGTTCTGGGAGCTTGGGTCACGCGTTTCTAGCGGCGATGAAGTTCCCTTCTTCTCCCCCTCCCCGGTCAGGTCTTACCCCCTCGGCGCTACCGTTCAAGAGTTCCGCCCGACCTGACGATTTATTGGTGTTTCGCGTTCTCTTCTCGTACGCTCTGAGCAGCGATCCTCTCCGGGCCTTCCCCATTCTCGGTTTTTTGAGCAGAGAGCGTCGCTGCTTTTCCCGGCTGGTGCCGGAACTCTCTCAGCCGGTGAACGGCTATTGATCTCCCCTGTACGACCTACTTTGGTTGACCTCCGGTGGGCTCTTTTTCCCTCTCGCTGCTCTTCATTGGATTTCAGATCTCGCGGGTTTTCAATTTTGTTTTTCCCTTTGAGTGGCTGGTTTCCCCGATAATTACCTCTCCTCTCATTCGTTACGCCTTTTTCGGACTACCCTGCGACGTCGACTCGCTTTTGGCGCTTCTCGCGGTTCTCTCCGAGGCAAGCGCTGAGTCCGGCGTCTCCTCCCAAATCAACCTCCCTCCTCCCTTTTTCTCTATCCCCGTCCCGGCAGCGCGAGACGAAATTTACTGGTTTTCGCGACCCAACCCCCTTCCCCCTTCTTCTCCTGGGCGGAGAGTTTCGTCCTCCTCTTTGTGAGCTCGAAGTTCTCGCTCGTTCCTGCCAGGACTCCCCTCCTGTCTGCCTCCCCGAAGTCGAGCGCCCTTGCACCTTCGTGCTGTTTTTTTTGGCCGTCGACGGCTTCCGATCTTGCTTCATCCCCCCCATCGCAAATTCCAACCCTCCAGCTAGGTTGGGCCGGATGGGTACCACGCGCCCCCCCGTCAACGACTCCCAGCCACGGGTTATTTGCCTCTCCCTTTGCGTATCATCCGCCTTTGGTGGGTGATTTTTTTTCCTCTTCCCATGTGCGAATTAATACTTTTTCGGAGTAAGAGCCCCTGCGTTCAAATTTTTTTGGAACCGGCGTGTTAGGGCGCTCCCCTCCCTGCCAATTCGACCTGTTTTCTGCAAACGATCATAGTTTCTCATCACTACACCTCGCCCCAATGCCCCAGACGCTGCCAGATATCCCTTCGGCGAGGCTTTTTCGATAGCGTTTTTTTTTTTTCTTCTCCACTCGCGCGGCCTTTTTTTCGAGGAGATGGGACTTCCCCCTTCTGGATAAGAAGAGCAGCCGCAGGACTTTGGGAACAATAAACATTCCACTCCCGTCGCGCTACCCTGGTTGAATTCTTTCCTTTTGCTCCAGGATCAGCGAAAAGGCTCCCGAGGGATGTCGCTAAATTAAACTTGTCGATTCTTTCTGCAGACTCAGACTTGATTTTTCCCGAGGAGAAACGACCTCTCCTCTTCGCTGGCACTCTTTTGAGGATGTGTTTCTCTTCTTCTCTTTTCCTCCATTCAGTTGTTTGGTTGTCCAACCCCCCCCACACGTTTATTTTCTTTGTGGTTTTTCTTCTTTTTCTTTTTTTCTCCTTTTTTCTTTCTTTTTCTTTCTTTTCTTTTTTTTCTTTTTTTTTTTTTTTTTTTTTTTTTCTTTTTTTTATTTTTCTTCTTCTCTTTCTTTTTTTTTTTTTTTTTTTACTTTTTTTTTTTTTTTCTTTCTTTTTTTTGTTGGTTTTTTTTTTTTTTTTTTTTTTTTTTTCTCTTTTTTGAGAATCCTCTCTATCCCTATCCTTCAGTGACATGCTTCCTTCTTCGGGTCGTGAGACCGCCCGTCTTATCAATTTTCTACAAGGAAAGAGACTCCCTCCCCCCTTTTTCCGTCTAGGTTCGCAGTTGACCCTCCTCTAGCAGGTCCAGGGTTTTTTCTCTTTATGACCTGCAGACTCTCCCTGCCCCCGTGCTCCTCGACATTTTTTCTACCGCTTTTTTCGAGAGGGTAATGGTCTTCCGTTCCCCCGTTGCGAACATCTCCCTCGCACAGTAGAGGACTTGTGCGGCTCGCTGGTTTATGAAGCATCTTTCGCTGCGGGCTTCTCGCCGAGCCGTCGGAATAGTGTCCGTAGCGCGTTCTCGTGAATGAGTTTGATTCTACTCCCCGAGATCGGGCCATCCCCCCGACTCCTCTTCTGAAGTGGGAGAAGCCTCGCTCCCCAGCCTTGCGTCTCCTATGAGACAGCATTTTCCTTTTGAACTCTAGGTGCAGTTCTCTCCGTGTGCCCCACCAGAGTCCTTAACCCTCAAAAACCTGAGAGGGCCCTCCTGCACTTCCCTCGCGATGTTCGTTTTTAGCCGCGTGATGTTTCTTACCAATACCCGTTATGTACCTTTGTGATTATATTAGTTGATTTCCGCGTCCGCCTTTTGCTAGCTGGTTCTTTTTTTTCTCGAGTCGTGGATCCTTGGTTCTGCCCCCCAGTTTTATCCCCGTCGACTTCTCCTGACGAGATAGAGCCCTTTCACACCGCCTTTCTTCGACTTCGGGATTTCCGTTTTGCTCCTGAAGGACCCTATCTCCTACTCTTTAACGATTTTTTTTAGTAGAGTGCCCCTTCTTTTCCCTAACATCTCGTTTCAGCAGTAGGTGGGGGTCCCAACGTCCCCCCCCTTCTTCGTTTCGCTCCCTCTCCCTTTTTGTGAAGAACGCTTCCCACCTTTTGACTTTGTGATTGGGCTCTTTCCCCCTTTCTGACCTTTTCTGTGCGTTTTTGAGCGCGTCGCTGCCCCTCCCTCCTTTTCGAAAAGCGGATTTCTCCCGTCGCATTTCGACACTTCGTCCTTCCGCATCTCCTCCCAAGATAGGTTTATCCCTATCGTTCTCTCCACTCCAGGAGTTTCTCCTCCTCGCCTCCGCATTACTTTCTACCCCACGCAGTCGCCAGTTCTCTTCAACTTGCCCCGATCTGATAGACGAGCCCTTTTTTCCCCCAAACTTCTTTTCCCGTCTTTTTTTTCAACGGATGTTCCCTTCGCCCTCGTTCTTTCAAATAGCCTTTCCCCTCTTTTCTCGTGCGCGAGAAGATCTTGTTTGGAGATCCTCCTGCCTGCGTTCGGAGCGCGATCTCGGTTTTCCTCTTCTCTCACAGTTCCCCCTTCACGCTGCCATCCTTCCCCCGTCGGCGGCGGAAAGCCGCTTTTTTCCTCGGCGGACGTTCCTAGCATTTTCGATAAAGACGCCCCGCGAAGGTTTTTTTTTTTTTTCGGTCAATTCGATCGCCGCTTTTCCTTTTTCTCGCAAAAGCTTTTTCCATCCCTAATTTTCAGATAGAGTCAGACGCTCCTCCACTTTCCGCGTTTTCCCTTCGAGAATCTTTCGCGAGACGCTCAACCCCTCTCTTTCGGCCGTCGATACGTTTTTTCTACTCCCATATCACCCCTTTGAGCCTACGCGAGTAGGTTTCTTACTGTTACCGTAGCCTCTTCTGAAGCGGAGATAGTCCCCCTCCCTTGCTTTTTTCGCGAAGGCTGTTCGTCTCCCCCTGTGATGGAACTCACTTCAGTTCCCCTAGATGATCCGACTTTTTTTCTCTATTCCCCCCGAGAGGGAAGCTTCCACACTTGCAGATGGCTCTCATGTCTTTTCCTTCCCCCCCCAAGGCTTCAGGACAGGGAATTCTCTCCCCTTCCTCGGTCTTTTTCTTTTTCCCCGTGAGATGTGCTCTCCTTTTTCCACAGTGAGAAAGTCCCCCCTCCTTTTGGCTTTTTTTTTGGGTAGATCTTTTCCCCCCTGCGAATAAAGTCTTTTCCCCCCCCCTGTGAGAAGCGAGGAAGCCGTTCTTCTTCTCCGGCCCGTTCCCAGTCCCCCTTTCTGAGCAGGATATTTATCTAGATGCGTCGGTTTTCTCCTCCTGCCCCTACGCGGAATTAGTAGTCCTTTTTCTTATCCTTTTCTCAAAATTTTTTCTCTGCGAGCGACCCCGCGGCTCCACTTCGCCTTTCAAAAGAAGGACGACGTTTTTTTTTTCGAGGGTTTATAAGTGCTCTCTTTTCCTTCTTTTGCGCTTTTCCTGTGGTCTGAAGCAGTCCCGAATTGTTTTTTTTCCGGCTCACCGGTTTCTATTTCCTTTCTTCGCACGTCCTCAGTGGTTCTCTGTCCATCAGGAGAAGGGATATATCGCCGTTGCCTCCTTTTCGCGCTCCTGCGGTCGCTTTTTACCTGGAGGGTGGACGAGTTACCTTTCCCGGCTTATTACCCGATGCATCGCCTTTTTCTTCCGAGGGGCAGCAACCTACTCTTCCCCCCCCCAACCCTTTCCCATCATGATTTCCACGCCGCTGACTTTTTTTTGACAAGGCGGCGGCTTACTTATGGGAGACGGTTGCTCTGTGATCCCCCCCGCGATCCTCTCTCTTCCCTGAAGGAGGACGCGAGTTTCTTTTTTGCGATTCACTCCTTCTTCTCGTAGTGATCGGTAACTCGTTTCCCCTCTTTACCTGGCGCGGCGACCTAAGCTAAGTTTCTACTTTCCTTTCTATTTCTTCCCCTTGTTGAGGATCTCTTTTTCCTCGTTCTTTAGAGGACTTTTCCCTTTCCCAACAGGTACTTTTTTGTTTGCTTTCTAAAGAAAACGTCCCTTTCCCGGAAAGTTTTTACACACAGGGTGCACTTTCCCCCCTTCTCCCCGTACTGAGGGTTTTTCCCTTCCCTCTATCCTGAGAAAGTCCGTCCTTCTCCCTTCCATTCGCATCCTTTGAGAGCCGCCGCCTCTTCTCTTTGACTCCAGTCATTATTTTGGACTTCCTTTCCTCTTCACGTTTTTCTTTGTAGGAGAGTAGCTCGTTGTGACATAGTGTGGTGTGTTTTTTTTCTTTTTTCCGGGACTCTTTCCCTCGCTTCACGTTTTCCTCCTTAGGCTTTTTTATTCCGAACGAGGATCTCCTAAGTGCTTCACCTTTTCCCTCGATAGCCCTTCCTTTAGGACAGATGAGTGCATTTCTTCCCTCCGCAGCAGAGCCTCTTGCTCTTTCCCACCGTTTGATCTCACACGCTTTTTTTATCTCCCCCCGTAGAAGTCGACTGGATTCCTGGACCTCTTGAACAGCTCCGTCCCGTTTTTTAATCTCAGTTTGCATGGTAGATGCCGATCTTCCCTATCGCCTTCTTTTTTTGGAGGCTTCCCTTTCAAGCGGAGATACTGACGTTTTTTCCCTCCTTCATACTCTCATGAGAGGTTCCCCTGAGCCCCCTCCCCTTTCGCTAATGATACTGTCCCCGTTAAAGGGATTAGGTCTGATTTCATTCTTCCTTTCTTCTCTATTTTTGATTAGATCTTTTTTCTTTCGGATAAGACGGGATTAACTACGTCCGATTGGCCGGGGTCTTCTCTGTGACGCTACTCCCCAACTCGGATACATTCCTGGGCAGAGGCTTCTTGATGACGAGGCCTCTCCTCATGGGGATCCGATGAGATCCTCTTCCCCCCCTTGTTGGCCCTCGCGTCGCTGAGGATCCCCTTGCGTAGCTGGGTTTCAAGCCTAGGAAAAGGACGATTCCTGGCTTTTCCTGGAGCGCACAAGAATTTCTCCTCTTTTCTAGAACACTCGCCCGGTGGTGGTCCTGTGGATTTGCGACCCGATCGACTTTCTCCGTATGAACTACCGAGCGTTTCCCGATTCTTCAACGAGCTTCCCCCTCGCGCCGCGCTCCCCGACGATGGCTCCCTTCGGTTGTATATCGTCGGCCTTTCCCCAGAGACTTTATTCGTTCTCTCGACTTTCAAACAGCGACGTGGATTTTTTCCTTTCAGAGAAGCTCCTTCCCAGAGCCCTGGGATGTTGGTCCTCTTTTTTTTAGAGGGACGGCCTTTTGCCGTGATTCCCTGCGTACTACTTTTGGAGCTCCCCTCGGCGATCCTCCCGCCTCTTTCCCCTCGCCGCCGACGAGGTCCCCTGTCTGGCCAGAGCTTTGTTTTTCGAAAGCTCTCCAGCGCTCTGCTCCTATTCCTGTCGAACCCCCCCGAAGAGCCCCGCGCTCCCCGTGCGGCCTCTCGAGGTGAAGGCACTTCTACTTTTTTTGTTCAGCCCGTTCCTAGGATCGCGGCATTTCCTCCTTTTTTGGAAGCACTGCTTATTCCCGGATCTTTCATTTGAAAAGGAGAAGTTTTGCTCATATCGTTTTCATTAGCGTTTTTCTTTCATACCTGGAGTGAATGGGACCTCCTTTTTTTGCTTCTAAACGATCTTCCCTCTTTTTCTTTGAGGAACCCCCTTCGGGACGACGGTCGGACTACTGCGTCAGATCCTCTTTTTGCACCTTTTTTTTCTCGCGTCTTTTCGACGAGCTCGTCGTGCGCCCCATCTTTCTCCGCGTGAGGGTGTTCTGTAATGCCCCCCCTCGGACCGACAACCGTTTTTTTTTTCTCTGCCCTCCTCTGGCGAAAACGATTTTCGCGACCCCACACACGTCTGTAACAACTGCGTCTTCTGTTAGGCGGCAACTTTCCTAAGGATCTCCTTTTCCTCCCGCTCGTTACTGAGGACTTTTCCTGATTGGCGCACGCTTTCCGATGAAGTCTTTTTCCTTTGGTAGATCGCTTTTGAACAGGTCTTTCCTCTTCGACGTGATTCCTTTCTCCTATACCGAGCTTTTCCGACATCCCTCGAGCGGCCTTTGGATGGGGAGGCCCTTCTTCAACGCTTCAAAAGGCACTTTAAGATCACCCTTAGGCCGCCGCCTACGACTGAGAGAGGCGTTCTTTCGGTCCTTTTTCGGTTGCGACTTACTACGTCGACTCTTTGACCTCCCCCGCCGTGCTGCTCCTCTTTCCCACGAGGTGTTAGGTCTGCTAGCCCACTTACGTGTCCCGCACGAGGGCTTTTCTTTTGTTCCTCTCGAATCACTCATTTGGCTCACTTTTTTTTCGATACGACGCCTCTTCCTCGCGCGAAAGCGCAGCTTTCCCCCTTTTTTTCAGCTCCCCTCGCAAGCCGTTCATCTCTTAGCTCGGCATTTTTCCAACGTTCGATTCCTCTCGACGAAAGGACAGCTTTTCCCCCACGAAAAAAGCTTCTTTCTGAAGGCGAGACGCCCTCTTGGAGCGCGCAGCCTCGGCCTTTGCACGAAAAGTTCTTTGCCGATCGCGGAGGGCCGCAGCAAGTCTCTTTCCCTAGGACCTCTATTTCTTTTTCTCGACTTGCTCGTTTGGCGGCTTGCGTCTTTTCTAGAGATCGCCTTTTTACGCTGCACGAGAAGGAGTGGTTTTCCTATCTCTATTCTTTTCCCTTGTTGTTGAGATACTTTCGAACACCATCTTCAGTTTCAAGTCTCCCTCCTCTCCGCTCGTGCGTGCTCCGCCTTTAGCAAGTTCTTACCCAGAGCCTCCTTCAGGCGCTGCGCAGGCCCGTTTCGTTGCCCACCCCTGATCAGGGCTAAGTTTCGTTTCCAAGCACTGGAGCTTGACGCTGAAGCATCGGCTTCGCCCAGCACCGATTTCTTCCCAGGCGGTCCTGTCGCTTTCGGTCTCCACGACCGTTTTTTCATGCCCTAGTAAGGGAACGGCTCCTCGAGCGCCTGAGGACCGCCGGTTCGCGCCTCGCCCGAGGTCTTTCCTTCAGAGAGTGGACATGTTCTGTCGTGATTCAGTCTGTCGGGCAGACTGTAAGTCTCGGTTTTGGAGATCCCCTCGCCGGAACCCCCCAAGAAAAAACCGCGCGGGTCTGAAGACGCGCTGCCCCCGATTCAGTTTAACGCGATTGCCGCTAGTTTTTGTGCAGTAGTAAGTTTGATAGGGTTTTGACGTTTCTCACACACGGCGAGCGCTTTTCGAGTAAGCTGGATGCTCCCTTCAAGAACTCCGGTTCTTCTCTCTTCGTTGAAGTGGCTTCCCGAACCACCCCGGAAACCGGTGTTGCTTTTTTTTTTTTTTTTTGTGTCTGTTGTTTTTTCTTGCTATGGAGATGTTCTGTCAGATCCGCGACGCCATTCTCGCGCCAGAAGCTTGCTCGCCGTTGAGTGCGCCAATTCCTTTTTCCTGCTTCTTCGGTCCTTTCCAGGGAAGGACCCCGTCGCTCTCGCCGCTCCAAAAGCTTCGCCCCCATATTGCAAGCGGGGTTTTTCCCTTCCTCGTGTTTTTTTGGCGCAGTGAATCGCGCTTTTTTGTCCCTCTTTGGACAACACAGTCAGCTCTCCTGATTTTTCTCCCTGAAGTCCGCAGAGAGATCGTCTTGAACCTGCGGACTCTCCGTAGAATCTTTTCTTCCCTTTCTCCGGAAGTTCCCGGTCCTCAGGTAGCCTCCCCCTTTGATCCCAAGGCAATCCTCTTCGAGTTTGCGACCTTTCTAAGTCCACGCTTTTGACATTCACTCTTTGATAGACGACGCCGTGTTACCACCCACTTCCTTTCGGACCCTTTTCCTAGAAGTTCACCCTTTTTCTTCTCTAGGTGTTGGGACTTTAGATCCTTTTTTGGGAGACGACCTCGTCCCTCTTTTTTTTAGATCTCGGAGTACCCTCTTCTCAGAAATCCTCTTGGCTGCACGTTGTTAGACGTCCCCTTTTTCCTCTAGTAACTTTTGCGCTGCCGTCTTCTGAGACTTCCCCAGAATACGGGTCCCTTTCGAAAGGTAAATTAGATCCTTCTGAGGTCCTCCTTCCACCTTTTTTCACTACAGAACGTTCCCCGAATCCTTGCGCGAACTCCTTTTCTTTTCTTCCTATCTTCCCTTTCGATACACGCTTGGTTTCCCTCCGTCTCCTGACGATTTCTCCGCATTCGCTTTCGAGGACTTTTCTTTCCTTTCTTCTTTACTTTTCCTTTTCGTAGCAGCAGCTCGCTGCACTCTGCACCTGGCTTTTTTAGTTTTTGCGAGGGCCGGGTGTGACCCAGCACGTGATAGTTTC